>VAPK010518743.1_pt1 | contig 23512 bp, 19 predicted proteins | sample 3395031 | NCBI WGS metagenome assembly VAPK01 (sample SAMN08290443, study PRJNA428436) | hydrothermal vent metagenome | isolation source: Deep-sea hydrothermal vent chimney 1 | place: Pacific Ocean: Juan De Fuca Ridge
ATGCTCCAACGTGGATGAAAGCTGTTTATATGATGTTTGGTAGTGTGTTCTTTACGCTTGCTTACCTGCTGGGGATTGAGAGTCCTCATGTGAAATCTTGGCGGGGGAGATAGGGGTTTGATGTTTGGTTGTAGGGTAACAAAAAAGCGTCCCGTTATAAGCGGGACGCCTTTTTTGCTGGAGGGAGGATCTTACCCAAGCTTCTTTATTTCTTTTCCTACGTACTTTTTCATCTTCTTCATGTTTTCTCTCATTCTTTCAATGATAAAATTAATCTTCGCTTTTCCTTGAGGAGATACAGCTTCTTCTTCATTGTGCACAGTTTCTAAATCTCCAAGGTCTTTTTCAAGTAGTAACGTCAACTTATTTACATCACGTCCTAAGATTATGGCATATGCGTTGTACTTCACTTCTTTTGCTGAATAGCGCCAAGCGGTGACACTGCCTATTGAGATGACTAGTAAAACGAGGATTATAAGTAACTCAAATAATCCAATGTCAATATTCCATATAGAAAAAAGCGGTTTTGGTTTGATCTTGAATGATTTTGAGTCTGACGGATGACTCAGTGCTCCTCTACTGTCTTTTGCGGTCGCAGAGAGTGAGTATTCTCCTACAACGAGTGTTTCTTCGATGACCATCTCCCAATTTCCTGCAGTGTCGCTTTTTGCTTCAGAAGAAAATACTCCTCTTCCTTTCTGGTTAAAAACTCGTACGATTACAAAACTATTTGGTAGTGTCGAGCCGGAAGTGAATACTATCTCATCCCTAGCTACATTTTCTGTGACAAAATTGATAACAGGTGTAGGGAGTGGAAGAATATCAAATTTTACAATATCCTCTACACTATTTCCTGCATTGTCGTATATTCTTACTAATACTGTATGTTCTCTTGGGGTTAGGGCTGGAAGTGTAAACGATGACCCTGTCGTTCGGATGGCTTCTTTGTTGTCTATGATAATAAGTGTTTCAGCGAGTCCTGATAGGCTGTCTTGCGTTTCAAATATTATCTCTGGAGTTGGATTGTCAGTAGTGGTGCTGTCTGTTTCTATTTCAAATGACACTGGCGGTGTCGTGTCTATGGATATTTTATAATATGCGAGTTCTCCCCATCCAATGTTATTTTTAAATTGTACACGAATATACCATACTCCTTCACTTAGTACACCAAAATTTTTGCCAGTAAAAAGTTCTTTTTCTTTGGTTCCCGTTTCTTTGTCTTGGATTTTGCTTAAACGGGTTGATATCTGGATAACATCCGTAGGAAGCTCCCACAGCACCACTACTTCTCCAGAATGGTTGTCCCACTTTTCTTGGTCAGGATAAAGCGGAATACGGAGTTTGGGAGCTTTTGGTGTTGCTTTTGCAACAGTTGCCTTTCTTATTACTTTTTTAGGTACTTCTACTGGAGTCACTGGTGGTTCTTTGGGGGCTGGTAGGGGAGGAGGTGCTATTTTTTTTGTACCAACGCTTACGCTGGTTTCTTCTGTGCTGAACAGTACATTCGTGCCTTTGCCATCATTTGCGGTTACGATAGCATCTGAGGCTGTGATTTCTGCTACTCCAGCACCTGTAGTCTTAAATCTTAATTTAATAATTTCAAGAGACGTACCCGAAACACCCTTTGACGTACCTCCAATAAAACCAAGAGTTCCATTTTCATTTGAAATAGTTGGTTCTTCTACCCAAAAATTAAATATAGATCCAGTGCGGTCAACACTTACAAGTTCCAAGATATCACTTGGGAAATGTATTATTGCTTGTGAAGCGTTTATTGTGGTGTCGGGCGTTCTAACACCAACAGTAACAGTAAACTCCTCTCCCAAACTAAAAGTTCTTTCTTCTGGTAAAAGATAGATTGTTGCTGCTGATGCGTTTAAAGCTATGGCTCCGAAAAAGAATAAAAAAGAGATGATTGTGAAAATGGTTTTTTTGATTGTCATGTTGTTAATAATACTAAATAGTTAATGTTTGATAAATAGGGTGTTGTGGATAGCGAGAAAATTCTAAGTCTGCATTGCTCGCAGGAAAATACTAAAATCAGAAATATCTATTTTACCATTATCGTTCATGTCTACTTTTGAACGAAGAGTGGAGTCATCGGAACCCCATCTGAATAAAAAGATACTCCAGTCGGTAATGTTGATGGCGTTGTCGTTATTGAAGTCAGCTCTTGGAGACTCAAGCTCTGTTACTTTGAATATTCTCGTGAGAGAGAAGTCGCTAGATATACCTTCTTTGTCTATTTGTCTAACTCTCACCGAGTGCGTTCCGTTTTTAAGTGTTGTTGTGTCGGACAAAAATGTGTATTGTCCTAAGTTGTTTGACTTTGTATCGCCGACAAGTTTGCCATCTATTTGTACATCTATTGTGCTGTCTGGTGCGCTATATCCAACAATCTGTACATCGCTTCCTTTGATTACTACTGGTTTTTTAAACCCAAGTGTTGGTGGAAGGAAAAGGTCTTTTGCTGTTAGGCGATTTTCAGATATAAAATTAACGCTGAAAGATTTGATTCCCGTTTTTCTTCCTTCTTTATCTTTTGCGCGCAGGGCGAAAAAGTATTCTCCCTGTAGTAGTGCGAGTATTGTCATATTAAATTCGCCACCAGGAGAAATGTAGAATCTCTCCACAGGAATATTCCTGAATCCTGGGTTTATTGTATCTTTTCGTAGTATCTCAACTTTACTCCCCGGGTATGCTCTTCCAGAAAAATGTGCGCTTGTGGGGGCAACTCCACCTCCAGTTTCAGGTATTATGACTCCGGATATTTCGCTTGTGGTTAAGCTCACCACATTTGAGATGTTTGAGGTATTTGGAACTTCGTCAGATGTTTTGAGTGCAAAAAAATATGTGGTACCTGCCGATAGTCCTGAGACAGTCATGGACTCATAAGAACCTGCTGTAGACGGTGATGGCTCACTCGTTGCCTCTATTGCAGAAGAGAAATTTGAGGCATCAATAAGAGAAGTGGAGTATCGAACATCATACGTTGTTGCTGTGTCTGTATTTCCGTCATCGCCTGGAGCTGTCCAAGACAGATCAATAGAACTTGACGTAGCACCTGATGCGGCAAGGTCTGTGGTGTCTGCTGGTGCTGTTGTGTCTAGGGTAACTGTTGTAGATAGATTTGGCACGTTTGATATAGCCGAAACGTTTGGTGCTTCGTCTGAAGTTTTTATTGCAAAATAATATGTGGTATCTGCGGAAAGACCAGACACCGTCATGGATTCGCTCGAGCCTGCGATGGATGGTGTTGGTTCTCCTGTTGCAGCTGTTGCAACAGCAAAGTTGCTCTCGTCTATTGTAGTCGTAGAGTAACGTACATCATATGAGGTGGCAGTTCCTGTGCTTCCATCATCACCTGGAGCTGTCCAAGATAGATCAATAGCGTTTGGGGTTGCTCCTGAGGTTGCAAGGTCTGTAACTGCATCGGGTGCTGTTGTGTCGGGGGTTGTGGCAGTTGTAGTACTTACCACATTTGAAATAGTCGAGGTGTTTGGAATCTCATCGGATGTTTTTATTGCGAAATAATATGTAGTATTTGCGGAAAGTCCCGTTATTGTCATTGATTCACTTGAGCCCGCCACCGAAGGTGTTGGTTCACCTGTTGCCGTTGTCGCAGAAGCGAAATTTGATGCATCAATAAGAGAAGTGGAGTAGTGGACATCATATGTTGAGGCTGTGCCAGTATTCCCGTCGTCACCAGGTGCAGTCCATGTAAGGTCTATGGAGCTTCCGGTTGCACTTGAGGTTGCAAGATCTGATACCGCACCAGGGGCAGTTGTGTCCGTATAAGTAACTTCCACCTCAACGTAGTTTGTACGCATATCTTCCGAATCATTGTCAGTCGTTACAACAAATTCAAACTGTCCTGTTGATGCATTTATGTATGTTGAAAAATCGGTTGTGAGGCTTCGTATTAGATCGGTGTCTGTGTCTTGGGTTATTGAGAGAGAGCTTCCGAGTTGTACCCATGTGCTTGTTCCACCAAACTCATCAAGTCCATCTTTTCTTAGCCAAATACTGAGATTACTTGCAGTGTTGCCGTCTGTGTTGCCGTTCCATTTCACTTGCACATTAGTAACAGCACTAACTAACTCGTTTAGGAAAAATCTGAATGTAATAGCCATCTCGTCATTTCTCCTCGGATCATCTGTTGCCCACTCTGCTGTATTGTCTGCCGAGATGTTTACATATTCTGCATCAGATGGTGCCGCAGAATCATTTTGGTCTGTTGATGTTGTCCATGGAAAAACATCACTATCGTGTTCAATCGCTATTGGATTGCCAGAGGTGCCGGCATTTGCATTGTCAACCCCTACAAAATTATATGTTGCCGTAGCAGCAGAAGCACTTCCTACTACAAAAAAGAAAATGAAGAGTATTAAAACAACGGTAGTTGTTGCATTGAATGTTTTTGATTGTAATAAAAAAACAGGCATAATATGTTGTTTATATTATACCTGCTCTATTTCTTTATTTATAGTGAGTTTATACACAGGGGAAAGTGTGTAGACTTTTTTAAAACTGAAAATTACTCCTTTTCTTCCTTAACGGGAATTTGATATTCTTTCGTAGTGGGTTCTTTTTCTTGTTGTGTCTCGTACGTGGAGCCTATTGCTTCTGGTCGAGACTCTTGTCCAAAGAAATCTTTTACCTTTTCAATGATCTCTGCTACGGCATGCTGACCTTTTACAATATAATCGTTAGCACCTAATTTAAGTCCACGCTTAATATCCTCATCGCTACCGAGCATAGTTAGGAGAATCACTGGATAATCGCGTAGTTGTGGTGATTGTTTAAGCTCTTCTAATACTTCAAATCCGTTCTTTTTGGGCAGGATTATATCAAGCAAAACAAGGTTTGGTTTTTCTGATTCTACAAGCTTAAGTCCAGCCTCGCCATCAAATGCTCTGTTTACATCAAATCCTGCGTCAGTTAACTCTTCGTATATAACTTTTGAAAGAATTTCATCGTCTTCTATTAAAACTATTTTTATCTTTGCCATATTTGTAAAGTATATCTTAGTGTTGGCTATTTTGCCGATAGTAAATGGTGAATAAAGTCTATTTATGTACTTGATTATTATATCATTAAATAATTGATTATTTAAGTACCTTTAATAATGAGCCTAACTAAGGACGAAAAGGTTAAGAAAGTTTTCTCATCCCTTTTCTCTCTTTGGATGTTAATGGAAGCTGAACATAAAAAGTTGCCCCTTTGTCTTTTTCCGATTCAAACCATATTTTTCCACCAAGTAAATCAACTGCTTTATACGCAATAAACAAGCCCATGCCAGTCCCGTCCGTCTTTACCAGCATCGCATTTGAGCCTCGGGTAAATTTGTCGGATATGTTCTTTTGGTCTTCCTTTGGTATTCCTATGCCGGTGTCTTTTATTTTGAGAAGGAAAGTGTCATCGCCTGCTTCTAAGGATATGTCAATTTTCCCTTCTTCAGGTGTGTACTCGGTGGCATTGGAAACAATTGATTGTACCACGTTGCGCAATGCATTGTTGTCAGTTGTGATCGTAAGTTTTTTTGGGTGCTTGAAAGATACGGAGATTTTTTTCTTATTATATAACGGCTCCATCTCTTTGAGATAGTTTTCTATAAAATCAACCAGCTCAAGTGGTTTTGGGGAAATGCTAATTCCTCCTTCTTCTATACGCGATACGTTAAGAAGAATATCTACTAGATCGGAAAGATTATTGGCTGCGGTATGAATGTCTTGAAGATATTCTGTGCCTTGTTTCGTAAGTTTTTCCTTTTTGAGGAATAATTCTATAACCCATCTAATGCTTGTAAGGGGAGTGCGCAGTTGATGTGATGCAATAGTTATAAACTCTGATTTCATCTTATCCACTTCTTTTCTTCTTGTAATGTCTTGACTTATCCCTACGTAAAATATTGTCTTTCCGTCTATGATAACAGGAGCTATTGACATGTGTTCTTGGTATTCACTTCCATCTTTACGCCTGTTTACAATGTCCTCAGTCGTGTAAGATTTTCCTTTTTTTAGCGCCTCCCACATCTTATTAAATGTATCTTTGGGGGTTTTTTTGCTATGGATGAAGCGTGGGTTTTTCCCAAGCATCTCTTCTAAGGAGTATCCAGTCATTTTTTCCCAGGCAGAGTTTACGTAAACAACATTAGCGTCAGGGTCAGTTATTATAATGCCATCACTTGAAGATTCAACAGCCTGTTGGAATTTTTGCGCATTTCTTGCTTCCTCTTCAACCTTTTCTTTCTCGGCACTAAGGTCGTCGAGAATATTGAGTGTTGCTTTCTTTGTTTCCTCAAGATTTTTTGTAAGTTCTTCTGCTTCCAGTATTTTGATTGTTAGTTTTAGGTTTTCTTCTTTAAATTTTTTATTTATCTTTAATAGTTCTTTTGTCATTCTGTTGAATACTTTTGCTAGGTGTCCGATTTCATCTTTGGAAAGTATCTTTGCTTGCCTGCGAAGATTTCCTCTCGATATTGCTTGAGCTGCTTTGGTGAGTTCTCTGATTGGTTTTGTTATCGATCTGATAAAAATAATACTCAGGAAAAGTGAAATTATAACAACAAAAAGAATTAGAAATGAATTGACAAATTCCAACTCGCCCTGCGCTCGGGAAAAACCCTTTTCTGCCTCGATTATTTCAGCGTCATTTATTTTATGCCATCTCCCGACTTCTTTGACTGTGTTTATCGATAAGCGGTCCGCGTCTTTCATCAAAAGTCCAATTTCAGTGGAACTTATTATTTCCTCTCTTGGTGTATTGAATATTTGTAAAGATTTTTCTTTAAAGCCAGAATAATTTTCTATTGAAGAAATAAAGATTCTTTCTTCTTCTGGATTATTTAAGGCAAGAGGCTTTATTTTTTCAAACTTAGCATCTATTTCTCTGATAAGTGTTTTAAATTTCTCTAACTCTTCTTCAAGTTCTGACCCTGCTATAAGATAATCATTTATAGGCATTACTGCCCAACTTATCTTGATTGACAAGTCCATGATTCCGTGCATTTCATGAGATTCTTCTTTTACTTTATCGAAAGCTTTCTCAAGGTTTAGAACTCTACTGTAGTTTGTAAGTCCTATTACCATAAGAATAAGAAATATAAAGCTAAGCCACACCCATAACCTAGTGCCTATCTTATAATAAAAAGGAATGCCTTTGAAAACAACATCAAAGCCACGTTTTTTTTGATTACCTTTTATGACTCCAGTTGATATAAGCACAAACCCAAGTAGAAAAATAATATGAAAATACCACCAAATAACACTCCATTCTTGATAGAAAAAAGGTGCAATAGATGAATTTAGTAATATAGAAAATCCAAGAATAAAATATAGAAGTAGTATGCTTTTGGTTTCGCTGTATTTGTATATCAAAAAAACAAGTGTTGAAAAGAATAGTATTCCCGTGAGTATTATTGGTAGCCATAAAGTTTTTTCTAGTAATTCTAGCCATTCAGGAACTAGTAACAATGAGATAAAACCTGCAAAAAGACTCAAAATAACACTTAAAAATATCTTAGATCTGTTTTCGTGAATCCAATACTTGTATTTCTCAGTTGGTATTATTAACCCAAATAATACCAACGATCCTAAAAACAATCCAAAGTGTTCCGTTCCGTCAAAGATTGCTTCACTAAATACATGCAAACTCGGTATCGATATTGCGTGTACAAAGAAGACAAAACCAAAAATATAAAAAGCTAAAGAAGTGATGAGTATTCGGGGGTCTTTGCTTTTTGTATAGCTTTTGTATGCAAAGTAAGAAACAAAGAAAGTAAGACCGCAGATCATTACAAGTACTATCGAGTGAGCAAAGTGGTTTCGGTAGAACATGTCTGCATATCCACCTTTAAGTAAAAGAAGAAAACCTAAAAGCGGAAGCAGAAAAGAAGTTGCAGATGCGATAATTATTTTAATGGTTTTTGTCATACTGTTATAATTATATAGTACCAAATTTTTACTGTGATAAAAATCCACAGTTTGTCTTTTGTCTTTTTTGTTTGTATGGGTGTATAATTATAACTAATGATAAACAAAAAAACTAAATTAAGGAAGAGTAAATATAAGTTTACTCTTCCTTCGATATCAAGTGACATACTGGACCGTGTTCCTTTTGGCGTGTATGTCGTTAATCGCGAAGGCATAATAGAATATTTTAATCCAGCGATGGTTGAGATGGCCGGAGCTGAGAGTCCTGACGAGATTGTTGGACTAAATGTTTTAACAATTCCAACATATAAAAAATATGGTCTTGTGAAGTATTTTAAAAAAGGATTAAAAGGAAAACCATTTCGTGTCGATGCATTGAAATATACTTCATACACAGGACACAAGACAACAATTAGAAATTACGAGGTTATCCCAATTAAAGACAAAGAAGGAGATGTTCAAAAATTGCTTTGCATTGTGGAGGACGTTACAAAGAGTGAAGAGATCTCTGATGCTCTAATTGGAGCAGAAGTTAGATATAGAAGTATTATTAATGAAATTCCGGTGTGTATTAAATTGTTAAATACCAAGGGGGACCTCATAGAGATAAATAAATATGGTAAATACGAACATTACTTGGAGGGTAAAAGTGATAAAGAAATAAAAAAATGGGACTACGTAAGTTGTACAAGTGATAAAGATGCACCAAAAATAAAGAAAGCAATAGAAGATGCAGTTAAAGGTAGGATTAGTAGTTTTGATGTAACACACGCTCCTGGAAAATCAAGACACAAGGTTTGTTTTCTTCGTGTGGCTCCGGTTGATATTGCAGGAGAGTTGCACGTCTTAATTTCCTCATACAACATAACAAGTAGTAAACAAATAGAGGAAGATTTAAAAAGAAAAGAAGCTCGTTTCAAAGAAGCAGAAAGAATCGCTAGTATTGGAGGTTTTGAGTGGGATATTAAAAGAGATTCAGCTACTGTGTCTGGGGAACTACTGAATATGCTCGGAGTAAAACAAGATTATTTTTATGAAAAACCACTGGATAAATTTTTGGATTTAATTCATCCAGATGATAAGAAAATTGTTCAAAGGAGGTTTGAGAAGAGGTTGCAAGATAAAAAACCTTTTGAGTATGAAAGTCGTATTGTTCGTCCAAATGGAGATGTTCGAATACTTCATTCAAAAATAGAAATAATAAACGGTGGTGAAGATAAAAATCCGACAAAATTGATAGGGATCTTGCAAGATATTACAGACAGAAAACAAACGGAGATAAAACTTGAAGAGAAGGTAGATGAATTAGAGAGGCTAAATAAGCACATGATAGGCAGAGAGCTAAAGATGAAAGAATTAAAGGAAGAAGTAAGTAGACTAAAAGAAAGCTTGGAAGAATGTATTTCCGAAAAAAAATAATAGAAATATGGAGCTAGAATTTATAATAATATAACTTTTCCACCGATAGTCTTTTTGTGTCGTGTTCCAGTTATGATAAAATATATGTGTTATGAAATGGCGGGTTATTTTTATTGTTGCTTTAATATCTGTAGTGATATTATTTCAATTTTTGATTAAAAGAAATGCAGACCTAGATTACTTATTGATAACAGAAAACAACATGGAACTAAAAAGCAATTCATTTAAACATAATAGTATTATTCCACCCGAGTACACTTGTGATAGCGAAAACATAAATCCAAACTTATCTATTGAAGGTGTTTCTGAGGACACAAAAGAGTTAGTTCTCATCGTTGATGATCCAGATGCTCCAGCTGGTACATGGATGCATTGGACCATGTGGGGGATATCTCCTAGCATTAATGTTATAGATAAAGGAAAGTTGCCAGAGGGTGTAAAGGAGGGGCTTACTAGTTTTGGTACGGTTGGGTATGGAGGACCTTGCCCTCCTGTGGGCACTGGAACGCATAGATATTCTTTTCGAATATACGCACTTAATAAAAATATTAATTTAAACGCAGGAGCTACGCCCGAGGAACTGGAAAGAGAAATGAGCGACAGTGTTATTGATAGTGCTGAAATAATTGGACTGTATAGTCATGACAAATAAAAAGGGAGAAAAGATATGAATTTTGCCAACCTATGTTTCGTGACATAAAATAAAACAAGAAACACAAAATATAATATGAATCTCAAGGTTTTAATGTTCGGCTGGGAATTTCCTCCATATAATAGTGGGGGGCTTGGTACTGCGTGCTTTGGGCTTACGCGAGCATTATCTTCTTGTGAGAATACAGATGTTATATTTGTTCTTCCAAAAAAAGTGAATGTAAGTTCTGATTTGGTAAAAATAATTTTTGCTGATGCATCTTCTGTTCTGAGTGGTGAAGATATTTCAATTTTATCCGGGTATATAACATCAAGTGAGTATCTGTCAAAGAAAGATGAAGTAACGGTAGGATTGTATGGAGCTACTCTTTTACAAGAAGTAAAACATTATGCAAAAAGGGCAAAAGAGATAGCAGAAAATGAGGATTTCGATGTAATACATGCGCACGACTGGCTCTCATTTCTTGCAGGCATTGAAGCAAAAAAAACAAGCGGGAAACCGCTTATTTTGCATGTGCACGCTACGGAATTTGACAGAACAGGTGGACAAGGAGTCAATCAAGATGTTTATGACATAGAAAAATATGCTATGGGAGAGGCTGATGAGATAATTGCCGTCAGTAATTTTACAAAAAATAAAATAATAGAACATTACGGTATAGATTCAAGTAAAATAACCGTTATACACAACGGAGTAGATATATCCGACTACAAAGAACTTCCTCCAAGACTTGAAAGTATAAAAAAAGAAGGGAAACAGAAAATAGTTCTCTTTGTTGGCAGAATAACGATACAAAAAGGTCCGGAATATTTTGTCAGAGCGGCAAAAAAAGTGTTAGAATATTATCCAGATGCATTGTTTGTTGTGGCTGGGTCAGGTGATATGCAATACCAGATGATGAACGAGGTCGCAGACCTTGGCATAGGAGATAAAGTAATATTTACCGGCTTTTTAAGAGGAGATGACCTTACCGCACTTTATCAAGCTGCTGATTTGTATGTAATGCCATCAGTGTCTGAACCATTTGGTATAATACCTCTTGAAACTATTGCAAATGGAACACCTGTGATAGTTTCAAAACAGACGGGAGTGTCTGAGGTTTTGACACATGCGCTGAAAGTTGATTTTTGGGATGTTGATGAGATGGCGAATAAAATTCTAGGTGTTCTTCAGAATGATTCATTACAAAAAACACTTCAGGAGGAATCGTTTAAAGAAGTAGAAAAGTTAGACTGGACGACCTCGGCGAAAAAAGTATTGAATGTTTATAAGAAATTTTTTAATAAGTAATTAAAGATATATGGCATCCGTTTGTTTTTATTTTCAAGTTCATCAGCCGTATCGGATAAAACCGTACAGGGTGTTTGATATAGGTAAAGACAGTGAATATTTTAATGATAATTCTGAAAAGGATTTGAATAATGAAAAAATACTAAAGAAAGTTGCACTTAAGTCATACCTTCCTGCAAATGCGATTCTTCTTGAATTACTTGAGAAGCATCCGGAGTTTAAGGTAAGTTTTTCTATGTCAGGTGTGTTTTTAGAGCAGTTGGAACGTTTCTCCCCGGAAACACTAGAGTCTTTCCAGAAGCTAGTGAAAACAGGTCGTGTGGAAATATTAAGTGAGACATATTATCACTCTCTTTCTTTTTTGTACTCCAAGGATGAGTTTAAGAAACAGGTACGTTTGCATGGCAAAAAAATAAAAGACCTTTTTGGAGTAAAGCCTACAGTCTTTAGGAATACCGAATTAATCTATAACAACGAGCTTGCAAGTGAAGTGGAAAGTATGGGGTATAAAGGTATTATATCGGAGGGTGCTGATCATGTATTAGGATGGAGGAGTCCAAATTTTTTATATAGACCTAAGAATACAAAAAAAATAAAACTTCTTCTTAAGAATTATAAACTTTCTGATGATATTGCTTTTCGTTTTTCGTCAAAAGATTGGGATGGGTATCCTCTTACTGCACCGCAATTTGCAGAGTGGGTATCTTCTGTGAATGGTAATGGTAATCTTGTAAATTTATTTATGGATTATGAGACATTTGGTGAGCACCAATGGGAAGATACTGGAATTTTTGAATTTTTAAGACACCTACCTGAAGAAGTACTAAAACACCCTGATAATGATTTTGTAACACCGTCAGAAGCGATTGATCGTTATGATGATGTGGGGGAGTTGGATGTGCATAATTTTATGTCTTGGGCTGATGTAGAGCGTGATCTTTCTGCGTGGCTTTCAAATTCATTACAACACGATGCAATAAACAAGCTATATGCGCTTGAGGATGATGTCTTAAAAACAAAAGATAATAAAATAATAGAAGACTGGAGAAAACTGCAGACATCAGATCATTTTTACTATATGTGTACGAAATGGTTTGCCGATGGGGATGTTCATAAGTATTTTAATCCATATGAATCTCCTTATGATGCTTTTATTGTGTTTATGAATACAATAAATGATTTAAAATTGCGAATAAGTTCCAAGAACAGTAAAATTTTGGTAGAATGTTAGAGATACAAAAAACTTAGTTAATGAACTTACTTAAAGGCCATTATCAAAAAAAAGATTTATCAGGTAAATTTTATTATGGCATCAAAAAAAACAAAAACAGCGAAGAAGGTGGTAAAAAAAGTGGCTAAAAAAATACCAGCGAAGAAAAAAACTTCTGCAAAAAAAGGAGTTATGAAATCTACTCCAAAAAAAGTCCCTAAGGAGTCGTTGGTAAAAACAAAGAAATCTGTCGGCAAGAAATCAAAAACATCTGCAAAGAAGAAAAAAACGGTTAAGAAGACGTTGGTTGTTGCTATGGGAGATCAGTGTTTTTGGATAAATAGTGGTCCTGAAGTAAAAGATTTGATTGAGCTCAAAGACATTCTTTCTGAGATAAACAAGGAACAATTTATTCATCATGTGAATAATATGAAAAATGATTTTGCTGTTTGGGTTGAAGATGTTCTTTGTGACAAAAAATGTGCGGATAAAATAAGAAGATCAAAAACTATACCCGCGATGATAAAAAATATAGAAAGAGCTCTTTTGGAGTATCATTACTAATTATATTATAGGTCAACATCAATTAATTTATGCCAAAATCACTAGCACTTGGAAATGGTAATATGCTCGTTTGTCTTGATAAGCATGCACAAGTAAGAGACTTGTTTTTTCCTTATGTTGGGCTAGAGAATCATGTAGGTGGTGCATACGTTCATAGAGTTGGTGTATGGGTTGATGGTGAGATGAGATGGCTATCCCATCCTAGTTGGAAGGTGTCTGTGAATTGTGGTAAAGATGCGCTTGTTAGTAATATTAAAGCAACTAACAGTGATTTAAAAATAGACCTTAATTTTATTGACGCAGTATATAATGAGAAAGATATCTTTCTCAGAAAGGTTACTGTATACAACAAAAGTGACAAGAGAAGAGAGGTGAAATTATATTTTGGACATGAGTTTGAAATTTATGAGTCACACAGGGGGGATACTTCATATTTTGATCCAATTGGACATTCTGTCATCCACTATAATGGAAGAAGGGTGTTTTTGATAAATGGAAGGTACGAGGATCGTGGTTTTGACGACTACACAACCGGTATATTTAAAATAGAAGGAAGAGAGGGGTCGTTCAAAGATGCCGAAGATGGAATGTTGTCACAAAATCCCATAGAGCATGGGCTGACAGATTCAGTTGTTGGATTCTACTTTTCAATAGGTCCAAATGAGAACAAGGAAGTATATTACTGGATGACAGTTTCTGAAACAATAAAGGGTGCTCAGGACTTAAACGATTATATATTGAAAAAATCACCTGAGCATTTAATAAGAACAACAGCAGATTTTTGGAAAGCGTGGGTAAATAAATATAATTTTAGTTTTTATGGGTTGGATGAGAGCGCAGTTCTTTTATTCAAAAAGTCACTTTTCAACATACGCGCACATACAGATAATCGTGGAGCTATAATTGCTTCAGGTGATTCCGACATGCTGCAAAGCGGAAGAGACACTTATAGCTACATGTGGCCCAGAGATGGAGCATTTTCTGCTATTGCTCTTGATATGGCAGGGGATACAAATGTCACCAGAAGATTTTTTGAGTTTTGTAATAATGTAATAACTGATGATGGGTACTTGATGCATAAATATAGACCCGATGAATCATTGGGTAGTTCTTGGCATCCATGGGTGAGAGGAGGAGATGTTCAATTACCGATTCAAGAAGATGAAACTGCTTTGGTTATTTACGCACTGTGGAAGCATTATGAAATTGCCAAAGATTTAGAGTTTGTTGAAAAGATATACAATTCTCTCATAAAAAACGCTGCGGATTTTATGGTGGAATATCGTGACAAAGAAACAGGTCTTCCAAAACCAAGTTATGACTTGTGGGAAGAAAAACTCGGTATATCAACTTTTTCATGCGCCACTGTGTATGGAGCACTGATAGCCGCTGCAAATTTTGCAAAGATACTTGGTAAAAGAAAAAGTGAAGCAATATACAGAGAAACTGCAGAAGAGATAAAACAAGCGATTCTAAAATATCTTTACGATGAAGAGAGTGGTACTTTTCACAAAATGGTTAATTTTAAAGATGGGGAAATTATCTACGACAGAACACTGGACATGTCCAGTGTCTATGGTATCTTTGCATTTGATGTTTTAGACGTAGAAGATAAAAGATTAGAAAGAGCAGTAAAGAATGTTGAGAGTAGATTAATATGTAAAACATACGTAAGTGGGGTTGTAAGATATGAAGGAGATCCATTTCATCGCAGGGCGGAGAATGTTCCTGGGAATCCATGGTTTATTACAACACTTTGGCTTGCGCAGTATTATATCAAAAAAGCTAAAAAAGAAAGTGACTTTAATGAAGTTAAAAAGTGGCTTGACTGGACAGTTGATAATTCTCGTGCTTCAGGTGTTCTTTCGGAACAGTTGGACCCATACTCGGGGGAACAACTCTCAGCGGCACCTCTTACGTGGAGTCACGCAGAGTTTGTCATTACTGTTATAAAATATTTAGACAAGATGGAGGAATTAGGATTATGTAAAAAATGTGACCCCCTGAAGGTTTCTTAGTTTATGGACTACTCGTTTAAAGAAAGCAACATCCCCACAATACTTGTAATTTTTGGGGCAACAGGAGATCTCAGTCGACGCAAATTACTGCCGGCACTTTTTGATTTGTATGAAAATAATTTACTGCCTGATATGTTTAAGATTGTCGGCATGGCAAGAAGAGGATTGTCTGATGAGGATTATCGTGTATTTGCAAAAGAGGCGATAGAAAAAGAAAAAAAAGGAAAATGTGATGAAATAATTTTGGATAAGTTTTTAAATTATCTCGTTTATCACTCTGGGGATTTTAGTACTCCTGAAAATTATAAAAAGCTTTCTGAGAAACTTATTTCTATTGAGGATTCATTTGGTGCTTGTTCAAATAAATTATTTTATCTCGCCGTTTCTCCTTCATTTTATGATGTGATATTTAAAGAACTAGCAGATTCAGGCTTAACAATTCCATGCAATCAAGAAATTGGTTGGACTCGAGTCTTGGTAGAAAAACCTTTTGGTGAAGATATAAAGACGGCCAAAAAATTGGATGAGACATTAGGGTTGTTGTTTAAAGAGGAGCAGATATTTAGAATAGATCATTATCTCGGCAAGGAAACACTGCAGGATATTTTAATGTTTAGGTTTTCAAATTTAATATTTGAGCCTATTTGGAATAACAAATATATTGAAAAGGTGGAATTAATACTAAATGAAGAAATTGACATTGAAGGCAGAGGTTCTTTTTACGATAGGATTGGAGCCCTAAGGGATGTTGGACAGAACCACATATTGCAAATGCTTGCGTTTATTGCAATGGATAATCCAAAAGAATTCAACGCCGAAGAAATAAGAAAAAATAGAGCATCTGTAATTGAAAAACTAAAAGTAGTACCAAAACACAATCTACAAAATTATGTTTTGCGAGGTCAGTACGATGGATACAAAAATGAAGATGGTGTCGTTCCAAACTCTAAAACTGAAACATATTTTAAAATAAAAGCATTTATCGGTAATGATCGTTGGAGAGGTGTACCATTTATTCTTGAGAGTGGTAAAGCTTTAGATAAAAAAAGAGCAGAAATAAATATTCACTTCAAAAAAATGGAAGCGTGTCTTTGTCCTCCTGGGGTAGAGCAGCCTCATTCTAATGTTCTGACATTCAGAGTACAGCCAGATGAAGGAATTTCAATATTATTTTGGGTAAAGAAGCCAGGAGTAGAGATGCAACTTGAACCAAAAAAACTTTCATTTTCATATAAAGATGAAGATGCAAAAAGAATAACAGCGTACGAACGTATATTATTTGATGCGATAATCGGTGACCAGACATTGTTTACAAGCACAAAAGAGGTTTCTGCGGCATGGGAATTCATAACACCAATACTGGAAAATTGGGATGACTTAGAACTCCATGAGTATAAAAAAGGAGCTACTGGACTTGATGATGAATTATAAATTAAATAGATATAAGTTATGAATAAAAAAATAGGATACATAGGTTTAGGGAAAATGGGGAAAGGAATGGTGTTGCGCCTTCTTGAGAATGATTGGAGTGTTGTGGCGTACAACAGAAGTCAGGAATCTGTTAAAGAGGTAGAGAGCGCAGGTGCTCTGGGTGCAGAATCTATAAAAGAGGTCGTGGAGAAGCTAGAAGCCCCTAGGCTTGTATGGTTAATGGTTCCACACCAAGCGGTTGATTCTGTTTTAGAAGAAGTTGTGCCACTTCTTGAAGAAGGTGATATTGTGATCGATGGTGGTAATTCAAATTACAAACAATCAGTCAGACGTGCTCAAGAGTTGAAAGAAAAGGATATAAAATTCTTAGATGCAGGTGTTTCTGGTGGGCCTGCTGGCGCACGAGGCGGTGCCTGTGTAATGGTAGGAGGAGAAAAAGAGCTCTTTGGGTATTACGAAGAATTATTTAAAGATATTTCTGCTCCGGATGCGTATGCGTACATGGGGTCTGTTGGTGCGGGGCATTTTGTAAAAATGGTGCACAACGGTATTGAATACGGAATGATGCAAGCTATAGGTGAAGGATTTGAAATATTGAAAAAGTCAGACTTTGGTCTCGATCTTAAAGAAGTTGCAAAAATATACAACAACAAGAGTGTTATAGAATCACGTCTTACAGGGTGGCTTCAAAAAGGGTTTGAAGAATATGGCGAGGACCTAAAAGAGATTTCAGGAAAGGTCTCTGCTAGTGGTGAAGGGCTTTGGACTGTAGAGGCGGCAAAAGAGCTTGATGTGTCAGTACCTATTATTGAGGGGTCGCTCAAGTTCAGAGAGCAGTCACAGGGAAATCCAAGCTATACAGGACAGGTTGTATCAGCACTACGTAATCAATTTGGTGGACATGAAGTAAGCAGTAAAAAAGAGTAATGAATGAGAAATTGGGGAATTTGGATATTGTCGTTGAGAAAACAAGTGAAGCTACTGCAAAAAAACTTGCTGAAGATCTGTCTTTATATTTAACTAAAGCAAAAAAAGAAAAAAGAAATATTTTATTCTTATCCTCTGGTGGATCAGCTCTCTCAGTTCTTGACCTAATATCCAGTGATATTTTGGGAGATTATCTTACAATTTCAGTGTTGGATGAGCGATATGATGATACAAATGAGAATAATAATTTTACGCAACTAATAAAAACAGGATTCTACACGAGTGCCAAAGGCGCAGGTTGTGGTTTTATTGATACTAGTGTGAAGGACGGTCAGTCTCAAGAAGAACTTGCTAGTTATTTTGAAGGAGAAATAAAAGAATGGATGGACAAAAATCCAGACGGAAAGATCGTTGCGACAGTAGGGGTTGGCACTGATGGACATACTTCGGGAATGATGCCTTTTCCTGAAAACTCAAAACAATTTAGTGAGCTTTTTGAAAGCGATAGATGGGTTGTTGCATATGACGCAACAGGTAAAAATCAATTCAAAAAGAGAGTTACAACCTCAATAACATTTTTAAATATGATTGATGATGTCTTTGTTCTTATCACAGGGAAAGAGAAATCAGAGGCATTCTTGCATATACAAAAAGAAGGGTTACTCGCAGAAATTCCAGCGAGAATATTAAAAAAGCTTACTGGGGTTGTTTGCATTGATGAAGCGGTCTTAAAAGAGTAAAATATAAGCATGTATATATTATTTGATATAGGTGGGACAAAGATGCGAATTGCTGGGACTAAAGACCTAGAGTCTTTTAGTGAGCCAGTAATCATTCCAACTCCTCAGAAATTTGGAGATGGAATAGAGGCTATGGTAAATGCAGCGAAAGAAGTTTGTGGTGATGAAGACATGCAAGCCGTTGCTGTGGGTATTGCAGCTTCTCCAAATAGAGAAAAAACCGAGCTTGCTTCCGGTGGTCCCAATATCTCAGATTGGCTGGGTAAACCACTGAAGGTACGTTTGGAAAAAGAATTTGGATGCGAAGTTTTTATTGAAAATGATACAGCAATGGGTGGGCTTGCGCAGGTTGTGTATGGCCCGGCAAAAGACGTAGAGATAGCAGTGTATATGACAGTGAGTACTGGAGTGGGTGGATGTAGGTTTGTTGATGGCAAGATAGATAAAAGCGCGATGGGGTTTGAACCTGGGTGGCAGATCATTGGCGCACCGGAACTTAGTGGGGAGTCGGAAAGGGAGTCACTCAAAGGCTATTGTTCAAAAGGCTATTTAATGAGTCACATTGGTGGTGCTTGCACTGAAAAGGCTGAAGGTAAAAAACCGTATGAAATAACCGATATGGATTTTTGGGAGGAAAAAGCAAGACTTCTTGCATATGGTCTTCATAATGTTTGTACTATGTGGTCACCGGATATTATTGTTATAGGTGGTTCAATGATGAATAAGATTGGTATTCCACTAGGACACGTTAGAGGTCATTTGGAAGAAACGTTAAAAGATGTATTTAGAGATGTTCCCAAAATAGAGCCGGCAGAGTTTGGAGATGAGATGGGACTCCATGGAGCAATGGCATATTTGAAGCAGAAAAAGTAATAAATAATTGAAAAAATTAGAGCTATTAAGGAAATAATAAAAGCGGGAGTAAAATACTCCCGCTTTGTCTGTGTTTAGACAGTGTTTAGACGACTAGTGCGAAGTCATCAAGTGTTATCGTGTTTTTGTTTTCAATCTCTTCCCGTCTACGGTCAAATACTTTAAATGAAAGATTGAAAGGGTTTAACCTGTTAGCAGATTCATAATTACGAGAAATTACTTCCCAGTCGCCTAAAATAAATTTTGGAAAGTACTGGTATCCAGAAAAACAACCAAAAACGTGCGTTATGTAAAGTCTGTCAGCTAGAGGAAAGAATAGCTGGTGTGTTGATTCACCCCCGGCTACTATTATTTCATCAGCACGGTTTTGGTAAGCTATGTGTACTGCATCATCGGCAGAACTTGCTTGAAAAAGATTCTCGTTGTTTTTCACGTATCTCAACTCAGATGCTCTAGAAAGTATAATTATCTTTCTGTCTGGCAGGGTTGCTCCAAAAGGTTTTCCTATAGCAGTACAGGTATTTTCATAAGTAACCCGTCCCATTACAAGTAATTTGTCTGTAGTTGTTTTTTTAAAATACTTAAGATGTGTCGGTAGATATTCCAAAGGTGTGATATCCTCCTTGGGAGCATGTTTTATTGGGCCAATCACCGCAATCATTGAGATTCTCATCAGTTTTCTCCTTTATTTGTCTAGTTTGTATTTTAGGTTTATTTCGATTCTTGTCAACAAAAAATATGGTATAGTTACCGCACATATGTCAGCTATTGATTTTAAAATAGAGAAAAAGTTAAAAGGTTCACTTGGAAGAGCCGGAGTTTTGAGTACTCCTCATGGGGAGATAAAGACCCCGGCTTTTGTGACCGTGGGTACAAAAGCAACAGTCAAAGCTCTTGCACCAGAGCAAGTAAAGACGCTTGGCGCGCAAGTAGTACTTGCTAATACTTACCATCTTTATCTACAGCCGGGCGATGAGCTTATCAAAAAAGCAGGCAGAATTCATAAATTCATGAACTACGATGGTCCTATGATGACCGACTCTGGAGGATTTCAGGTGTTTTCTCTCGGTGTTGCGTTCGGTACTAGTGTGAGTAAGTTTGGAAAGAAAGAATCTGTTGACGAAGAGTGTCGGCAGCAAGAAAATATAAAACTTGCGAAGATAGACGAAGATGGCGTGACGTTCAGATCGCATATTGATGGAAGCGAACATCGTTTTACTCCAGAGAGGTCAATTGAGATACAACACAATATTGGAGCAGATATGATCTTTGCATTTGATGAGTGCACTTCTCCAACAGCTTCTTATGAATATCAAAAGGAGGCAATGGAGCGTACCCATAGATGGGCAGAGCGGAGCTTGAGAGCGCACAAAGGGAATAAAGATGCGAGCGATACGCAGGCGTTGTTGGGTATTGTGCAAGGTGGGCGGTTTGAGGATCTTCGAAAAGAATCGGCGAGGGTTATCGCTGGAATGGATTTTGACGGATTTGGTATAGGTGGTTCGTTTGAAAAAGAAGACATGGATACTGCTGTCGGGTGGGTAAATGAGATATTGCCGGAAGATAAGCCACGTCATCTGCTTGGGATAGGAGAGCCTCGTGATCTATTCGGTGGAGTGGAAAATGGAGCAGATCTGTTTGACTGCGTTGCTCCTACACGAATGGCACGTAATGGGACTATCCATACAAAAGAAGGGCGTATTAACATATTGAACGCAAAATATGTCGATGATTTTTCACCAATTGAGAAAGGTTGTGAGTGCTATACATGCCAGAATTACACTCGTGCTTATTTAGCGCATCTTTTCAGGGCAAAAGAGATGCTTGCTGGCACTTTGGCATCAATCCACAACTTATATTTTATAGTTAAATTAGTAAGCGATATTAGAGAATCAATTTTGGACGAAAGATTTATCGAGTTTAAGAAAGAATTTTTAGGTAAATATTATAAATAAAAAAGAACAGGTAAAAACCTGTTCTTTCGATGATTTAAGAAAACATTTTCTTTATCTTTCGGTTTGGTATTTTTCGTAATAGTAGTTGTTTAGCGATGCACTTGTTGTACCACAGAATTTTTTTAATCTCAGAGCTTTTTCTTCAGGGAGCTCCATCTCACCCGATAGAACTTTTCCAAGCATCTCTTCATCAAAGATGACTCCATCCAATTTTGGAACAGATGTACCATGAAGACCTTTTTCTTTAAATTTTTTAAAGATCTCAAGAAAAGTTTGAACTTCAAGAAAATTATTAATTTGTGAACTCATTACAAGTTTCTCCTTTGTTTGAATATCTTGCTGTAAGTTACTTTAAAAATAGGATTATTGCAAGCGACTAAAAAAAATAAAGGGCGACATGCGATGTCGCCCTAACATAGTTTTTATTTGATTTAATCCGTTGAAAGAAATATACGCTTACGTTTTTTAATTAAGCCAGTTTCCTTTCCCGTAGCATTCATCACACAATGCTTTCCTTCAGTAGAAGAAATTGCCGGATAATATGTTACGTCATTTTCTTCAATGATTGAAAGAAGTTTTTTAAGGATCTGGCAGATGTGTTTACGAAATGGAATATATGTCATTTTGATACCTCCTTAGTTTACTCAATTTTCCCGCTTAGTTTAAAGATAAGAATATCACCAATACTATCGTTTGTATCAAGAACAGGTGTGAGTTTAGCAATGCTCTGAATTATCTTTGAGGCATTATTTGTATTTATATTTTGGTCATGCATCGTATTGTCCCAAAATTTTAAAGATATTGGAGCATTGTCTCTGGTAAAAGTGATTGCTTTTTTGACAATGTCCACCTTTGCGATATCACCATCTTTTAAAACAGTTGACTCTCCTTTGTATAAGAACATATAATTATGAGCAACCATAATTTTTACCTCGTAATGCGATCAAATGATCTCTGTTTAAAATTTACCTTAATATAATCTATGGGTCAAGAAGTGTTTTAAAAACGATTACAATATGTATAATGAAACAACATGGAAAAGTTTAGACTAGAAAGTGAATATAAACCTGCAGGCGACCAACCGAAGGCAATCAAGTCTCTCAATAATGGGCTTGTTTCTGGTGCACGACATCAAACGCTCTTAGGAGTGACTGGATCAGGCAAGACTTTTACTGCTGCAAACATTATTGCAAAAGTGAATAAACCTACGCTTGTTATTGCGCACAATAAAACACTTGCGGCACAACTCGCACAAGAATACAAAGAATTTTTCCCAAATAATGCCGTGCATTATTTTGTTTCATACTATGATTATTATCAACCGGAAGCATATATGCCTATCACTGATACATACATTGAAAAGGATGCTCAGATAAATGAAGAGATAGATAGATTGAGACATGCATCAACACAGGCTCTTCTTTCACGCAAAGATGTAATTATTGTTGCTTCGGTGTCGTGCATTTATGGTATAGGTTCACCGAGTGAATACGCAAAGCAAAATTTAATATTAAAAAATGGCGACAAGGTTGGAAGGCGTGAACTTATACAAAAACTTATAGCAATATACTTTGAGCGTACAATAGCCGATCTTACTCCAGGGAAGTTCAGAGCCACAGGAAACAGAGTAGAGGTAATGCCTGTGTCTGAGAAAATTACTTATAGTATTGATATTGTTGGTAATAAAATAGAGATGATATCTAAAATAGATCCTATTTCAGGACGAATTATTGAAGATAATATAAAAGAGACATTTCTTTTCCCAGCAAAGCATTTTGTTGTTGACGAAGAGCAAAAGAGCAAAGCACTAGTTTTAATAAAGGAAGAACTAAAAGAGCAGTTGAAGTACTTGAAAAAGGAAGGCAAAGTTTTGGAATATGAACGACTTAAAAGACGTGCAAATTATGACCTCGCGATGATACGCGAAGTTGGGTATTGCAACGGAATTGAGAATTACGCACGCCATTTTTCCGGCAAGGCTGTCGGAGAGCCACCAGAGACTCTTCTTTCATATTTCCCGCATAAACAAGATGGAAGCGCAGACTTCCTTACAATTATAGATGAATCACATGTGAGTGTGCCACAGATACGTGGAATGTATGCTGGAGATGCATCGCGGAAGAAAACACTTGTTGAACATGGGTTTAGAATGCCCTCTGCAATGGATAATCGCCCATTAAAATTTGAAGAGTTTGAAGATAGAGTTGGACAGGTGATCTACACAACAGCCACCCCTGGGGTGTATGAACAAGAAGAAAGTGAGAATATTGCCGAGCAGATTATTCGCCCGACAGGGCTTGTTGATCCCCAGATAGCTATACGACCAATTATTGAAAAGAATAAATACAAAGGTCAGATATTTGATTTTATTACTGAAGCAGAGAAAGAAATAAAAAAGAAAGGAAGAGTCATAGCAACAACTCTTACAAAAAAGATGGCGGAAGACTTGAGTGAGTATCTAAAAGAAAAAGGCATAAAGGCAGAGTATCTCCACAGTGA
>VAPK010257743.1_pt1 | contig 23509 bp, 17 predicted proteins | sample 3395031 | NCBI WGS metagenome assembly VAPK01 (sample SAMN08290443, study PRJNA428436) | hydrothermal vent metagenome | isolation source: Deep-sea hydrothermal vent chimney 1 | place: Pacific Ocean: Juan De Fuca Ridge
ATAAATCTCGCCAATATACTTTTTCATATAGACGAAGAAGCATATAACAAAATGCGAAGGTACCTTGAGTCGGTAAAACGCTCTTTTGCCAACACACCCGGTAGCGATGAGATCCTATCGGATATCGAAGCACGTATCGCCGAACTTTTTCATGAAAAACTGGAAAACGAGAGACAGGTGATCACTAACAAAGAAGTAGACGAAGTCATTGCCATAATGGGGCAGCCCGAAGATTATATGGTCGATGAAGACATCTTTGAAGATGAGCCAAGATCTTCTTCTTCAGAACAAAAAAGGGTCAAAAAACTATATAGGGATATTCAGACCAAATATGTTGCCGGGGTATCTTCGGGTCTGGCACATTACATAGGTCTTAATCCGCTATGGATTCGTTTATTATGGGTGTTTCTCACCGTAGGGTCTGGGGGTGGTTTTATTCTAGTATATGGTCTGTTATGGATATTGATTCCAGAAGCCGCGACAACCTCTCAGCAATTAGATATGCGTGGTGAAGATGTAAACATCAGCAATATAGAACGAAAAGTAAAGGAAGGTTTTGACGATATTGCCGATAAGGTGAAAAGCGTCGATTATGAAAAGGTCAAAAATGGCGGCAAGACTTTTTTTGATACCCTAGGTGATATTGTCATGTTCTTCTTTAAGATATTCGGCAAGTTCATTGGTATCATACTCATTATCGTTGGGGCGGCTACAATTATCGGTATGTTCATTGGTATGTTGACCATTGGCACATTGGACTGGGTGAATATACCGGGTGTTGATAATTTTATCTCGAACTCGACCGAAGCACCTGTATGGATATTATCGCTAATGATGTTCTTTGCTATCGGAATTCCCTTTTTCTTTCTCTTCTACCTCGGATTGAAAATATTGATAAACAATTTAAAATCAATCGGAAGTATCGCGAAGTTTTCTTTATTGGGCCTTTGGTTGATCTCATTGATCGGCCTAATTGTAATTGGTGTAAAAACCGCTGCCGCACATGCATATTCGGGTAGTACTACCATTGAAGAGGAGGTTTATTTTGAAAACGCAATAGACACGTTGAACATCACCGCAGTGACAACAAAATTATTTGACAATCGTGGTCATATACGAGTTGATGATTCGATTATCACCTATGACGATGACGGTGAAGAAGTGCTTCTCTCTGATAATGTACGCTTTAAGATCAAAAAAACAAAAGACTCTATTATCAGCATAGAAATCAGAAAAGAAGCTAACGGAAAATCTTTTAATGCAGCCCGAGAAAAGTCCAATAGAATAAATTATGGTTATAAAGCGGAAGACAATACCATCTACTTAGATGACTATTTGACCGCAGGTAGCAAAAACAGGTTTAGTGATCAAGAGGTACGAGTGACTCTTTACGTACCCATCGGAACCATACTTAAATATAACAAATCAAGCCGTAGATGCCCTATGCTAAGAGCTAATAATGACCGGAATATGAACGGCTGCGATATGTCAGATCATATATGGAAAATGAGTGACGATGGAGAACTCGAATGTTTGGATTGTACTGTATTGGAAAAATCCAACGAAGACCAAAAGGGCCATATTATAATAAATGGGGAAGGAATTGACATTAATATTAAAGACGAAGGCGGTGAGCGCTTTGAAATGAAGATCAATGAAGACGGTGTGAAGATAAGGACAAACGATAATCAAGATAGTAGTGATACCAATGTAATCATCATTGATGATGAAGGGGTAGATATTGATTTGCAAGACGACTCCGATTCCCTTACAATGAAAATTGATGAGAACGGGGTACTGGTAAAAACAAAAGATAACTAATCCATTAACGATTCAGCCCAAAACAATTGAAATTTACAGTTCATCAGTTCAAAACAACAACTCGGTCAATAACTTACATTTACAAATAACTATAATTCGTATTTTTATATCAATCTTAAACATCAACTTACCGGCCATAAGTCCGGTTCAAAAAACAACAATCATGACAACACTAGCAAGAATCGCAATCGCTTTATTAGTAAGCTTATTTTTATCTTCATGTCATTTCGACGCAAATTTCGGTAATGGTAAAAAAGGAAACGGAATCGTTGAAAACGAAACCCGTAGCATTACAGAAGAATTCACAGAGGTCTCGGCCTCTGAAGGTTTAGACGTATATGTTACACAGGCCGAAGAATTCAGTATTGAGATAGAAGCCGATGAAAATATTATCGATCTAATTGGCACCGACATCAAAAATGGTAGATTACAAATACATGCCATCGAGAATATTGGCAGGGCCACAAAAAAAGTATATGTGTCATTACCTGAAATCACAGCTTTAAAAAGTTCAAGCGGAGCTGATCTAATAACGAAAAACGTTATTGAAAGTGATAAGATTGATTTAGATGCCAGCAGTGGCGCTGATCTGCATATAGAGGTCAATGCCGAAGAAATATCTGCAGATGCCAGTAGTGGCGCCGATATTAAGATTGCGGGTAAAACCAATGTCCTCCATGCAGATGCTAGTAGTGGCGCCGATATCAAGGCCGGAGAACTTGTAACCAAAACCTGTTATGCTGATGCAAGCAGTGGATCTGATATTTCTGTGAATGTTTCTGAATCGTTAGTAGCAGATGCCAGTAGCGGAGCCGATATCTCATATTCTGGCGACCCTACCGTAGAGAAAAGAAAATCGGTTTCAGGTAGTGTGCGAAAGAATTAGGTACAACATATTTGAATTAGTTACATACCCGTCAAATTTTGACGGGTTTTTTGTTACCTCTTCAAGTCGTAATACTCGCTAAAGAAGAAATCAGGATATGAAATGCATCCTCGTACTTACACCTTTAGGTATAGTACAAAGTTTAAACGAGTTCTATATATTAGCGCAAATATTCTTTTATAATGCAGGTACATCTGAAAAAATTTGTCTTAACGTTAAAACATACTTTTGGTATTTCACGTGAGTCGCATGATTTTCAAGATACCTTGATCGTTGACCTTTCGTTGAACGGGCATACCGGTTACGGAGAAGCTACTTCAAACCCTTATTACAAAATCACCGTAGAAAGTATGATGACCGAGATCGAGGCCATACAAGAAGAAATCGAATCGTTCAATTTTACCGTACCAGAGGCCTTTCACAAATTTCTGACTGAAAAAGGCTTGACAAATTTTGCCATTTGTGCTCTAGATTTGGCGGCCCATGACCTCTACGGAAAACTATTGAACAAACCCCTATACCATATATGGGGAACCCCTACGGATCACTACCCAATTACGAACTACACCATAGGCCTTGACACCATAGAAAAAATGATTGCCAAAATGAAGGAAACTCCTTGGCCCATCTACAAAATAAAATTAGGAACAAATGATGATGTTGCCATCGTCACAGAACTAAGAAAGCATACTGATTCAATTTTTAGGATCGATGCCAATTGTGCTTGGTCGGCGGAAGAAACCGTTCACAATGCCCCTTTGCTGAAAAATCTCGGAGTAGAATTTCTAGAACAGCCTTTAAAAGCTAATGATTGGCAGGGTATGAAACAGTTAATGCACCAAAGCGTACTGCCCGTAATCGCCGATGAAAGCTGCATTGTAGAGGCTGATGTAGAAAAATGCGGCCTTCACTTCAACGGTATCAATATCAAACTGACAAAATGCGGCGGCCTCACCCCTGCCCTTCGAATGATAAAAAAAGGCAAGAAAAAAGGACTCAAGATCATGGTCGGTTGTATGACCGAATCTTCTGTAGGTATATCGGCCATAGCGCAACTACTGCCCCAATTGGATTATGTTGATATGGATGGTGCATTGCTATTAAAAGAAGACATTGCCAATGGTGTTCAAATTTTCAAGGATGGAAAAGTGATTTTCCCTACTTTAGGGGGAAGTGGAATAACGCTAAGGTAAATGACACATTATTTAGATTCCTTTCCGGGAAGGGAAATTACAATTGACGGTAAAAAACACCTTTATTTTGGGGGTACTTCCTATTTAGGACTACAAACGGATGCAGCTTTCCAGAATATATTCATTCAGAACATAAAAAAGTACGGCACCAACTACGGAGCCTCAAGAAAATCAAATGTTCGAATTTCAATATTTGATAAGACAGAACGGTATTTGGCAGAATTGGCCGGTAGCGAGGCCTGTACCACCCTATCATCAGGTTATTTGGCGGCACAGCTTGTTGTTCAAACATTGAATACACCGTCTCATCGGTTTTATTATGCACCCAATACGCACGCCGCACTTTATTTAACCGAACCAAAGTCCTATTCCTCATTTACTAACTTGAACAATGCCGTCAGAGATCAACTTACATCAAAAGATGGAACCACTCCCGTTGTCTTTATTGATTCGATCGACTTCTCAGTAAACAATTACCCGAATTTTAATGAATTACGATTGCTTCCCCTTGAAGAATTGATTCTCATCGTTGATGATTCACATGGTATAGGTATTGTTGGCGAAAATGGTGGTGGAGTATATGATAGGGTAAAAGAACTATCTCCGAAAGAACTCATCGTATGCTGTTCATTGGGCAAGGGTTTTGGTGTTCAGGCAGGTGCAGTATTCGGCACAAAACAACGAACCTCTCAATTGACCGATACCGACTTTTTTAGTGGTGCGAGTCCGGCTTCCCCTGCGGCGATAGCCACATTAATCGGAGGTCATGAGCTTTTCAAGGTCAAAAGAGCCCTTTTACAAAAGAACATTCAGTTATTTCTAGAGCGATTGAAAAATACCGAACTATTAAAATTTATACCCGATTATCCTGTATTTAGCTTTACAAACGTCAAGCTTGCCTATCACTTGAAAGAACATAGTATTATAACCACCAACTTCAAATACCCCAATGAATATTCGCCCCTAGTGAGCAGAATAGTAATAACCGCAGGGCACACTACAAAAGATATCGAAGTTTTAGCCGAGCTGATAAACAGCTGTTGAAGATTTGTTTATTGATAATAATAAGCATAAAATATTAAATTGTTCATATTTATATGGATAAAAATTGCTGATTTCTTAAAATTATCGTAACTTTTTAGTATTGAACCCATCGTATGAACAACACTAAATCAGCGAAAATGAAAAAACTACTCGGATTGTTTTTTTTGATGTTAATTCTCATTTCTTCAACTGAATTCACATCTTCAGAACTACAAACAAATGCAAGTTCTTTGGAAGGAACTTGGGAACTTATCAATCGCTTCAACTACGATGATGAAAATGTCATCGATACGCTCGAAAACCTTAACGGCTACCGACAAATAAAAATGTACAGCAAAGGAAAGGTCATGTGGACCCGCCACTCACCTGACGACCCATCAGAATGGTTCGGGTACGGTTCTTATTCCAATACCGAAAATGAATTGGAAGAACAACTCGAATATGGTTCTGAAACCATGATGCAAATTCAAGATACCATAAAAGTGTTCAAATTTGAACTTCAACTTGATAAGGACACCTTTAGCCAAATCACATTGGATGACGATGGGAACAGAACTTTTGCAGAAAATTACGTACGTATAGATTGACGGTCACCACCATTAACTCTGGTCATAGAACCGTTAAGGATATTCGTAAGATGAACTGATTTTTAAACCGCAGTCTCTACAGAGGCCAAATAACGTTCAGCATCCAAAGCAGCCATACAGCCTGTACCTGCAGCAGTTACTGCCTGCCGATACTCTTTGTCTTGCGCATCGCCACATGCGAAGACACCTGGTCTATTGGTCTTTGTTGATTTTCCTTGGGTAATCAAATACCCAGTTTCATCCATATCCAATTGTCCCTTGAAAATACCGGTATTCGGCTTGTGGCCAATTGCAATGAACAAGCCCGTTATTGCAATCTCTTCTTTTTCTTGAGTCTGATTATTTACCATGCGCAAACCCTCAACGACCTGATCGCCCAAAACCTCATCAACTTCAGTATTGTATCGAACTTCTAAATTTTCAAGGCTATTTACACGATGCTGCATCGCCTTTGAAGCCCTCATATAGTCTTTGCGTACTAACATGGTTACCTTATTACATATATTGGCCAAATAAGAAGCCTCTTCTGCAGCGGTATCACCAGCACCTACAATCGCCACGTCTTGACCTTTGTAGAAAAAACCGTCGCAAACGGCACAGGCAGAAACTCCTCCGCCCTTCAACCTTTCCTCACTCGGTATGTTCAAGTATTTTGCAGTAGCACCGGTAGCAATAATGACCGTCTCGGCTTCTATGATTTTAGAATCATCGACCGTTATCTTATGAATACCTCCCGTTTTATCGCTCAATTCAATAGCGGTTACCATACCTATACGAACTTCAGTACCAAAACGCTCTGCCTGTTGCTGCAATTGCACCATCATAGTAGGACCGTCGATTCCTTCAGGGTAACCCGGAAAATTATCCACTTCGGTAGTTGTGGTCAATTGCCCACCAGGTTCCATACCCGTATACATCAAAGGCTTTAAGTCAGCTCTTGCTGCATAAATGGCCGCGGTATAGCCTGCAGGGCCTGAACCGATAATGAATGTTTTTACTCTTTCCAATTGCTCTGACATAACCAAATTGTTCTTTGAATACTATAACGCAAAAGTAGTTTTTTTACAAAAAACCTTACAGATAAGTTATCAAAAGTTTTAAATCAAACCCTCAATGAGGGATTGAAATGAACTCGTTTAAACTTTTAAAAAAAGTATAAATTTGTGTAAAATTCATTTTTAGTATCTTTGCCGACTGATATTTATCATTTTTTCTATTATTGAATTTCATTTATCTTTGGTGCCAATATATTATGTCAAAGCCAAAGTGATTTGAAAGACTTTGTAAAATGAAAACAGAAATATTAAGAACTATAGTCATAGACGACTCGTCACTTCAAAGAATGGCGGTTAGTAGAATGACCCAAGGACATCAAAATTTAGACTTTATCGCTGAATACAGCAATGGTGTAGAGGCCTATAAAAATGTTGACAAAGATCAAATCGATTTGATCTTTCTCGATGTGGAAATGCCCATTATAGACGGTTTTGAATTCATTGAGTCTTTATCGAATAAACCCCAGATCATTCTGATTACGGGTAAACCAGACTACGCCATACGTGCATTCGACTATGATGTCACCGATTACTTACTGAAACCCATTACCAAAGAACGCTTCAATGCTGCTGTAAACAGGGCCTTGGCAAATCATTCGATGAAGAATGTAGACCAAAGGGAGCAAACCCACATATTCGTGAACAGCAATCTTAAGAAGGTAAAGGTCTTGGTCGATGATATTAAATGGATCGAAGGTTTGGGCGACTATATCAAATTGGTCACCGATGATACTACTATTCTAGTACTATCGACAATGAAGGCCTTTATCGAAAAATTACCCTCAGACAAGTTTCTTCGCATTCACAAAAGCTATATCGTGAACCTTGAAAGAGTTGAAAAGTTCAGCAGCGTTTTGGTAGAGATAGGTGGTCGAAAATTACCCCTGAGTAGGTATAAAAAAATAGAGCTCGAAGAAGCCTTATTGAATGTACAGGAAAACTAACCGTCACTTTCGCTATACGTAACGACGATTCTCTTTCTAAAGTGATGTATTATTTAGTTTTGAATAGTGTTCGCTCGATAAGCCTTTTAAGGTATTGGCGGCCTGTTCTGCGGTAATATCTCGCTGGGGATCTGCAAACATCTCATAGCCCACCATAAATTTTCGCACCGTAGCAGAACGCAACAAAGGTGGATAAAAAGACATATGAAAGTGCCATTCAGAGTGTTCTTGCCCATCAGTGGGTGCTTGGTGTATTCCCGCGGAATACGGAAAAGAAGTTTCGAAAATATTATCCAATCGTATTGTTGTTGTTTTAATAACTTGTGCGAACGCCTGTTTCTCTTCAACAGAAAGCTCCATGATATTCGATATACACCGCTTGGGCACGATCATGGTCTCGTATGGCCAAACCGCCCAATACGGCACCAGAGCCACAAAGTGCTCGTTCTCTAAAATAATGCGCTCATCCAATTTTAGTTCTTGGGCCACATAATCTTCCAAAATGCTTCTTCCGTATCGGTCCCGGTAATCTTTCATACGCACTGACTTTTTTTCTGTTTCTTGGGGAATAATACGTTGCGCCCAAATTTGACCATGTGGGTGCGGATTACTACAGCCCATTACATCACCTTTGTTCTCAAATATCTGTACATGATTGATATCACCAAGGGCACCGAGCTCTTTATACTCTTTTTGCCATATTGAAATCACATCGGTGATTTCGATTTCCGACATAACCGGAAGCGTCAACGAATGGTTGGGCGAAAAACAGATTACTTTACAAATACCCGATTCAGATTCAGCGTAAAGCAAACCCTCTTTGTAATGCTCTTTTTTTACATCGCTTAAAAGAGCCGAAAAATCATTTACAAAAGAAAATGGTTTGGTATAGTCAGGGTTTTTATCCCCTCCCATACGTTTGTTGGTAGGGCACAAATAGCATGAAGGGTCGTATTTTGGTTGCCCAGTTTCAGGTAGCTTCTCTACTTTGCCCTGCCAGGGCCGTTTTGTACGGTGTGGCGAGACCAATACCCATTCACCGGTCAATATATTGAACCTTCTATGCGGGTTTTCGTTGAAATTCGTATTCATCACGCTGTTATTATCGATGTTCCACCACTTGGCTTGACCTCAAATGCTTCCAATTCTATATCAAAAGCTTTTTTATAGGCCTTTGCCGCACTTGCTATAAAATCATCGGCGGCAGTTTCGTGAACGATGTTCAAGGTGCATCCCCCAAAACCGCCACCAGTTTGCCGCGCTCCTAAAACAGACGGATTCTCTTTTGAGAACTCGACCAAAAAATCAGATTCGGGGCAGCTAACTTCATATAGGCTACTTATTCCCGAATGGGCCTCGTATAAAAGGTTTCCCGCCAATTCGAGGTCGTTTCCTTTTAAGGCACTCACCATTTTCAATACCCGTTTATTCTCATCGATTATAAAAGAGCACCGATTGTAGACTGTTTGGTTCATCTGCCCTTTAGCCGATTCTAGCATGGGCCTTGTTACATCACGCAATGATTTTATATTCGGATGTTTTTCTTTTATAACACCAACACCTTCCTCACACTCCTCTCTTCTTGTATTGTATTCACTTGAGGCAAGGTTATGCGAGACCTTGGTATTGAGCATAATAATCTTATACGGATGGATATAGATCGGAATATACTCACTTTCAATACTTTGACAGTCCAATAAAATAACGTGGCCCTCTTTGCTCATAACGGATGCATATTGATCCATAATACCACATTGGGTACCTACATAGGTATGTTCTGCACGCTGTGACAATTCAATGATTGTTTTTTTCGATAACCCAAGAGCGAACAATTCGTTAAGGCCAAAAGCCAGTCCACATTCCATCGCCGCCGAAGAACTCAGGCCTGAACCTGTGGGCAAATCGCTTTCAATCGTACAATCAAAGCCTTGTAACTTACCTGTCTTGAGCGAAGTCGAAAGGTCGGTATGTTTAGAAATTTCGTTCAGAACACCAAGAATATAGTTCTCCCATTCAACATCACTTGGGGCGATCATATCCAATTGCAGGGTAAAGCCTTTATCGTACCCCATGGTATACACATTGCACTTGGTTGCAGAACCGTTTTTTTGAAACTTGAAAACAATCTTGTTCTCAATGGCGGTAGGCAACACATAACCCATATTATAGTCGGTATGCTCTCCTATAAAATTAATCCTACCGGGTGATGCTATGATGAGTTCGGGCTTGAATTTATCTAAAAATATCATTGCTCGATTTTAGTAACTGATTGATTTTGAAGCATTTCAACGGTAGTTACGGTACGAAACCCTAAATGTTCTAAAGAAGAATCCAAGCTGGTGGCCATACGTGCCGAAATGCGGTAACTGGCACAATACGATTCACTGCACAAAAAAGACCCACCTTTCATCACCTTCTCCTTGGCGTAGGGATCCCGCTCATTATGAGGATTTTCCGCTCCTTTCGGATTCACTACAATTTCTTTAGCCAAAGCCAATTCGCCATAATAATCGGTATTGTACCAATCACTTGTCCATTCCCAAACATTACCGGCCATATCATAAAGACCATTGACATTGGGCCGAAAAGATTTTATAGGAGCACGTCGTTCAAAGCCATCTGCTCGGGTATTGGTTACAGGAAATTTGCCTTCCCATGTATTGCCCATTTTCGATAGCGCAGAAAAATCATCACCCCAAAAATAAATCGTTTTTTGTGTATTTCCCCTAGCGGCCCGTTCCCATTCTGCCTCAGTTGGCAAACGTCTACCGGCCCATTTACAATATGCCTGCGCATCTTCGTATGCAATGTGAACTACAGGGTGATTGTCTTTTCCCTTAATAGAGCTTCCTGGCCCGTTCGGTCGTTTCCAATTGGCACCTATGGTCCATTTCCACCATTGTGAAAAATCATAGAGATTCGAAACAGAACTTTTCGTTTTTTTAAAGGTCAACGAGCCTGGTTTCATAATACTGTCATGGGGCTTTTCTGTACCCTCGGGAAGCTGTTTTTTCATTTCCTCCCAATCAATGGCCCTTTCTGCGACGGTAACATACGCCGTTTCTTTCACAAATTTTCTAAACTCCTTATTGGTAACTTCGGCGATATCCATAAAGAACCCATCTACGGCCACCTTATGCGCTGGTTTTTCATGGGCCATGGCCATTTTATCATGTGGCACCGCACCCTGTATGAAATTGCCACCAGAGATCCAGACCATCCCCTTTGGTGTAACAACATCTTGGGGCTGTTCTTTTAAAACATCGATATCTTCATGAATTGAATCTGTAAGAACTGTCGAAGTTTCATTCTTGTCCGGTGTTTTTGAATCTGTTTTTTTTTCGTTCTTGCATTGTATTGCAAAACAAGAAAGTAAAAGGAAGACTAGGATTTTGGGTATATTTCGCATTTTACGCATGCCAATAAGAAAAGGCAAAGTTACTTCTATTTTTCAGTTAACAGTCCGTTATTGACCACAGGAATTTCAAAAATTTTCAGTTCGGGTTCCGCACGTTCCCTTTTGAATATTTCAGCTGCTTTTTCTAGTATATCAGGGTGGGAAGCTGCAATATTGGTAGTTTCTGTTGGATCGTCTTTTAAATTATACAGTTCTAATGTCGGTTCGTCAGAGTTATTGAGATTCTGTCGTACTACTTTCCAATCACCCATTCTCATGGCGACCTGCCCTCCGTAACTGGGAAACTCCCAATACAAAAATTCGTGTTCTTTTTGATTGTTATCAGATAATAAGGTGGGCATTAAACTAATACCATCGGTATTTTTTGGTGTATCATAACCGCCCACATCGGCAAAAGTCGCCAACATATCATAATGGGCCGAAATATGGTCGCTCTTACTACCTGGTTCTATATGCCCTGGCCAACTGGCGATCATAGGTACTCGAATACCTCCCTCGTACAAAAATCCTTTTCCCTTTCCATAAACGCTTTCAAATGGTTTGGCACTATCAAAAAAAACGGGATCGGCACCACCTGCATAACTGGGCCCATTATCAGAGGTGAAAACAATCAAGGTATTTTCATAGACCCCTTTGTTTTTGAGCTGTTGTACCAGTTTGCCAATATTTTCATCTAAATAAGAAACCATAGCAGCATAGGCGGCATGCGGATTTTTATGTGAAAAATATCCGTATTTCTTGCCTGACAGATAAGGTTCTTCTTCTCCGAATTTTTCCACATAATGATCTACCCACCGTTGGGGGGCTTGAAGGGCCACATGCGGAATGGGCGTGGCCCAGTATAAAAAAAAGGGTTTTTCAGCGGTTTCGACAAAACCTGTCAAGGCCTTGAACATAAGATCGGGGGCGTAGTCGGTCAAGGTATACTCTTTATAGTTCGTCGGATCTTTAGGGTCAGCACCTTTTGGAAAAAAGGTATGCGGTGCTATGGTATCATTTTGTAAATGTACCCTGTTCTTATTTTTGTACAGGTGTAACGGATAATACGTATGTGCTTGCCGTTGGCAATTGTAGCCATAGAAAAGATCGAATCCCATTTCATTGGGTATCGAATGGGTATGCGGAGCGCCCAAGCCCCATTTACCCACCAAAGCTGTAGTGTACCCCACCTCTTTTAGCCGATCTGCCAAGGTGATGGTAGAAGCTGGCATGGGGCCTTGCCCTTCAAGGGTAGAATCTTTGGCCACCGCCCTGTAATTCCATACATCACCTCGATCCTTCGATTCTGCATTGCTACGTATGTAGGCATGGCCCGCATGCTTTCCGGTCAACAACATACAACGTGCCGGGGCGCATACCGGGGCACTGCTATAATGTTGGGTAAAGAGCATCCCTTCTTTGGCCAAGGCATCGATATTGGGTGTCTCGATTTTTTCTTGACCATAAGCTCCAACTTCAGCGTACCCTAGATCGTCTGCCAAAATATAGATGATATTCGGTTTGACGGGTTCGGCAATTACTTTGTCAGTTTCGGCCTTGTCCTTACAAGACAAAAGAATCACTCCTATCAAAAGTAAGGGTAAAAATGATTTTATTGAGGTCACGTGCTAAGGTTTAGATTACAATACTTTTTCCAGGTGTGGGTATGTTATAGGATCCATCGGCATTGGGTTGTACCGGTGCCGGAGAATCCCACGTCAAGCTATCCGGTGCCAAAGCTAAATTTGATTGCATGGCCTCGTCCCACTTGATTATGTTGCCCGAATAGGTCGCCATTCTGCCTATAATCGCACTCATTGTACTTTTAGCACCATTCTCCGCATTTGATATGACCCCACCATTTCGAATGGATTCGAATAATTTAATATGCTCTACTTGATACGGGTTTGGGTCGTCTTTACCCCTGTGTTCAAATAAGGTTGCCCCGTTCCAATCTTTTATTTCCACCTTATCCCCTGCGGTGGAAACCGTTCCTTTGGTGCCTTGAAAAAATTCGGACACCCTTCGCATCGTGTCAGGTTGGTGCCTACATTGGCTTGCGATTACCGCACCGCTCGCATAGGTGTATTCCACAAAATGGTGGTCAAAGATCTCGCCATGATCCTTACCTGTACGTACTTGTCGTCCTCCCATGCCTTGGGCAGAAATAGGATACTCGCCAATAAACCAGTTGGCTACATCAATATTATGAATGTGCTGTTCTAAAATATGGTCACCGCACAACCAATTAAAGTAATACCAGTTGCGCATTTGGTATTCAAGTTCGGTCTGGCCCGGTTGGCGCTCACGCACCCATACCCCAGCACTGTTCCAATATACCTGACCAGAAACTATCTTTCCTATCTTATCTTGTTTCAGTTGGTCGATGGCCGCCAAATAACTGTCTTGATAATGGCGTTGCAGGCCGACCACAACATTCAATTTTTTCTCTTTTGCCAATTTGGCCGCAGCCAATACTTTTCGTACCCCGGGAGCATCGGTTGCTACGGGTTTTTCCATAAAGACATGCTTCCCGTTATTTATTGCATATTCAAAATGTTGGGGTCTAAAGCCTGGTGGAGTCGCCAAAATAACCACATCGGCCAAATTCATCGCCTTTTGCGCCCCATCGAAACCAACAAACTGGTTTTTTTCGGGTACGTTCACTTTTTTCGTATCGCCCATTTCTTTCGAAATATTGGCGAAACTATCTTTTAACCGATCTTCAAAGGCATCGGCCATTGCCACCAATTCTACATTGTCATCGGCATTCAATGCCTGTACCGCAGCACCTGTTCCACGGCCACCACACCCTACCAAGGCGATCTTTAGTTTTTTATCATTGGAGACATTTACCATGGCGTTCATTTGCATATTTGGCAAGAGCAGTGCCCCTCCGGTAAACAAGGCCGAATTTCTTACGAAATCCCTTCTTGACTTTTTTGATGCACCAGTAGTCTCAGTTTTGTTTTTAAGGTTTCCCATGATAGTGTATTTTTATGGTTATTGATCTGATTACGAAGTTGTTTGTGAATATAAAAAGAAAAAACCATATCTGTGATATGGACTTGAAGGAAATAACAGTAGATTGTCATTTAGCAAATACGTTACTGTCAAAGTTGAGACAACACTATCGAAAAACTATATACACATGAGAAAAAAACTGGATTTTTCACTACTCGTACTCGTTCTTGTATTGGTTCTTGGTTGTAATACAGAAAAAAAAGAGCAATCCGACAAAACCCAAAAACCGAACATCGTCTTCATTTTTGCCGATGACCTTACCTATACGGCCATTAGTTCAATGGGTAATACCGAAATTCAAACCCCAAACCTAACCGAATTGGCTGATAGCGGTACGACTTTCACCCATGCCTACAATATGGGTGCGTGGAATGGGGCGGTATGTGTTGCTTCAAGAGCCATGATCATATCAGGTAGAAGTGTTTGGAATGCAAACAGTTTTCGTAAACAATGGATAAAAGGGAGAGATACCGACAAAACTTGGGGCAAATTGATGGAGGGTGCCGGATACGATACGTATATGACCGGAAAATGGCATGTTGATGTAGATGCGCATTCGGTTTTTCAAAACGTGACTCATGTAAGGCCTGGTATGCCAAGCCATTCATGGAACCATAATGGCAAAATCGAAATAATCAATGATATGCTAAAAAATGGAGCTTCAGAGGCTGAAATACGTGCCATTGGATACAACCGCCCTAAAGATGAAAATGATACAACTTGGTCTCCTTCCGACAAAAAATTCGGTGGATTTTGGGAGGGAGGCAAGCATTGGAGCGAGGTTTTGAAAGATGATGCTCTAGGTTTTATCGATCAGGCCGAAAAAAGCGACAAACCCTTCTTTATGTATTTAGCTTTCAATGCGCCCCATGATCCACGGCAAGCAGCTCAGAAGTATCTTGATAAATATCCATTAAAAGACATAAGTGTTCCTAAAAGCTTTATGCCAATGTACCCCTTCAAAGATAGTATTGGTAATGGCCCTGGTTTACGCGATGAGGCCTTGGGTCCTTTTCCACGTACGGAATATGCCATCAAAACACATATTCGAGAATACTATGCTCTTATAACCCACTTAGATGAACAAATCGGTGAAATCATAGAACGTCTTAAAGCTACTGACAAAATGGAGAACACGTATATCATCTTTACGGCGGATCATGGTCTTGCTATGGGAAAACATGGTTTATTAGGTAAACAAACACTATTTGATCATAGTATACGAGCGCCTTTTATCATAGTAGGGCCGAATATACCCAAAGGAAAAAAGGTAGCTGTAGATATCTACCTGCAAGATGCAATGGCCACAAGTTTAGATTTGGCGGGAGTAGAAAAACCAGATTATGTTTTCTTCAATAGCATCATGAACTTAGTTGATGGTTCGAAAACAAACAGCCATTATCGTGCAATTTACGGGGGGTACACCCATTTGCAGAGAATGGTTAGAAAAGACGGTTTTAAATTGGTGGTTTATCCAAAATTGGAAAAAGTACTGTTGTTCGATATGAAAAACGATCCAGAAGAAATGCATGACCTGTCAAAAGATCAAAATCACAAAGTCAGAGTTGAAACTTTGTTTAAAGATTTATTGCTGTTACAGAAAAGCCTGAACGACACTTTGAATTTGACGAAAATCTATCAAGAACTAAAATAAACCACTATGGATTTAAAATTCATAGTGGTTTATTGACGAACGTATTTGCGCTTCTACATACATAGATCTAAAAACAATACTTTTATAGATTATTTTATTTTAGCTATTGTTTAATCACCTGTCAAAAAAACCAAACGTATCTCCTATTCATTTATCCGTTTTTAACGGTTAAAAACAATAATCATTAAATTTGTAACTATATACCACTCATTGTCATGTAGCCTTCCCCTTGCTCGTCCGACCTTATAGCCTCTATATACAGTTCCTGTTCGTCAGTGCCGAGGTTTGTAGGCTCGCGCTTCCTTCAGTCCTGACCTCACTGTCAACAACCTTGCGACTTGCTAATGGTTCAAGGCGGACTCCCCTGAGCCTTTGCCGAAGGGTTGCCCCTGCCCATAAGGAACTCTCACCCTCTAGATGAATTACTTAACTTTGAGTCAAGTATAAGATGCCCATGCTGGGCACACACAAAGTGTATAATTCATTGCTTGGGTAATTTTGTACTTGGGTAATCCTGCGGATTTCCAGCCAGTTCCGAGCAATTTTATTAATTTAGTTGCTGAAACACGCAACGAAATCATACATCAAACGTTGGCCCTTATTTTGACAAAAGCAATATACATCCTACTCCTTTTAGTATTTCCAGCACTATTAATCGCTCAAAAAGATAGTACAAAAACAAAACTTTCTTTTACAGGTGATTTTAGATTTAGAGTGGAGCAAGATTGGAATTCACGTAAATCTGATGGCATTTACCGTGATGATAGAACACGGTTACGATACAGAGCTCGTTTTGGAGTTTCCTATGATTACAAAGATTGGATATCATTTGGGGTTAGATTGCGAACCGGAGATCCTAAAAAGCAACAAGACCCTCATTTAACACTAGGAGATGGTTTTAGAGAGTTTAGTACATTACCTATTGCTTTTGAAAAAGTCTATGTGAATTTCAGTCATAAATGGTTTTCAGCTTGGATCGGGAAAAATACATTTCCCTTCGAAAAACAAAATGAATTGTTTTGGAGCGATAATGTATTTCCAGAGGGTATTTCGTTGACTGGAAAATTTACTTTTGAAAACATATATATACAGTCGTTACAAATAAATACTGGTCACTTTATTTTGGCAACTAACGGAACTTCATTTGATTCAGATGGTTATTTTCAAAGTCTTCAGGTTGTTACTACACATTTGAAAGGTAGGCTTAAATTATTCCCGACTTTCTATTATTTTAATAAAATTCCAGACATCCCAGATGGAAATGAAACCTTTACAATGAACTATGCTATTGTTCATATTGGAACAAAAATAGAATTAATTAAAAAGCTGAAAATAGCAGTAGGATTTGACTATTATCAAAACATAAAAGACTATAACAATAACGACTCTATTCCTCAAAAATTCAGAAATCAAAAACGAGGGCTGGTATCAAGTACTAGTATTGGCAAGTTAGAAAAGAAAGGTGATTGGAAGTTACAGTTAACTCATACTTATCTAGAACGATTTGCTGTTGTTGATTTTCTTGCTCAAAATGATTGGACAAGATGGGATTATTCTTCTCAAGGTTCACCTGATGGCAGATTAACAAATTTCAAAGGTTTTGAAATAATGGCTGGATACGCTATTGACAAAAATATGAACCTAAAAATTAGGTGCTTTAATGTTAATCAAATCAAACCCTTTGAAATTGTTAAAGAAACTGGAAATCGCATACGATTGGATTTTAACATAGGATTTTAAAACAACTGCCAACAAAGACGTATAAAATTAATTGCTTGGTACGAGCTTGCTTACGAAAATCCTCTCGGGTTTTCTATTCGGTTTGTATTTGCAAAATTAGCTGCTTAAACCACGCAACTAATCTTATACCAAACGATGATTTTGCATTCGCCTACGGCGACCCTATAGGCTATATCTCGTTTGGCCATCGCACCATCTCGCCTGCTACTGTCGCAGACGTCGCCCGCCCATAGGGAAATGCAAAATCATCGCAGCGCTATGACAGATTGCAAAGGCCGTAGGATAAGGGGACTTTTGCCGAGTTCGCCGCGACGGCTTGTCAACGCAACATATCAAGTCGATGCCGGCAGGCAGGCATGCAATCTGGACCGCCCATCTTTATTCCCAATAACGTCAAAAACAAAAAAAGTTTTTCACTATATTTCCATAAAAATGCGCGGACTACACATAGCGCTGCGTTGCGGAGAATTGCCAAAGGCCGCGTTGCTACAACTTCTAAGGCATATGGCCGGCCGAGATCAAGGTTGGTGCACAAACCTAGGTCGGGGCTCTTTCAAGACAAGTCCGTTACATAGCGCAGACCCTGCGTACGGCCAACCGAAAAAGGGCAGTGTACTTTTGCCAATGACCTTATTTTGTAGCTGGTTGAAGTTCTTGAAAAAACCTTATCAGAATGCCGTAAACTTAAATTAACTTTTTGAAAAAAATAAAAGAATGAAACATTCAACAAGAACATTTATTACAACAATTGCAATACAGACAATATTGGTAGTTTCAGTTTTTGCGCAAAATAACGACTGGAGAGATGTAAAAAACGGCACATCGATCTACACAAATGCTTATTGTGATCAACCTTATGTTGTTGCTCTTGAAAATTGGAAATGGTTATGTGTTTTTACCACAAATGCTGGGCATGAAGGAAGCGGTGGGCAGCACATAGTAAGTTCTGTTAGCACAGACCATGGAAAAACTTGGTCGAAGCCTGTAAGGATTGAGGAACCCACAAAAGAATCCGCTTCATGGGCAATGCCATACCTTACCGATTATGGAAGGGTTTATGTTTTTTACGATTACAATGGCGATAAAATACATGACCTTGGCGACGAAAAAAATATAAGAGAAGATATGATTGGTTGGTACTGCTTCAAATATTCCGATGACGAAGGCAAAACATGGTCAGAAAGGCATAGGTTGGATGTTCGCTTAACAAATGTGGACTTAATTAATGATTGGGCAGGGAAAGTTCAAATTATGTGGGGTATTGGTAAGCCTGTAGATGTCGATGAAGGTATGATGTTCGCTTTCACAAAAATTGGTAAATATATGCTAGATTACAGCGAGGGCTGGTTTTTTAGGTGCGACAATATTAATACCGAAAAAGATGTCTCAAAATTGAAATGGGTTAATCTGCCGGAATCTGATAATGGTGTAAAAAATGAAGCATTGGGATCTATCAATTCTGAGCAGAACATTTTTCAGATGAATAACGGCTCTATTTATTGTATGCACAGAACTGTTTCGGGTCACCCTGCTGAATCATACTCTTACGACGGCGGAAAATCATGGTCGGTACCTGTTCCTCCAAAATATACAAATGGTATAGAACTCAAAAACCCAAGGGCATGTCCAAGAATATGGAAGTGTAAGAACGGTAAATACTTATTTTGGTATCACAATAACGGAGGAAAAGATTTTAATTCGCGGAACCCTGCATGGGTAAGTGGAGGGATTGAAAAAGAGGGTAAAATTATTTGGAGCCAACCTGAGATCTTGCTTTACGAAATTGATTCGAAAGTAAGAATGAGTTATCCAGATTTGATAGAGCAGAATGGCAAATACTGGATTACCGAAACAAATAAAGAAAATGCACGATGCCATTCTATACCCGATGATTTCTTTGATATTATCTGGTCTCAATTTGAAAGAAATACAATAACACACGATAATCTGATAACTGAATGGGGGGCTGATGAGTTGCAATCAAAATTCCTACTTGATATACCCCAGGGCAATAATGACCAGTACCGATTGGGCTTTACATTTGATTTCAGGATAAAACTTACTGATATCAGGGCTGGTCAAAGATTATTTACGGCAAAAACAGATCAGGGCACAGAAATTATCATTCAGACTGCTGAATATGGTTCAATAGAAATAGTTATTTCAGATGGGGAAAACACGGAAAAATGGAGTTCAGACCCTGGTTTAATCAACGCATACGGTGAACATTGTGTGGCGGTTTCTGTGGATAAGGGGCCTAAGATCATCCAGTTTGTGGTTGACGGGACTGTATGCAATGGAAGAGATTTCAGGCAGTATGGATGGACACGTTTCAGGTCAAACTTGAGCAATATCACTTTCCAACAGATAGAAGTTGGAGATTTGGTTCAGGGAACTCTCAGGCCTCAGGGTAATATGACAAATCTGCGGATCTACAACAGACCATTGATGAATACCGAAGTGATTGGTAATCATAAGAATTTTCAAACGATAAAATAAACAACTAGGGGAAAATCGTTTTTAATCGAGACCCGACCGACCGGCACGGGCAGGCAAGCCTCACCAAGAGGTTTTTTTCTAGCCCATTTTGTGTCGGTCATTATTTTATCGAAGCGTACAGTCAATCTTTTTAAAACATAAAAAACCCTTGTCTTGTTTATTTACCGTGTACTTTAAACGTTCTATAACCGAAAGCTGCAACCACTAAAAAACAGAGTAAGGGCAGAATAAACGAAAAATTAACCTCGGGTACTCCAAGAATTTCAATATCGGTATAGCCTGGGCCACCAAAGTCTAAAATAGATCCTTGAAGTACGGGCATTACCGCCCCACCAACAATCGCCATAACCAAAAACGCCGCTCCGAATTTTGCATCTTCACCCACTCCTTCCAACGCAATGCCATATATGGTGGGAAACATTAAAGACATACAAAAAGAAATTCCGACCAAGGCATATAAACCCATAGTGCCTTGAATAAAAATAGCGCCCATTGTAAAAGCGGCCGCACCCAAAGCAAAGTACAACAGCAATTTGCCCGAACTTACATATTTTAACAAGTACGTGCCGATCCAACGTCCTATCAAAAACAATATCAAGGCCCAATATGCATACGTTACGGCACTTCTGTTATCAATACCCAGCGTTTCGGCATACTGATAAATATAGGTCCAACACATAATTTGTGCACCTACATAGAACATTTGGGCAATAACACCCTCAACAAACTTTCTGTTTTTGAACAAACGTTTAACGGCATCCTGCACCGAGCCCCCTGTCTTGCTTTTATTTTCTGGCATTTTAACGAACATAATAAGCAAAAGCATAAACAATACGAACAGGCCGAGTATTACATAGGGGTTTCGTATGACCATAAGATCAGAAGCCCTTACCGCTGTTTTGGCGGTTTCAGAAAGTGTGTCGTACAAAACATTTCCTTGAGCATCAAGGTCGTCAGATTGTAGCGAACCCAAAATAAAGGTTTGTGCAATATATAAGCCGGTTAAAGCACCAATGGGATTGAATGCCTGGGCAAGATTCAACCGTCGTGTGGCCGTTCTTTCATCGCCCATTGACAAAATAAACGGATTGGCGGTAGTTTCCAAGAAAGCCAATCCGAAGGTTAGAATGTACAGGGCAGCAAGAAAAAACGCGAATTCCTCATAGGCAGCGGCAGGATAAAACAACAATGCCCCTACGGCATACAAGATCAACCCAACAATGATTCCTTTTTTATAGGTATACTTTTTTACGAACATGGCTGCTGGAAAAGCCATAGTGAAATATCCTCCGTAAAAGGCCATTTGCACCCATGATGCCTGTGTATTATTCAATTCCAATATTTTTTTAAAGGCCGATACCATAGGGTTGGTTATATCATTTGCAAACCCCCAAAGTGCGAATAAAGATGTTATCAAGATGAAGGGGAGCAATACCTTTTTTGATACTACGGGTACATTATCGGTGTTTTTCATGGCGAACTGTATTAAGTCTGGTTTTTCTTAGAAATTGTTTAGAAATTTATCACTGGTCGATTTCGGTCAATAAGGCCCTATCTAAATGTATATAGCCCCCATCAACTGTGATAAACTGCCCTGTGGTATGTGATGATCTTTCAGAAATAGTAAAAAGACATATATCGGCGATTTCCTGAGGTGTTGTCATGCGGTTTTCCAAGGGAATTTTCGCTACAATGGATTTTAATTTTTCTTCACCACCTTCCAAGGTTTTTATCCAAGTATCGTACGCTGGCGTCCAACTTTCGGCAATAATCAAGGCGTTACAACGAATTCCTTCCTTTATCAGATCTACCGCCCATTCTCTTGTCAAGCCTAAAACGCCCCCTTTTGATGCGGCATAGCCAGAAGTACCGCCTTGCCCTGTCAATGCGACTTTAGAGCCGATATTCAGTATATTCCCTTTTGTTTTTTTGATATAGGGAAGACAATATTTGGTCATGGCAAAAAAGCTTATTAAGTTCAGTTCGAGAGATTTCTTAAAATCCTCTACCGAAGCATCAAGACCAACCCCGTCGTTCACACCAATATTATTTATGAGTGCATCAATACGACCGTACTTCGCACCTATTTTTTTTACCGCTGCTTCAATTTGGGCTACATCACATAGATCGGTCTTTATAAAAATGGAATCAATTCCACCTTCTTGCAGTTCCTTTTCGTAGCCATAACCACGGTCATTACGACAAACGATTACGGGTATGGCGCCTTCGTCGGCCAAAGTCCGAACAATGGTTTCGCCAATACTACCCTTTAGACCGGCTGCCCCAGTTACTACCACCACCTTATCTTTTAATTGTAGATCCATATTATAAGTTATAAAATTCTATTGCATTTTGTCCCATGATTCCGGCCCGCTCTGTTGAACTGAGTTGCGCTATGAAATCAGTTACCAACTTTTTCACTTGACCATAGTTGCCAGCTACCAAACAAACAGGCCAATCAGATCCGTACATGATGCGATCAGGGCCAAAGCTGTTCAAGGTCAAATTCATGTACGGGTGTATCTGTTCTGGTTTCCATGTAGTGTAATCCGCTTCTGTAATCATGCCCGACCATTTGCAATATACATTTTCATGCTTGGCGATTTCTGACATCAAAGTGGCCCAATCATCGAAAAGACCCTCTTTGATATGTGGTTTGGCGATATGATCTATAACAAATCTTTGATTGGGAAAACGTTTTACAAACTCAAGGGTCGCATTCAACTGATGCGGAAGAATCAAGATATCGTATACATACCCGTATTTTTCTAAATGGAAAATTCCCCTTAAGAAATCGGGCCCCAGTAAGAAATCGTCATCGGCCTCAGCTTGAACGATATGCCTAAATCCTTTTAATTTTTTTTCCCTTTGACACTTCTCAAGTACCAAATCAATCTCTTCGGCTCGAAGATCTACCCATCCAACAACGCCTTTTACAAATTCGTTATCGTTTGCCAGATCCAATAGAAAATCGGTCTCTGCCATACTTTGGGCCGCCTGCACGGCCACACAACCGTCTATTTCATTCTCTTGATAGACGTCTCTCAGGTCAGAAGGCAAGAAATCACGCCGAATGATTGACATTGAATCGTTGATCCAAGCGTGTTCTTTCGGCTCGTATTTCCAAAAATGTTGATGTGAATCTATTGTCATATAAATTCTTTTGTCTGGTTACTGCGGTTACGAATGGTTCTCTATAGCCTTTAAGGTTTCTACGATTTCGTTGGTTTCAATAGCGACAAGATAGGTCGATACCAATTGTGTTAATTCTGGTATGGCATTTAGATCTTCTCCCCAAATATGATCATTTCCTAAAATATGCTCCGCCAGCTTTTCCGATGTACCATCATGTTTTCCGTACTTTTCCCAACTGACCTTGAAAAAGTCCAATACATTGTTGTCATCTTTTAGCTGAATCTTCTCGCCATTATATTCCCCCTTATAAAACCGAATCAAGGCCGCTAGGCCAAAAACGATTCTTTTAGGTAGCTTTTTATGAACTGCGACATACTCTTTAAGCGTCGGCAGCAAACGAGCTACAAACTTAGCGGTGCTATTGAGTGAAATACTTATCAATTGGTGTTTTAAGAACGGATTTCTAAAACGATCCAAAACATCATTGACAAATTTTTTCTTTTTTTCTTCGGAAAAATTCAATGTAGGTA
>VAPK010400409.1_pt1 | contig 23491 bp, 21 predicted proteins | sample 3395031 | NCBI WGS metagenome assembly VAPK01 (sample SAMN08290443, study PRJNA428436) | hydrothermal vent metagenome | isolation source: Deep-sea hydrothermal vent chimney 1 | place: Pacific Ocean: Juan De Fuca Ridge
GTATCGACAGGAGTCAATGCAATAATTCTGCAATTTTCTCCATATTTTAAGACTTTGTTTTGGTTCAATCTGATTTTCCTGTTTATCGTCGTAATATCCAACTATTTACTGATTCCCCCAATGGGGATTACCGGTGCTGCTCTCGCTACATTTCTATCTCAAATTTTTATGAGCACATTGCAGGTTTTATATATCCGTATCAAAATAAAAATGTTCCCATTCCGGATAAATAACCTGAAAGTTCTAATTCTTGGCGGGTTGGTTTATCTCGTCGTGATTTTTATACCGGTTCAGAAAAATGTAACTCTCGATATTTTATTGCGCTCCGCAATTATCATCCTACTTTATATGCCTCTGGCCTATTTTTGGAATATTTCCAGTCAATATTCGGGACAGGTGAAAAAGTATTTAGCCTTAATCTCAAAGAGCACACCAAAGAATCGTTCCTAACGGATAGCTCCTACCCGACCTATTAATTGAATATCCGGGATTTAAGTGTGTACCAATGAACCCAGGGAATATGCAGCCAGGAAAAAAAGATACCCAAAACGGCCATAAGTCTCCATAGAAAAAGAAAGGAAGTCCATCGGGTAAAAGACTGAAAATAATAATGTCGAGCTTTATTCCACTCCCCAGACTGTAGTTGATAATTTCCTCCACGGATAAAATCCTTCGTAAGTTGAATTTCCCAATATTTCTTAATTTTTTTCTTATTGGTGGAAAGCATTCTCCTCATCTCCGGAGAAAGGTCATCGTAAACCTTTGTGAACACAGGCAGTGACAGCCGTGTCATGTCAACAATTCTTTGTTTGGTCGTTTGCTCATTGTGTCGCCTCCAGGTAGCCAGCACTTTCGGAATGAAAATAAAAGTACCCTTTTGTGCCAGTTTTAGCCAGGTAGGATGATCAACCGTTGGTAAGCCCTCCACCTTTTCAAAACCGCCATTTTCCAACAACGAAAGCCTGTTAACTGTAGTTCCCTGAGCAGGGATAAAACAACGAAAAAGAAGCAGATTCAGCGCAGTTCCAACAGGTGTATTCGTATAAATTTTTATCGTCTCTTCGTTCTGCGGTAGTTCTGGGCCGGCCCAGGTTCGCTGTATTTCATCCGCTCTTACCCGGCTAAAGGAAAGAATGGCTTGGGGGTTCTGCATGAAAGCTTTTTGATGCTCGGCCAGGAGCTCCGAATCAGCATAATCATCTGCTTCCAAAATGGTAACATACGTTCCCTCAGCCTGATGCAAAAGAAAGTTGTAATTCTCAGACAACCTTGCTGCCCCTTTATTCTCCTGATAGAAATAGTGAATTCTGGCATCTTGCAAATAGGGTTCTACTTTGTCTCTTGTCCCATCAGGAGAACCATCATCAAGGATTAGCAGCTCCCAATGAGGATAGCTTTGGTTCAGAACAGACTCAATGCACTGTTGGATGTAAAGTGCGTGATTGTAGGCAACGCAAATAACCGAAAATTTTATCCTACTCATTTTAGTCGTTTCATTCTTTCTGTTCATTTTTAGCCGGACTGCAACATTCCGTAATATTTATATAGAGTTCTCATATAAATCAGAAAATAATCAGTCAGCTAATTCTGCTTTTTCACTTTTTGAGCCTTGATTATCCACTGAACTGTAATCAACTCTTCATAGGCAGATGGCTGTCCTAACCCCAGAGAAATTAACCGGGAAATAAACCTTCCTCTGAATTTTTTCCACCGGTTTTGAGGATTAGAGTATATCTTCTTCACAGAAAAGCCCCCTTCTTCCAGTATTCCTAATATGGTTTTCTTTGTGAAAAACCGAAGATGTCCCTTATCCATAATACCAAAATCACGATAATTCCAGGTTCCTTTTACCAGCAGTTCCGTTATGACGCCAAGGTTTCTGACGTTGGGAAGGCTGATTAATAGGTGGCCATCCTTATTTAATACCCGATTTACCTGCTCCAGGATAGACCATGGATCAATCGTATGTTCCAGAGAATCGGCCATAATCACCCAGTCAAAGGAATTACTCTTTAGCCTGGTCAACACCTCTTCGGCCCGCCCCACATAAACCTTTGTGAGGCGTTTTTTTGCTATTTCTGCTATTGAAGGAACCACTTCAATACCTACGTAGGAACCGGGGTTCTTCATTTGCATTATGTCTTCTCCCAGTTTTCCGGTAGCACAACCGATATCCAAGATATTGCCCGGAGTATCCGGCAGACAAGTGAGCAACTCCATATTGATATTAGCAAAGTAGCTTTCTGCCTTTTTCCTGTAATGTATTTTCTCTATTGAATCCATTAAAACTTCATTAAGAAACTAAACTTTTAGCACAAACCTATATGCATTTTCAAAAGACTGTTTAAAATAGAAAGTCCCCATTTCTAATATTCTTAAAGATTCCCGTTCCGGATATTCTTCACTACTTTAAATTATTCTCATCTGTATTATCACAAAAACGCCATCCAATTTGTTCTTACCAATTACTAAAACGAAACAACTGCTTCTTCAATAGGGAGAAAAAGTATTTACAAATAGCCACGTCCAAAAAGAGAAAAAATCCCCTGTGGCAAATATAGTATATGTTTTCAAAATCAAATTGCTCATGATAAAATAATACAAATGTATGGTGAAGTTAGCGCACCGCTTCTTGCGTTATGTTACTGATTCTTATGTATTGTTGTGTTATGCTCAAGGACAGGGTTTCCAGGAAGAAAGGATGTGAAGACGAATCGTTTCGCTACCTTTTTAATATTGGATTAAAAAGTACTCGAAAGAAATTCTATTCGGTCGGATAGGCTTCTTCTTTCCCAAGAAATTTCCCCACCGTATCCATCAACTGGTTCAATTTTATGGGTTTTGCAATAAAATCGTTGGCGCCAAGTTTAAAGCTCATCTCCTCTTCATCAGACAAAATATAAGCTGTCTGCACAACTACCGGAATGCTTTTGTCCTTTTTCCTGATGTACTTCAAAACATCAAACCCACTGGTGGTAAGCAGGTTAATATCCAGAAGAACCAGGTCAATATTGCTTTCATCAAATATTTTTATGGCTTCATCGGCATCTTCCGCCCAAAACAAGCTGGCATTGGTACGACTTAACGCAGCATCAAAAAACCGACTGCTGGTTATCGTATCTTCTACAATGAGAATGTTTTTGTTGTTAAAGTCAAATTGTTTCATATCACAACCTCCTGTTATATAGCAATTTTATTTAATATTTCAACCAATTTTTTACGTTTAAAAGGTTTACTGATATAATCGTTCATGCCCGCTTCCCAATACTTTTTCCTCTCGTCTTCGGAAGTGTTTGCCGTCATTGCAATGATAAGGATTTTTTTCGTACTGCCGGAATTATTTTCCATTTCCCTGATTTTTTTACAGGCTTCCACACCATCCATCTCCGGCATTTGCACGTCCATAAAGATTATATCGTAATCACCATTTTCAAATTTTTCCACAGCTTCTTTCCCATTGTTGGCAATGTCCACCTGATAACCCATATTATTCAGGTTTAGCATCGCAACTTTCTGGTTAATTTTATTATCCTCCGCCAGCAGAATATTCAACTTTAGCTGCATACGCATTTTGTCTTCATGCGAAGCATCATCGTCTTGATGTTGTTTATTATAGCTCTCCTCATCTGAAAGCTCCAGAAAGACAGTAAACCAAAAAGTTGAGCCGACACCTCCTACACTTTCCACACCAATTTCACCATCCATCATTTGTGTCAGGTTTTTACTAATCATCAACCCCAGCCCGGTTCCACCATATTTACGTGTCGTTGACTTATCGACCTGCGAAAACGACTGAAAAAGTTTTTTTTGTCCTTCGGGCGAAATGCCAATACCCGTATCCATAACTTTAAAAAGCAGTTGTACTTTTCCATCTTCCAGGCTCTTTTTTTCTACTGAGACGGTTATGCTGCCTTTTTCAGTAAACTTAATAGCATTATTTACCAGATTGATGACTATCTGCTTAAGGCGAACAGGGTCTCCTTTTACGTATGTGGGCACCTCTTTATTGATACGAAGATCAATAGGTAATTTTTTCTTGTCTGCAATAATCTGCATAATGTTTATTACCCGGCGTATCTCATTATAAAGGGAAAAGGGGATACTTTCAAACTCCATATGACCGGCTTCAATTTTCGACAGGTCAAGAATATCGTTAATAATAGTGAGCAGGTTTCCCCCCGAAGATTCAATGATGTTCAGGTACTCATGCTGCGCATCTGTGAGTTTTGTCCTTTTCAGGATATCCACCATACCAATAATACCGTTCATGGGGGTACGCAACTCGTGGGACATATTAGCGAGAAAAACAGCCTTGGCTTCTGCAGCCGCTTCTGCAGCCCGTTTCGCCTTAATCAGCTCTTCACGTGTACGTTTCAATGAGATATGAAGTCGAACGCGTGCAGTCAGCTCCTCTATGGAAAAGGGCTTTGAGATATAGTCCACTGCCCCGTATTGGAAAGCTTTCCGAATATCTTTTGGTTCGTTCAGTGCCGTAAGGAAAATGATAGGGATATCTTTTGTGGTAGGATATGATTTAAGAATTTTGCATACTTCATAGCCATCCATTTCGGGCATCATAATATCCAGCAGTATGAGGTCGAAATAGTTAGTTTTTGCTTTGAGAATAGCCGACTTACCATCTGAAACCAGTACCAGTGAAAAATCTCCTTCCATTTCAAGGACATTTTTGATAAGTTCCAGATTGATGGTCATATCATCTACCACCAGTATTTTGTCTTTTCTTTCAGGTTTCATTTTCGGATCTTACTTCATCATTTTTAGAAATGTATTTCATATCCGTTCAGGTAATCCAATATCATTTTCAAAGATAACACACGGTTTGCCGCACCGAGTTTTATGGCAGTCCCCGGCATACCAAACACAACCGAGCTGGCTTCATCCTGTGCAACGGTCATAGCGCCGGACTCTTTCATTTCGAGCAATCCCCTGGCGCCATCATTCCCCATACCGGTCAATAAAATACCGGTAGCATTGTTTCCTGCATAGCGGGCAGCCGAGCGAAACAACACATCCACCGAGGGCTTATGCCGGTTGACCAGCGGACCATTCTTTACCCTAATCACATACCCCAGATTACGTTTCTCCAGTAACAAATGGCTAAATCCGTTTCCGATGTAAACACAATTATCTCTCACTATTTCGCCATCCTGTGCTTCTTTAACCATTAAAGGGGAAAACATGTTTAGTCTTTCGGAAAAAGCCCTGGTAAACTCACCGGGCATATGTTGGGTAATCAGTATTCCCGGAATACCTGGTTTTAGATTCCGCATGAGATATTCAATAGCTTGTATCCCACCTGTGGACGAGCCCATGACAACAACCTTCCGACTGGCTGGTTGCTGACTGGCTTTGGCATTTTTTTCCTTCAGGGCTTCTTCCGAATAAAGCCGTTGCCCGTCCTTATGAGGAAGTTTCCGCAATAGCTTTAGGTTTGGGCCGGCAGCTGCAGCACCTTTCAATGTCTCAAGAAAACGGATTTTCATTTCCCGGAATTCAGGCGACATAACCGACTTCGGCTTTTGCAATACTGATACAGCACCATATTCCAGTGCTTTTATTGCATTATGCGACTTTATTTCAGCCACCGCAGAAAAGATCACCACCGGAATAGGGTGTTGGCTCATGATTTTGCGTAAGAAAGTCAGTCCATCCATACGTGGCATCTCGATATCCAGCAAAATTACATCAGGTCGATGCTTCCTCATAATCTCTACCGCATCAAACGGATGAGTGGCTACCCCCAATACATGAAGCGACTCATCTTCTTTAATCATCCGGGCAACCATGTCCGTAATTAATGGAGAATCATCCACCAAAAGAACCTGTATAGGAAATAGCTTATCCAACATTTTAGTGATCAGTTAATACGCGTTTTTCAATATATTTTTGCCGTACTTCCCCCGTAAAAGTATTAAAAATTATCTTTCTGGCCTTATCCCCTTTTACGCTGGAAGCTATAACATTTATTCTCAGAGCATTAAGCTCAGCTACAGCCTGGTCAGCATTTCGTTCACCCACATTAAACAAATCGGTACTTATGTCCAGTACCGAAGCACCACCGAAAACTTTGGCTACCATGTCGTTTCTATTACTTCCGAGGCTTTCCATTTTCTGTAGCAGCTGAAGGATAGCGATATTTCCGTATTTGGGAGAAGCCAGACCGTTTCCGTTCCACAAAGGCAACATAAAATGATTCATCCCACCAAACTGCTGGCGCCGATCGTACAAACAAACCGCCACACAAGAGCCTAAAAGCGTGGTGATATGGTACAACTCTCTGCTGGAAAAGATGTTGGATGGATAAAGATAATATGTCTTTGGTGCCTGCAACATTGCTTTCAGAAACTTTCTTCGGTATGGTCATCAATAAATAACTCATCATCGAGTTCAATATTCTCCGGATTTCCTTTGGGAAGGAAAATACGTACGGTAGTTCCTTTTCCCGGAAGCGAGTCAATGTCAGCTTTTCCATTCAATATAAACAGCAACCCTTCAGCAACAGCAAGTCCCAGCCCGCTACCGGGAGTAATGGACTGGATGACAGGATCCAATCTGTGGAAGCGGTCAAAAATCCGCTCTATTTCTTCCTTTGTCATTCCCATCCCCTCATCTTCTATCTCAATTGTCAGGTTTCCGGCTTTGAGCTGCGCCCGGACAGCAATATTCTTCCCGGAATCGGAAAATTTAACAGCATTGCTCAGCAAATTCAGCAGGATAAGCCCCAGCTTTTCTCTATCGGACACAATACTAACGGTAGCAGAATCTATGTCCAAACGGAATGCCTCTCCTTTTTTATCTGCTTCATGTTTAATTTTGCCTACCATTTCCTCAACCAATTCCTGCAGGTTAATTTCAGAAAGTTCAGGTTTCTCCTCCCCGGCCTCCAACCGTGCCGCCATAAAAATATTATGCAACTGAAAATCAAGTGTAGCTGCTTCGGAGAAAATAAGACCAGCCAATTCGGCAGCCTTTTGTAAATCTCCTTTTTTCAGTTTCATAATTTGATGTGAAAGTCCCATCACGGAGGCAAACGGATTGACAATCTCGTTGGTAACATTCGACAGGAAATGACTTTTAAAGGTTTCCGACTCAACGAGTTTTTTGTTAAGATCATCTATTTGCTTCAGAAGTTGTTTGTTGGTCTCCTGTAACTGTTCAATCTGTTGCTGCATATCTTTTTCTTTATTCATAGCCTATGTTTCTTTTTGGTAAATCGTAGGGTAGATCATTTTTATTCCTTCAGGCATTTGGTTAATGAGCGACTCGGAATGTCCCAGAACCAAAATACCTCCGGGAACCAGGTGCTTTACCAAGCGGTTAACCACCTTATATTGTGTTTCCCTATCAAAATAAATCAGTGTATTCCGGCAAAAAACAAACTGTAAATCGGAGGGCATAGTATCAGATTTCCCCACCAGATTTTCCCACACAAATTTAGTTCTGGCCCGCAGCTCAGGAACAATTCTAATTGTCGAATTGGTTTCATCTTTGCTTCGCAACAAGTATTTTCTACGGTAATTCTGTGGAATAGCTGCCACAATATGGTAGGGATAAATGGCCTTAACAGCCTTTTCGAGATTGCTTTTGGAAATATCGTTACCATACACGACAAAATTGGTGATATGGCCTGCCTTTTTTTCATCACTGAGCAACATGGCAAGGCTATAAACTTCCTCTCCACTACTGCATCCTGCACTCCATATCTTGATGTGTTGTCCGTAATAAAGAGGAAGCAACTCCTTTTGTAAGCGTTCAAAATGATCCTTTTCACGAAAGAATTCTGTTTTGTTGGTAGATACAACATCCATCATTCCAAATATCTCATCGCCGTGTTCTCCCTGTTGAAGAACATAATCCGTATAAGCAGAAAAGGAGGTATAGCCCAGTTTCCGCAGTCGCGACAACAATCTGTTTTGAAGCAAATAATGTTTCTTTTCCGGCAAATAAATACCGAAAGCATCATAAATAAAGGTACTCAGCCTGTGAAAGTCTTTGCTGTTCAGCTGAACAGATTTCGATGTAAATGTTCCTTTATTCATGATCCGATACCCAACGTTTAAAATCGTTCGTAGCCTTCATCCAAATCATCCTGTTCCCTAAGATCAATGTCCACCCCTTTCTTCTTCTGATGAACTTTTTGCCCGGCAGTCACAGCTTGAGGAATTCTTTTCCTGACACGAGGAACTACATTTTCGGGAGTATCGCTGGCAAGATCCTCATCTTTCAACTTGAAAAAGGCCTGTGTATTAAGGAGTCGGTCTGCCTGGGCGGAGAGCTCTTCTGCACTGGTAGCAATTTCTTCCGAAGCAGCTGCATTTTGTTGCGTAACTTCATTTAATTGCTGAATAGCATCGTTAATTTGGTCAGCACCAAGTTTTTGTTCTAAGCTCGCTTCTGAGATACTTTTAACCATATTAGCTGTTTTGCTCACTTCCGGTGCTACATCAAGCATAAGTTTTCCTGCATTTTCGATGACTTCCGCACTATCATGTATGAGGCTTTCTATTTCTGAAGAGGCCTTTTTGCTTCTTTCGGCAAGCTTCCCCACTTCTACTGCTACTACCCCAAAGCCGCGACCATGTTCACCGGCACGGGCAGCCTCCACCGCTGCATTTAGCGCCAAAATATTAGTCTGAAAGGCAATTTCGCTAATGATCCCTATTTTTTCAGCAATGGCATCCATCTTTTCCTGGCTTGCCCTGGCCGCTTTAACCATTTGATTTGTAGTTTCGGAAAGTTGGATAACAATATTTTCAGTGGCAGTAGCATTGTCAGCTACCTGATGAATGTTGGATGCCAGCTCTTCTACCGATGAGGAGACTTCTTCCACCGATGAAGCCTGCTGGGAAGCTCCCTGCGCAATACTTTGTGAAGAAGCACTTAAGTCGTGACTGGCAATGGAAAGGTTTCCAACCGTGGTATTTATTTCAACGGTAGTTTTCCGCAGGCTTTTCTGTAATATTCTGACATTCCGTAAGATCCATCCCATCTCGTCATGTGCGATATCCGGAATATCATCGGTAAGGTCACCCTTGGAAAGGGTAGTCAAATATTTGATAACTAATTTATACTTTTTGGTAATATCAATAATAAATAAAATAGACAGCAGTAAGATAGTTAGAAAACCGACAAATAATATGGTATTATCCCAACGGTGTATTTCTGAAAACGAATGATCGATATTTGATATCATCTTTTGATCATCTTCAGCCTTCAGAGAAGTAAAAGCACTGGCATCAGCCTGAAATTTTTGAACTGCCTGGTTGAAATTATCAAAAAGCTTCTGCCACTGCAGATGGTTATCCTTATTAGAAATATCTCGCTGAAAGTTTAGGATATTTTCCACTGTGCCAAACAATTTATCCACACCAGCGGACATACGGGAAAGGAGTACCTGCTCATCGGGTGTAAAGACATCGGCGCTACGAATTTTCAGAAACCGGCTACGGACATCCTTCATCGCTGTTCTCAGTTGATAAGCAGCAGAAGCTTTAGATATTCCCTCGCTTCGCAACCTCTGTACCGGAATTTGGACTTTAGAGAGGAGGTCAGCGTTTAACTGCGACAACTGATGCAAAGGGACAATACTCCCTTCATAGAATGTTCTTTTTTCGGCATTAGCCGCCTTAATAGTGGCTTGCATAATATAACCCAGACTAAAAAATACGGCTAAAACTATTATCAGCAAGCCAGCCATTTTTGTACGAAAATTAATTTTTTTCATCTTTATCGTTTTTTATAAAAATTTCAAAATAAATTATTTCACAATTATTCATTATGCTTTTGTTCTCCGCTCATATCTCCTTCTTCGGAAAATTGACTGTTCTCAAAGTCAGGCAGTGCTTCATTTTCAAAAAGTTTCTCAGGATTTAGAATTAAAATAAAGAGTCCTTTTCGTTCAATGACGCCATCAATATAATCCACATTGTATTTGTTTCCAAAAGCCGGATAAGGCTTAATGTCAGCATTCTGCACTTCGAAAACATCGTTGGAATCATCAACCACAATGCCAAGGGTTGTCTCCTTTCCTTCCACTTTCAGGTTCAACACCAAAATCAGGGATTTGTTGAAGTCTTCTTTTGCCCGGAGTCCAAATTTCAAGTAGGTATCTACCACTGGCAAAACACTACCATTAAAATTGATAACCCCCTTCAAAAACGAAGGCCCTTGCGGTATCCTGGTAAATGTGGTGGCTTCCAGCACCCTGAGTACATATTTTACGTTGATGGTAAAAAACTCTCCTGCGAGAGAAAACAAAATGTAGGATTGTTTTTGTTCACCGGTTTCAGCAGTATTTTTTTCCATAGTTATCAATCATTAATAAATTTGTCAATTATCTTACTTGTATCGATAACAAGAGCCACTTCTCCGTCACCGAGAACAGAAGCACCCGAAAAGATTTCCTGTTTTTGTGCAACGTGGCTTAACGGCTTGATGACCGCCTGATATTTGCCTACCACCTCGTTAATCACAAAACCCATCTCTTTTTTACCATAATCTACTACAATCAGGTATAACTTGTTCCGGTTGATGTCCACTTCACCAAACTCCTGCACCAGGTCAATAAACCGGATTTGATGGTTGTCTTTGAGGATAACATTGTTAAAGCTCTTTTGTAGTTCTTTGCGCGTAACCGGATAGACCTGTTTCACATCGTCCATGGGGATAATGTAACGATTTTTTCCCACGTAAACCAGTAGTCCGTCAATAATGGAAAGCGTCAGGGGCAGCAGAATTCTGACTGTCGTCCCCTTTCCCTTTTCTGTCTCCAGTTCAATGGTTCCGCGAAGGTCTTCAATATTTTTCCTGACCACATCCATGCCCACGCCACGACCGGAAATGTTGCTGACTTTTTTGGAAGTGGTAAACCCAGGCTGAAAAATCAGTTGCAAAAGTTCCTTGCGGGAGGTTTCGACCCCGGGTTTTGTAAAGCCGGTCTTCAAGGCAACCTGGTTTAATTCCTGAACATCTATTCCACGGCCATCATCCGAAATTTCTATCTGCACGGATGCCCCCCGGTAAGAAGTTTCAATATGAATAAGTCCATGGGCAGGCTTTCCGGCTTTTATACGCTCTTCGGCCGATTCTATGCCATGGTCTATGCTGTTACGAAGGATATGCATCAGTGGGTCGTACAGCTTTTCAATCATAGATTTGTCCAACTCGGTTTCAGTACCCGTTGTTTTTAGCGTAATTTCTTTGTTCATTTCCGCAGAGAGGTCATGCACCAGCCGCTTGAAACGAATCAGAATGGTATAAATGGGGATAAGCCGCAAGTCCAGTGCATTTTCACGCAGCTGTCGTGATAGTTTTTCGTAAGCTTCCGTAATATTTTCCAATTCCGGGTCTTCCCGAAACTGGCTGTAATGCGCAAGTCTGGCCTGGGTTGTCACCACTTCGCTGATAATATCAAGCAGTTCATCGAGCTTGAATGAAGGTACCCTGACTGTTTCACGATGGATTTGTGTGTGTGCTTCCTGCTTCTCCGGCTGGACGGATGCCTTCTGTTCTTTCTTTTCAGATGGAGACTCTGCTTCCGGAGAATCTGTTCCGGTAAGCTCTTTTTCCGGAACTTTTCCCTGTTGCAAGTCTTCCTCCGGCTCTTTCTCTTCCTCCGGAAAGGAAAATGCTGCCGATAGCAGTTGCAACTTCTCCGGGGTGATACTTTCTGAAAGCCGAAGTTTATTTACCTGTTTTTCAAAATCAGGATGGGAAAGCAAATCATACTCCGACACCTTTTCTATTTTAATGTGGCTGTCGTCTTCCACAAAAATGAAAATATCTTTTATAAAATTTTTATCCTTATTTGTTACAAGAAGTAAGTCCCATGAAACATAAACATTTTCAACGCTAAGACGCCTGAAATCGGGAAGATTTTCGGTATGTAAAAAGGCTTTTAACCGGCCTGACTCTGCCAGCTCATCCAAAAGATACAGTGGTCGGGTACCATTTTTCAGAATATTGCGATGCGGTTCAAAGTGAATATACCAGGTAGCAGGTGCCTTATTTTTCTTTGTTATTGGTGTAGATTTTCCAAATTCGTCCTGGTCGATATTACCGTCAGCCTGCTCCGAAAGAAATTCGGATTTTAATACATCCAAAAGTTCCTCTTTCATGGATTGTGTTTCAGAATCGTTAGGCTTATCAAGCAGCCGGCGGATAAGGTCTATACTTTGAAAAGTAAAATCTATAATCTTTTTATTAATTTTTCGTTTCCCCGATCGTACCAGTTCGTACAGGCTCTCCATCTCGTGAGTAAAAAGACTAAGCTCATCAAAGCCAAACATGGCACCCGTACCTTTGAGCGAATGCATCACGCGGAAAGCGGTGTTCATCTGCTCCTGGTCATCCGGATAGTTTTCCAGTTTCAGAAGCGCCTCCTCAAGGCTTTCGAGCAACTCATTGGCTTCGTTCACAAAGCTTGCAGCTAAATTGTCCATCACCTTATGACCTTTTTAATAATCTGTAAAAATTTTTCTCTGTCGAAAGGTTTGGTTATCCATCCCGTTGCACCAGCTACTTTGGCTTCCTGTTTCAGCTCCGGTTTTGTCTCTGTAGTTAAAAACAAAATGGGCACAAAACGGTAGTTTTGGTATTTTCTGATTTCTTTAATCAGTTCCAGCCCATTCATCCGAGGCATGTGCAAATCGGTAATTACCAAATCAATTGTCCGGCCATCAAAACAGGGAAGAGCATCCTGACCATCTTCACCAATGATTACCTGATAACCAGCCTCTTCCAGTATCATCTTCACCAGCATTCTTATACTTACTGAATCATCAACAAACAGTATGGTTTTATTTCGCATGATACTTCATTTTTAAAATTGGGAGAATGCCTGCCGGAAACCTGACTCATCAAAAATCCGCACAAACTCCTGATCCAACTGAAAGTCAAAAATAAGGTTTTTCCCGGACTGCTTCATGCTTTGCGCCCACGCAAGCAGCAATTGTAAAAAACTCAAATCCATATTTTCCACGTTGGTTACCTTCACATCAACATGTAAGACCTTAGAGGCAGCTTTTAGCAGCTGCTGCTGAAGAGCAGATCCGTTGGCGACGCTTAGTTCACCCGAAAACAGCATAGTTGATTTGTCATGTTCCGTAAATTCTTCAATTTCCAGCATATCAATTTTTTAAAATAGGTTAATATTTACGAACAAGGCGTCATAAAAGTTACAAAGCAAACAAAGCGTGGCATTATTCCGGCAATCTGGCTTTGAACTTTTTTTCATAAACAGAAAGGCCTGTTTTTTTCTCAAAAACAGCCAACCGGTGGCGACCTTTGGCTTTGGCAATAAAAGTTTTTTCAAACACAGCCGTAACCACACACTCGGTACCATTTACTAATACTCTGTCGCCTACTTTCAAGTCGTTGAGACCCTCCCGATACTTTCGCAATCGTTTTTTTACCAGTTCGTATTCCTGATTAATTTCACGCATAATCTCCTCATTACCACCCATATCTGGATGAAACAACACAGCAAGCCGTTTATAATTCAGTCGTGCCTGTACTTCACTGTCAATGTTATCGGGGAAAAATCGCATAGTCCGTTTTATTTATCAAAATTAAGCCCACAATCATTGCTTCAAGACAGGAAAGAAGATTTTTATTACCAACAGATTGTTAATATTTTTATGTAAAGAAACCGGAGGAGCAACGATTTGGGAAATATGAATTCTCCCGTTATTTATTTCGTGTATAAATAACCTCTATACTGATTGGATGCTATCTCTATTTTTCCTATTTTTGGAAAAGAAGAAAAACCCAGACTAAAATGACTGATGAAAAATTCCATATTCTTGTTGTTGACGATTCAGAATCTGCCCGGGAATTAGTTCGTGCTTATTTATTAAAGACAAGTATTAAAGCTGCTTTTGCAGAAAACGGTCCTCAGGCGATAAAGAAAGCCAAGTCAAACCCCTTTGATTTAATCCTGCTGGATGTTCAGCTACCTGATATCAATGGTATAGAGATTTGTAAAATCTTGAAATCCGATGCACGCACCAAAGATATTCCGGTCATTTTTGTTACGGTGGCTTCCGACAAAAAAAGTCTGGTAGCAGGTTTTCAGGCGGGCGCCATCGATTATATCACCAAGCCTTTTAAAAAGGAAGAACTACTTGCACGTGTCACTACCCATCTCCGAATGAAAAAATACACGGAAAAGCTTATCGAGGCGAGAAAAAATGCAGAAGAAAGCGAAAAACTAAAAATGGCTTTTCTCTCAAACATGTCGCACGAGATCAGAACCCCCATGAACTCTATCATTGGCTTTGCCGAACTGATGCAGGATGAAAACTTAACATCCGAAGAGAGAAAAGAATTTGCCTCTATTATCATCAACAGTGGTGAACAGCTACTCAACATTGTTGATGAAATTCTGGAGGTATCCAAAGAAGAAGCGGGAGAGTTAAGATTGTTTGAACAGAAGTTTTCGCTGAAAAAATTCATGAACGAGCTACAGACTATTTTTGCTAACCGCATGAAAAACAAACCGGTAGAAGTAGTACTCAGCATTCAGAAGGATATGCCGGATATTATTATGGCCGACAAAGTACGGTTGAAACAAATTATGGACAACCTGTTGAGTAATGCTATAAAGTTCACAACCAAAGGTAGAATTGAGATGGGATACCGGCTGCTACCGAAATACCTTCCCACTCTTGAATTTTATGTAAAAGATACCGGTGTTGGTATTCCAAAAGATAAGCAGGATACTGTTTTTGAGCGGTTTACTAAGGTGGAAGAAAACCTGACACAGAATTTCAGGGGAACAGGACTGGGCCTTTCCATAGTGAAACGGCTGGTAATTTTTATGGGTGGTTCCGTTTTGCTCGACTCCGAGCCGGGCAAAGGAAGTACCTTTACTTTTACAATACCCTACAAAAAGCCTGAGGGTAAAAAAGCTCTCCACAAGCCGGAAAAAAAGAAAAAACTTAATATCCTCACCGAAAATGTCTGGGTGGGTAAAACACTGCTGATTGCCGATGATGTTGAACAGATTTTTGCTTTCTTTCGGGAGACGTTGAAAAAAACCGGTGTAGAGATGCTGTATGCAAAAGATGGCAAAGAAGCTCTTGAAATATACCACAACCACAAAAATAAAATTGATGCGGCATTGATCGACATTCAAATGCCGGAAATCAACGGGCTGGAAGTTGCCAAAGCCATTCGGAAAGAGGACAAAACACTACCCCTCATAGCACAAACCGGATTGGCACTGAACATAGGGAAAGAAGACGCCGAAGAAGCCGGATTTAACGATATTATTTATAAGCCCATAAAATTTGATTTAATGGTCACTTTGCTGAAAAAATATCTCGGGTAGCAGTGGACATATAAATCCAGTATAGTTCTGCTCCTGTATGGAATTAATTGCCAGCCTGGAAAAAAAATAGCAGAACTTACAGGTTACGTCTCACAAAAAACGTATCACACAATAAAGAATAGTAGTAAATACAGAACGGGTAAATTATCCACCATTTTGCATACCCGTGGAATGTTGGTGGCTAATAATAACTAAAATACTAAAACTAAAAAAGATGAAAAAAATCACTCTGTTAATGCTCGTGTTGCTTCATGTCTTTTTATTACAAGCACAAAATAATGATGTCAGGGGAAGCAAAGATTATGATTTGTTAGACAGAATGCCTGATTACTATATCCTAAATTATTGGGATTATCAATTTGATTCTTATGAGTTCACAATTGCCAAAGGTCAAAAACAAGTTGTTGAAGGACGGAAAATAGTTATCCGCTATGAATACCAGAATGCTTTTGACAGAAACATAAAAAAGCCTTCCTATTTACAAATCCTTAGAAACTATTCTAACGCCATAAAAAAAGCAAATGGTGAAATATTGTTCGAACATAGAAAAGCATATTTTGGGGATTACTTTCTGAAGACTTTACAAGGCAAAGAGGTATGGGTTGAAGTTAAAACAGCACCTGACAACGGCAGACGCTATACATTGACAATTATTGAAAGAGAACCCATGACGCAAGATATTGTGATTAAAGCTGATTTGATAAAAGAAAAAATTCAAGCTGAGGGGAAGATTGCTTTTTATGGTATCTATTTTGATGTGGGCAAATCACTGATAAAACCGGAATCTGCGGAGTCATTAAAACAGATTGCATTGTTTCTTAAAGAAAATCCCGATATCACTTGCTGGGTGGTGGGACACACAGATTCAGATGGCTCATTTGAGTTTAACAACAAGCTCTCTTTAAATCGGGCAAAAGCTGTCGTAGCTTATCTTCAAACTAATCATTCGATTTCTTCGGATCAATTGTTTGCACAAGGAGTGGGACCTCTTGCACCGGTATCAACAAATGAAACGGAAGAAGGCAAAAAGCTGAACAGAAGAGTTGAATTTGTAAAAAAATAACAACCCGAAAACGCTACAGGATTTAAGGACTCAGTTATGTTTTAATAATGCTATCCTAATCACTTGTCCGTCTCGTGTTAAGCAAAAAAATATGTGGATAAATCCTTATATTTGCGTAATCAACCGAAAAATCATTTACCTATGAAAAAAATTTATCGCCAAATTTTGTGGCTGACAGCTGCTGTTCTTTTGTCTGTTCCGGCTTTCGCACAAAACAAACTACAAACGCCCACCAACTTTTTCGGCTTTAAACCGGATGCCGACCGTCAGCTTTTTACCTACGAAAAACTAATCGATTATTTTAAGCTCCTTGACAAAAATTCCAACCGGCTTAAACTCATAAAAATTGGCACATCTCCCATGGGGAAACCCATGTATGTTGCCATGATTTCCAATGCACAAAATATTGCCAACCTGGATAAACTCAAAAAAATCAACAAACAGCTTGCGTTAAATCCGGATTTAACTACTGCACAGCGAACACAAATGATAAAAGATGGAAAGGTCTTTATTTACGCCACCCTCTCCATTCATTCCAGCAAAGTGGGGCCGACGCAGGCTTCGCCACTTATTGCTTACGAGCTGATCACCACCAAAGATCCGCAAATCAGAAGCTGGCTTGACAAAACGGTTTTCGCCTTACTGGATAAGAAGGTTACGGTTTACCGAACCAAAGCAGGCTTTAAAACATCAGCCGGTAAAATTCCGGCAGGAAGCTTTGTGGTGAAAAACGGAAGCTCTGTGAAAGAGATAGTGAAGAACATGGATGTTTCGCCCATTACTTTGGAGAGTAAGCCGGAAGTGGTACTTCAAAAAATAAAAACACCTCACATTGCCTTGATGGTTAGCTGGTTCCACGATATGGATGCCGGTTGGACACGCTATATTTTTGATACTTATCACATTCCTTACACACAAATTCATCCCGGTGATGTGGCCACTCTGGATTTCTCCAAATTCGACATTCTGATTTTCCCAGATATGAGTAAATCTGTACTGATGGATGGAAAATATTCGGAAAGCGGTTACTCCCAGCCCAACCTTCCACCTGAATATACCAAAGGTATTGGGGAAAAAGGGCTACAAAAAATCATGGCATTTGTCAATAACGGCGGAAAAATTCTGAGCTGGGGACGCTCCACCAATCTGTTTGAAGGAACGCTGACCATTCAGGGTGCAAACGGCCAAAAAGAGGCCTTCGTTCTCCCCTACCGGAATATCGCCCCCGGCATGCAAAAGAAGGGTTTGTATTGCCCCGGAACTTTCATAAAAGTCAACTGGAAGAGGGGAAATCCGCTGACTTTTGGAATGGAAAAGCAAACCGGCATTTTCTATCGTGGCAACCCGGTTTTTAAAACCTGGCAACCCGGATTTGATATGGATCGACGCGTCATTGGCTGGTTTCCTGAGACGCACCTTGTTCTAAGCGGGTATGCTGAGAACATCAACATGGTGGGCAACAAGGCTATTATGGTGCGACTGCGCAAAGGCAAAGGCCATTTGATTCTTTACGGTTTCAGCCCTATTTTCCGAGCCTCTACTCCGGTAACATACAAGCTGGTATTTAACGGGATTTTAATGTAGCAAGAATAAAAGCAACGGGAATATTCTGTGGTAAAACAGAGTCATCAAACAATCTGAAAGAGTTGATTCTTTCAACCCGTTCTGCTTACTTCACATTATAAAGTATCTTCACCTTCTCCACAATGGTGGCAGCGAGTTTCAGGTTCGATTCGTACGTCCATCCGGCTACATGTGGCGAGAGAATGACATTTTGCATTTTGACAAGCTCGGAAAAAGTTTTGGGAAGTTTATCCGCTTCCAGATTTTCAAAAGAAAGGCCTTCAAGTTCCAGTACATCGAGGCAGGCGCCCAATACTTTACCTGATTTTAAAGCTGCTACCAAATCTTCCGTTTTCACCACTTTTCCACGGGAAGTGTTGATAAGCCATATCCTTTTACGGAACTTACTGAGAAAATCATCATTGACCATGTAACGGGTTTCATCTGTTAGCGGGACATGCAGGCTGAGGATATCAGTTTCGGTAATAATTTCTTCCAGCGAAACCTCCGTCGCAAAGTTGTCGGAGAAACCGGTTTTGTACTTGTCGTAAGCCAACACACGGGCACCAAAACCACAGAGTTTTTTGGCAAAGGCACCACCCGTGTTTCCATAGCCAATGATGCCTATGGTTTTGCCCTCAATTTCAATACCACGATTCTCTTCGCGCAGCCAGAGACCATGGCGCACTTCGGCATCACCTTTCTTCAGATTATTAAAAAGCATGAGCAGCATTCCCAAAGCCTGCTCTCCCACAGCGCTGCGGTTGCCTTCGGGAGCATTCAGACATCGGATGCCTTGTTTTTCGGCAGCAGCCACATCGATATTTTCCATACCGGCTCCCACCCTGCCAATAAACTCCAGATTGCGGGCTTCCAGAAGCATTTTCCTATCAAGTTTTATCTTGCTGCGAACGATTACGCCTTCATATTGTCCAATGATTCGACTATAATCATCGTACTGGAAATCAGTGAAATAATCACACTGAAAGCCCAGCTTTTCAAGCCCCTGCCGCAATGAAGGGTGAGCAGTATCGATAAACAGAACTTTTTTCATCTTCAAATAATTATTACGCAAATATCTTAAAAAAAGAGCCTTGAACAGGGTTTGGTTACCGATATTCTCATTTTGTTTTCAGGCAGGGAAACGTGGAAAAGGTGCCTTCAACAAATATTTTGCAAACATGAAAACATCTGCTAACTTTGCGCCTCTGAAAAAGTGACGCTTTTGTGATATTCTAAATCTTGAAAATCAACACAAAAGCCTATGCAGATTTTTTGACAAACAGTAATAATATGTGGCAATATCTCGTTCGGTTTACCCTGAGAAACCGGTTAGCAATATTGATAGTGATTGGGTTACTGACCGTTTTTATGGGATACGAAGGTTCAAAGGTACAGCTTTCCTACCATCTGGCCAAGATGCTTCCTTCGACCGACCCGACAAGTATAGAATATAGTAACTTCAAAAAAGAATTTGGTCAAAATGGCGATGGAAGTGTCAGCTTTATTGCTGTAAAAGATCCCAAGTTGTTTACGCTTCAGCATTTTGATGACTGGTACGACCTCACCCAAAACCTCATGAAAATAAAAGGGGTGAAACAGGTATTATCCTCTGCCCGGGTTTTCACACTGGTAAGAGATGACAGCCTTCATAAATTTGAATTTATAAATCTGGTTCCTCATCGCCCCACCACACAAAAGGAGGTTGATTCCATAAGAAACACGCTCTATAGTCTTCCGCTGTATCAGGGCAGGTTGTTCAACCGAAAGACGCATGCTCATCTCATCATGATCACTGTGGATAAGAACATTCTGAATTCAAAAGCCAGAATTCCCATGATGAAAAAGATGACCGAAGTAGCGGAAAAGTATGGGGAAAAATATCATTTGGTTATCAGAAAATCGGGACTTCCGTATATCCGCACCATCCAAAGTGCGCTGATTTTACACGAGTCATTTCTTTTTGTATTTCTGTCGGCATTTATCACCTCTATCCTGCTATTCATTTTGTTCCGATCGCTGAGGGCAGTATTTTTCGCCATGGTCGTTGTGATTATTGCGGTCATCTGGATGCTGGGAACGGTTACTTTGCTGGGGTACAAATTCACCATTCTGACGGGTGTCTTACCACCTTTGCTTATCGTGATTGGTGTGGAGAACTCTATCTTTCTACTGAACAAGTACTTGGATGAAATACGTCTTCACGGGAACAAAACCCGTGCACTTTCACGCATGATTGTACGTATTGGAAAAGCCAACCTGCTTACCAATGCTACCACTGCCGCCGGTTTCGGTGCTTTCATGGTTACCTCCAACACTTTTCTGGTGGAGTTTGGCATTGTAGCCACCCTCAACATTCTGGCGATCTACGTACTCTCGATGCTGATACTGCCCATTTTGTTCAGTTATTTCCCGGTACCCAAGCCACGTCATATGAGACATCTCAACAACGACAAAGGCTTTACCACCAAAATCATAGACAAAGTTGGTATTCTGGTATCAAATTACAGGACAATTATTTATTCGGCTACCATTTTACTGGTGATAGCGGGCGGTTACGGCGTTACCAAGTTACGGACCACAGGTACCATCGTGGACGATATTTCCAAGAAAAACCAGCTACAAAAGGATCTTCTTTTTATGGAACAAAACTTCAAAGGTGTTATGCCATTGGAAATTACCGTTAACACTGAAAAAAGAGGAGGTGTCTTACGACTATACAATCTGAAGAAATTAGAAGAGCTGCAGGATACACTGGCTTTATATCCCCAGTTTGCTCGTCCGGTATCCATTGTCGGACTCGTAAAATCGGCTAAACAGGCTTTTTATCGGGGCAACCCCAAAATGTATTCTCTGCCAAACAATCAGGAAAAGAACTTTATTCTTAGCTATATTCCTAATTTCAAGAAGAGTGTCCACTCCAAAAAGAGGGATCTGTTGAGCTCGTTTGTCGATTCTACTTTCCGGATTACAAGGATCTCCGTACAGATGGCAAATATCGGAACCAACGAAATCGATAGTATTCTTCGTACTATCCGGCCAAAAATCAATAAGATTTTCCCGCCTTCCAAATACAAAGTGCATTTAACCGGAACCAGCGTAGTGTTTCTGAAGAGCACCAACTATCTGGTTAAGAATCTTGCATACAGTCTGTTGCTGGCTATTGCGGTCATCACGCTGCTGATGTCGTTTATTTTCTCTTCGGTTAAGATGATTATTGTTTCACTTATCCCGAATACCATACCACTTATTCTTACTGCCGGGATGATGGGATATTTCGGAATTTCCATCAAACCATCCACCATTATCATTTTCAGTATTGCACTGGGAATCAGTGTTGACAACACAATACACTACTTGTCGCGATACCGGTTGCATTTGAAAACAAACCATTGGGACGTGAAAAAGTCAGTTATGGATGCATTGAAAGAGGCAGGGTACAGCATGATATTTTCAACTACCGTTCTGTTTTTTGGCTTTTACATTTTTACATTTTCTTCGTTTGGCGGAACCGAAGCATTGGGGTATCTCGTTTCGTTTACTCTTCTGATAGCCTTGCTTACGAACCTGATTGTTCTTCCGTCGTTGTTGCTTACACTTGACAAGTGGCTACTCACAAAATCGTTTAAGAAGGCCGAAAGAGAAGTTTTTGTGGAGGAGAAACATGCTGAATTAGATAAAGTTGTTCGTGAAGAATTAGAAAACAAGAAAAAACAATAAGACCATGAAAGGAATTATACTGGCCGGAGGGTCCGGCACGCGCCTGCACCCACTCACACTGGCAGTTAGTAAACAGCTCATGCCGGTTTACGATAAGCCCATGATTTACTATCCTTTGTCGATTTTGCTTATGGCCGGCATAAAAGATATTCTCATTATTTCCACACCGCACGACACTCCCAATTTTAAATTATTGCTGGGCGACGGCTCCCAAATCGGTTGCCGGTTTGAGTACGCTGTTCAGCATGAACCCAACGGACTGGCACAGGCTTTTGTGATTGGAGAGAAATTTATCGGCGATGAAAAGGTAGCACTGGTTTTGGGCGATAACATTTTTTACGGTAGCGGTTTGCAACAGCTGCTTATGGATAGTGCCGATCCCGAGGGCGGCATTGTTTTCGCCTATCACGTAAGTGATCCGGAACGTTACGGGGTTGTTGAATTTGACGATGAAATGAATGCACTTTCCATCGAAGAGAAACCGGAACATCCCAAATCACATTATGCTGTTCCCGGATTATATTTCTACGACAACTCTGTTGTTGAAGTTGCCAAAAGACTAAAACCCAGTCTTAGAGGAGAGTATGAGATTACTGATGTTAACAAATATTATCTGAAAGCCGGCAAACTAAAAGTCGGCCTGCTTAGCCGTGGAACAGCCTGGCTCGACACCGGGACATTTTCTTCGTTGACGCAGGCTTCCCAGTTTGTGGAAGTTATTCAGGAGCGTCAGAACCAGAAAATCGGATGTCTTGAAGAGATTGCTTACAACAAAGGATTTATCAATGCTGAACAGTTACGTAAAATTGCCAAGCCGCTTATGAAAAGCGGATATGGGCAATATTTAATCAACTTAATCAATTAAAAACAGAGAGGGTGTATAGTTACGACAAGTTGTACGGAATTTTTTCCAGTCATTTGAAGAGGCAAAGCTTCAGCAATGATCCCAAAGAATTGTATGAACCTATTGTTTACAGCATCTCTCAGTGTGGTAAACGACTTCGGCCTATTTTCACCCTTATGGCTTGTGACCTTTTTCATGGCGATATTGAGAAGGCACTGCCTCAGGCACTGGCCATTGAGCTGTTGCACAACTTTACATTGATTCACGATGACTTGATGGATCAATCTCCCATCAGGCATGGAAAAGAGACCGTTTTTAAAAAGTGGAATCCCAAACTGGCCATCCTTGCGGGAGATGCTCTCTTTGTTTTGGCATACAACTATACCCTTGAGGCAGAGGTTTATCAACTACCTGAAGTCTTAAGAATATTCAACAAAACAGCGCTACAGGCATGCGAAGGGCAACAGCTGGATTTAAATTTTGAACAGCGGAAAAATGTATCGCTGGATGATTATCTTGAGATGATCCGGTTGAAAACAGCGGTACTTTTCGGTGCAAGTTTAAAAATCGGCGCCCTCATTGCCGGTGCGTCTGAGAAGAATATGCAGCTTATTTACGACTTTGGTATCAACGTGGGCATGGGTTTTCAACTGAAAGATGATTTGCTGGATTTATATGGCAATGAAGAGGTCTTTGGGAAAAGAACCGGTCAGGATATTCTTGAAAACAAAAAGACCTATCTTTTCCTCAACGCCTTGGCTACTGCTGATCCGAAAACCAAAGGTATCCTGCTTGACTATTTCCATGAAAAAAGACTTTCCAAAGAAGAAAAGATCCAATCTTTCAGAAAAATATTTGATGAACTGGATATTGAAAAGATGACCAATGATGCTATTTGCAGTTACCTTAACAAAGGAATAGAAAAGTTGGATGCCATTGAACTTCCGGA
>VAPK010482526.1_pt1 | contig 23472 bp, 22 predicted proteins | sample 3395031 | NCBI WGS metagenome assembly VAPK01 (sample SAMN08290443, study PRJNA428436) | hydrothermal vent metagenome | isolation source: Deep-sea hydrothermal vent chimney 1 | place: Pacific Ocean: Juan De Fuca Ridge
AACAGTTACGTAACTAGCTATGCGCCCGTTACTACAACGGCAAAGACAAACAAAAATTCTGCGTAATATGGGTGGGTTATTTGTTGCGAGTTACCTTACTACTTTTTATTGTGATTCTGAGAAAATCTTAATATCCCTCTTAATATATCTACTTCTTTATTATCAAGTTGGACTCGATTATATATTCGACGCAATCGACGCATAATGGATTGAGATTTATCGACATGCAAGAAGCCAATGTCGTCAAGTGTCTGTAATAAATGTTCATAATATGCATCCATTTGCGCCATTGTTGCTAACGGATCCTGCTCTTTATCACCAATCAAACTTTCAGTTTTTTGATCTGAGGCTATAAATAATTCATAACAAACCACTTGCACTGCCGCTGCCAAATTTAATGAGCTAAAATCTGAATTACACGGAATGCGTAATAAATAGTGACATAAATCCAATTCATGATTTTTTAAACCAGAATTTTCTCTACCAAAAACAAGTGCAACTCTTGATTCTGATTTAGTAACAAATTTTTCCGCGCATTCTCTCGCGGTTAATTCTGGCCAGCTTATAGTCCTATCTCTTGCACTAGCACCTAACACTATTTGGCAATCAGCAACTGCATCTTGCAAAGAGTCAAAAATCCGAGCATCACTTAATACATTATGTGCACCTGAAGCTCTGGCAGTCGCATCTGCACTGGGAAATTTTTTTGGCGAAACCAGACAAAGCTGATGCATTGACATATTTTTCATGGCGCGCGCTACTGCACCGATATTGCCTGGATGAGATGTTTCAACTAATACGACTTTAAAATGTGACAACACTGAATTTACACTAGTGATAAAATGAGAACACTATAACAAAAAATTTGTTAATCTAGTATATTGACTATGTTATTTTGATGGATAATAGAGAGTTGAGAAAGGGTTAACTGCTAGGCGCAGGAGTGAAGAACTAGCAGGCTAATTCAAACGAATGCAACAACGCAGATGACCGTTTATCAGCTCTCTATTATCCGTCAAAAGATCTAGACGATGTACTACTTCTATTCTACTACGCCTACTATAGATTTGACCATGCATCCAATGCTTACTATTGCTATCCGCGCCGCAAGAATTGCCGGTGATTTAATTCAGCGTTCAGCAGAGAATGTCGATCGGCTATCAATTAACAAAAAAAGCAAAAATGACTTTGTAACAGAAGTTGACCTCATAGCGGAACAAGAGATTATTAAGATTATTCTTAATGCTTACCCTGAGCATTCCATTCTTGCGGAAGAAAGTGGGGAGCATAAAGGCAATGATTATGTCTGGATCATTGATCCTCTGGATGGCACCACTAATTACTTACATAGCTATCCTCAATATGCGGTTTCAATTGCCTTAAAACGTAAAGGTAAAATTGAAGTCGGGGTGGTCTATGATCCTTTAAGAGATGAGTTATTTACCGCTGAAAAAGGAGGGGGTGCCATGCTTAATAATCGTCGAATCAGAGTAAGCAAACAAAAAAATATTAACGAGGCACTACTCGGCACAGGCTTCCCTTTTAAATACCCTGAACATTTTGATAGCTACTTACAAATGTTCAAGACATTAATGGGCAACACAGCCGGCATTAGACGAGGTGGTTCTGCTGCATTGGATTTAGCCTATCTTGCCACTGGCAGGCTTGATGGTTTCTGGGAAATAGGTCTTAAACAGTGGGACATGGCGGCTGGAGTATTATTAGTTCAGGAAGCCGGTGGAGTGATAACTGACTTTTCTTTCGAAAATGACTATTTAAAATCGGGCAATCTCATTGCTGGAAACCCTAAAATGCATCAAGCTATGTATGCTGCAATAGAACCCCATGTATCCAGTCAATTAAAGTAAAAAGAATTGAAAAAAATACCCTTAAATAAGCCCTGTATTACAGGCAATGAATTACATTATATTCAAGAAGCAATCCAGCTTAATAAATTTTCAGGTGATGGTACATTTACCATTCGTTGCCAACAAACCCTTGAACAAAAATTACTGGCCAAAAAAATTTTTCTGACATCATCAGGCACAGATGCTTTAGAAATGGCTGCTTTACTAGCGGACATCAAGTCTGGCGATGAAGTGATTATGCCAAGCTATACCTTTGTCTCAACCGCCAATGCCTTTATTTTGCGCGGAGCAACCGTTGTCTTTGTCGACATTCATCCTTACACCATGAATATTGATGAAAGATTGATCGAAAATGCAATTACGGAAAAAACCAAAGCCATTGTCCCTGTCCACTATGCGGGTATCGCCTGTGAAATGGATAGTATTATGGCTATCGCTAAAAAGCACAGTTTATTTGTTATTGAAGATGCTGCTCAAGCACTCTTTTCTATATATAAGGGACAGGCGTTAGGAACAATTGGGGATTTTGGCTGTTTCAGTTTCCATGAAACAAAAAATTATAGCTGTGGTGAAGGCGGTGCGATCTCCATTAATGATGAACAATATATTGAACGTGCAGAAATTATTCGCGAAAAGGGAACCAATAAAAGCCAATTTTCCAGAGGGGAAGTTGATAAGTATACTTGGGAAGATATAGGTTCCAGCTTTTTACCCAGCGAATTACAAGCCGCTTTTCTTTATGCAAATCTTGATTCATCAAAGGGCATTGACAATGAGCGATCAAGGGTATGGAATCAGTATTATTCCGAACTAGAATCATTAGCCAATGATGGAAAAATTAATTTGCCTTCCCAACCAGAAACTTGCCAGCATAATGCGCACATTTTTTATCTAAAAACCAAAAATGCAGCGCAAAGAACACAGTTAACCCAGCTTTTAAAAGAACATGATATCGAATCAGCCTTTCATTACATTCCATTACATTCATCAAAAATGGGAGAAAAATATGGTCGTTTTTCTGGAGAAGATAAATTTACCACATTGGAAAGCGAAAAATTATTGCGCCTCCCTTTATTTTATGGAATAAAAGATAACGAAGTAGAAAAAGTAACTCAGGTAGTTAAAAAATTTTACGCATAACCCAGTCTTCATGTACCAAGAAATATCCTCTCACATTTCAAATAGTAAACAGAAGAAGTGGTGTCAGGTACTCCCTCAATTCAAGCACATACTCTTCATCTCTTTATTGTTTATTACTCTTGCTTTTATAGGATATTTATCAACACTGGCTGTATTTAAAATTGAAATAGATTCAATGATCGATGATAAGTTACAAATCTATTGGGAGGATGAAAACAAACCCTTCTCAGAGGCTAAATCTAAAACAACCAATACCAAACAAGGCCGTCATACTTATTGGGTTTTCATTCCTAATGTAAAAAAATATACCGACTTTAGGATAGATCCTAGCATTCAACAAACCAAACTAAAAATACACGAAATTGATCTTTATTCATTACAGTATTTTCCAGTAAAACTTGATTTATACAATGATTCGTTCCAAGCAAACCAAATCGAAGGACTTGACCAATCAGCAAGTCCTTATGAATTAAAAACGCTGGGCAATGACCCCTATATCACAGTCAGTCCAATTCAAGAAAAAAGCCCTCTTCTTTATATAATATTTTTAATGGTCATAACAGGGCTACTATTTGGCAAAAAACATCTTATTCATGGGGCTTTAATTGTTTCAGGGCTACTGCTTTTTTATTCTCTATTAAGTTTTAACGAGGCCTCTTACTCCTTCCAGGCTGAAGTGGAACAAACCGAGCAAGTTAAATTCCTATGGCGAGACAAGAATGAAGCATTTTCGAAAACCCGAACACATACCATTCAACTTTCTCCCGAAAAAAACCACTACCATTCAAAAATCGGAAATATAAGTAATATTGATGTTATCGCTCTTGAAACAAAAAAAGATTTCAACACACTTAATATTTCTAACCAAAAAATTAAAGGCCTTGGATTTAAAGAATTTAATTTTTCTAGCTCAAAAAGTATTGTTGTCAAACGGGGCAACACCGCCTCATTAGTCACCTCCATCGCTATTTTCTTAACCTTCTGTGGGTTACCTTGGTGCATTTTTTATTTTCTTAAAAAAAAACGCAATGTATACCACGTCCTTTTCCCCACTCTACTCCGCATATTTTTTCTTTTTTCCTCACTTTTAGTCTTTATCTTAGCGTGGCAAACTGAACCTAACTTACATCCTGATGAAAGTGCTCACCTTGAATCTGTCAAATATTACAGCCTCTATTCTGACCCACCAGAAATTGGTGATTCACGTGCACTCGCAGCCTACCAAACTCCTTGGGCAATATCGCGTTTGGATGATACTGGTATTGGTTATTTTTTAGCTGGAAAATTTAGAAACCTTGTTCACCTTATATTTAATGACGATACATTTATAACCAGAGCATTTAACCCTCTCTTGTTTATGCTGTTTTTCGTCTTGAGTAAAAATAAACGACGCTTGTTGTTTTTAACCCCTCTACTCTGTACGCCTCAAATTTGGTATTTATTTTCTTACGCCAATCGAGGTGCTTTTGTCCTTTTTGTCAGTATTTTACTGGCATGGCAACTGATTAATAAAACCAGTTCCTTAAATTTATTTCTACACACTAAAAAAACACTGTCCCATTGGAAAAAAGTCATCTACCCTGGGGGATTACTAGGTATATTATCGATTAGTCAGACCAACTATGCCTTATTCATCTTATTCATATTCTCAATATTAGCCTGGGAATTATTGTTCAATATAAAAAATAAAAAAATCTTCCTTAAAAAATGCCTGATATTTATATTCATAGGCGCTTCAATCAATTCAATTCGCACGGGTATTGATATTTCGATCAACGGATGGAACAAAGCAGAACAAAGAATCGCTTATGCCGAGGAACATGCTGGAATCAATTTCAAACCGTCCATCGCATCAACAAAAGAATCCTACTCTGGCTTACGATTAAAAGACAAAGGCATCAGCTACAGTGAATTGTTTGAACCCGCATGGGACTGGGATAAAATGTCATTTAAAAGCTTTGTTGGCTTTTACGGCTACTATGCAGAATACTCACCAAAATGGTATTACAGTTATGTTTTGCTTATTTATGCTGTAGTTTTCTTTGTTATTCTCAGGCATGCTCTTTTTAAGACAAACTGGCAAAATAAATTGTTTGCACTAATTTCTATTAGCGCAGTTTTTGGCGGGTTTTTAATGAGCTTCCTATTTTGCTGGACATACGACTTTCAACCACAGGGACGCTATATGTTCCCAATCATCCCAATTCTGCTGGTTTTTTTCTGGAAAATGTTTCCCCTCTGGAATCGACATGAAAAGGCTATTGTATTAAGCAGTGTTATCATACTGAGCTTACTTTCTTTTTATTCTTTTTATGAAGTTGCTTTGAATTACCTTATTGCATGATCCATTTGACGTTGCAGTCGAAATGGTGGGCAGAAGAGCGTTGCCCACCCTACTTGGCTCCGGCCGCACACCCCATGATCTTTTCAGCATATCTAAGGGGTCATATCTAAGGGGTCAGACTCGATTGAAAATTATAATTACATTTTTTTAATTTTTGAGTTAGTATTTCTGGATAAAGTAAAAGAAAACACCTTCAATCGAGTCTGACCCCAATGTCATATCAAACTCTGTACTAACTCAGTTTCCTATTGATGGAAATATATACCCCAGTGAATCACATATTGAACGTGATAATGATTTATTGCGATTAGATCGGAGTAACAATTTTAGAAGTTTATACCCTAAAAAGTAAATAAATGGGAGCAAAATTCAATATACAAATTATAGGAAGTAGAAAATGTGACCACCATTTCTGGATATAAAATATTAGAATCAATATCCACTATTACAGAAATGATAATAGGTAAACTTAACATTGCTTCCATTCAAGATTTAAAAACAGGAGAAATTAATGATTATTTATACAAGCATTTGAAAGATATTGTCTATTCTTTAGATAATAAAGAAACTTTAATTTTTCTTTATTCGGAAGATTTTAAAAAAGGTTCTTTATCACTAAGGTATGAAGGTAACTATTGGGCTTTATGCATTTCATTTAACTCGTAGGGCGGATAGAACCGTAAGTTGGAATAGCGATAGCGTTTTCCGACATCCGACTGACATGTTGCTACTTACTGGCGAAAAGGTGGAAAACGTTATCGTTTTTCCACCCTACGTTTTAATATAACTGGGGTCAAGTACAAATTAAATAAAAAATATAATTATTTATCGGTTGCTTAAGGTGGTTTTTCACATGCTCACCCCCTTTTTCAAAAAGGGGCATTTTTGCATTAACTAATCATACGTACTCGAACAAGCCGGCCTTTTATCTTGCCATTGGCAAAATAATCAAGCACCTTTCGTAACGCTTTACGGTCGATTGCTATATAGCTTGCTCTGTCAAAAATATCAATCTTGCCAATCTGCGAGCCAGTCAACCCTGCATCACCAGTCAATGCGCCTAAAATATCACCTGGGCGAATTTTGTTTTTCCGCCCCACATCAATTTGCATGGTCGCCATAATGGGATGTACACTGAATTTTGCATCACGGTTCAGCAAGTTTGCATCTTGCCTATTACATTCTTTATTCTGATATTCCTCAATCGCATTGACTCGCGTTTTCTCAGAATCAATAAAAAGACTTAGAGCAATGCCTTTTTCGCCAGCCCGTCCAGTGCGGCCAATTCTATGCAGGTAAATTTCTGGGTCGCGCGGTAACTCAAAATTAATCACCGCTGATAAAGATTTAATATCCAGTCCGCGGGCTGCCACATCCGTCGCAACCAACACTGAACAGCTTTTATTGGCAAACCTAACTAACACCTGATCTCTGTCTTTCTGCTCTAAATCTCCATGGGTCGCTAATGCCTCAATATTGCATCCATCTAAAAATCGAGCAACCTCATCACATTGCTTTTTAGTATGACAAAATACTACGGTTGTTTCTGGCTGATAATGTTCAAACAGAGCCAATAAAGTATCATTGCGCTGGTGTTCTTTAACTTTATAAAACAGCTGCTCAATCACGCTGGTTTGATGTTCTGATTCAACTTTGACTGTAACAGGGTCTTGCAGAATTGAGTTGCACATCTGATTAATGCTGTCAGGGTAAGTTGCTGAGAATAATAATGTCTGACGCGTTTTTGGCGTTTGATCAATAATCTGATTGATTACATCCGAAAACCCCATATCCAGCATTCTATCAGCTTCATCCAGCACCAAGGTTTTTAAGCCATCAAGCACTAAAGTCTCCCGATTTAAATGGTCTTGAATCCGTCCGGGAGTACCCACTACAATATGCGCTCCATGCTCTAGCGAGGCTTTTTGAAAACCAAAAGGTTTGCCGCCACATAGCATTACTAATTTTATATTAGGGATGCTGCGAGCCAATTTACGCAACTCTTTGCCTACTTGATCTGCCAGCTCTCGTGTAGGACACAGGATTAATGCCTGCACTCCAAAAAAACGCTGCTTAATCTGTTCTAATAGGCCAATGCCGAAAGCAGCGGTTTTGCCACTGCCTGTTTTTGCTCTGGCAATTAAATCCTTGCCTTTCAATACATGCGGTAGGCCTTGCGCCTGGATAGGCGTCATTTTCTTATAGCCCAGAGAATCTAGATTGGCAATTTGCGCACTAGAAATTAAAAGAGATGAAAATCTATCACTAGCCATAATGATACTGCCCAATAAAATCTATTGATTATACCAGAGCAGTAATTCATGGGTCAGCCAGCTTGATTATTACTTTCTTTTTATTCTTTTTATGAGGTTGCTTTGAATTACCTTATTGCTTAACCTCACCATCAGTATGTAGTCTTGCCATCGCAATAAAACAAAAGCTTACTATCACGAATGGGTGTAGTAAACTTATTTCATTTTTGTGTGTCTTATCTTCAACATTCAACCAAAAAAGTTCTCAAGCAATATATTAAAAATTTAGTTCAATGAAAAATGTATTTTTATTATTTAAAAGCAATTGCCATTCTTCAAAAGGCAGGTTGCCCCAATTATTAATCCTTATTTTTTTGTCGTTCATCGTCTCCTGTACGAACATAAAGCATTTAAATAAAACTCAAAAATTTCCGGATACTGGCTTTAAAACTATTCATACTCTTGATGCGTATGCTGAAAATAATACCATTCATATCCTCTTATCAGGTGTTGATAAAACGACACAAAAACCCGCATTAAAATATTTACAATCACTAGATGCGGGTGGAACATGGTCAACGCCTGTCACGATTGAGCAAGGAGCATCTTCAATAAAACAATCAAAAAGGGGTAATGATTTTCAAATTGCTGCTCATGGCAACAAAGTCATGGCTGTTTCGAGAACACAAGGTGGCGAACCCTGGACAGGTAAAATCTCAGTTGCGCTATCTCAAGATAATGGTAAAACATGGAATGAAATAGCAAGCCCTGTCAGCGATAAATACGCAAACATAGATCAAGGATATTTTGATCTTGAGGCCGACCTACAAGGTGATTTTCATATTGCATGGCTTGATGATAGAGAAGAAGCCGGTGAAACCCAAGGATTACGCTATGCTCGCTTTAGTGATAATGAACAGGGTCAATGGAAATACCATTCGGATTTAGAACAATCCGCCTGTACTTGTTGCTGGAGCAGTATTAGCTCAGATTCACAAAATAATATTCATGTACTGTTTCGTAATGACAAACCTCGCGATATGTTTTCGATTTCATCAACCAATGCAGGAAAGTCTTGGCAAAAATCGAGTACAATGTGGCCTTTTGAATGGAAATTTATCGGTTGCCCACATCAAGGTGGGGGCATAGCCGCCACAATTGTTAACAACAAGCCCGTTTTGCATAGTGTGGTTTGGAATGGCAATGAAAGTAATCGAGGACTATATTATCATTCGCAACCAACGAATAATAAGCCTGTTTCTATCGGGGATAAGAGTAGTGCATCGGGCGATATTGCCACTATCAACGATAAACAGATTGGAATTGTTTATATAACCGGGGATACTGAAAAAAAACATGTCATGGTAAAATTGTCAGAAGATGGGGGCGGATCTTGGTCGGCAGAACACCGCTTATCACTTGATGGAGCAGAACCTTCCCATCCTAAAATTATCGGAACAGCCAGTGGTTTCCGTTTTTTCTGGACAGAATGGCAAGAAAATGGAGATGCCATTGTAATGATGTCAGAAATATAAAAACCACTTTTTTAATATTATAAAGTTTTAAAGCAATGAAAATAATAACAGTTTGTGTTTTAACCGTTGGAATGTGTTGGAGTCAATGGGTCTCTGCTCACGCCATTATGGTAAAATCTGCTCCAGCAAAAGAAGAGTCAACCAATGTTGCTCCAACACAAGTAGATGTCTGGTTCGATGATAATGTCGGGCCAAAATATACCTCTTTAGCTATTGTCAACACTAAAGGTGAACGAGTAGATAATAATGATGGGGCACTGGAAATGATGGATAAATCTCATCTCAGCGCAACTCTCAAACCACTTACTCCAGGACGTTATGGTGTTCGATACCGAGTTCAATCAGCTGATGGACATATCGTAACTGGAAAATTTTTCTTTGAGGTCACTCAATAATAACTTTACTAAAGGGCTGTCTTGTGAAAAAACCCACGCTAACCACATTACTATTTTTTTTATTTTTGGGTATCCACCAACCTGCATCAGCGCAAAGCCCACTGTCTGACCCAACGAAATCACTGGAATGCATGATAACAACTGATTTTTATATCGTTCATTTAAGTGCTTATCAGGAACCCAAAAAAGACGGTAAAAAGAGGCATACATTTAAACCCTTTTGTCAGGAACTTCCAGAAGCTGGCGCAAGCTTTTTAGCCATCGATTTTATTGATCGTGATTTACGAAAAATGCCTATTGGAATGCAGGTTATGGAGCTTAAAGAAAACCCGGAAGGTGGTGAGATGATTGATGGTAAAATCATTGCCCAATTACCTGCACAAAACTATAAAACCGGGGTTGCACAAATACAAGTTGATTTTCCAAAGCCTGGTCATTATGCCTTAGTTGCATCTGTCGGAGACGATATGTTTGCAGACAAAATTCGTATTCCATTACGTGTCGGGATAGGCTCAGAATTTCACTGGTCATCACTCTTCCCTTATTTAATGGCTATCGCTCTTGCCCTAATAGCCTATGGTTTCTATCGTTTTTTTCTATTTCTTCATAAGCGTAGGGCTCGCAAAAAAGACAACCCTACTGCCTAATTTTAAATAAAATGTTCTCAGCAAGCGCTAGATTCAGTGCGACTGGTTTTTTATTAACCATTGCACAAGCACTCCTTTGCCTCCTTATCGTTCACAACAATACTTATGCAGATTGGAATTCTGGCGTAACAATCGAAGATGCTTCCGCTCGACTTGCCATCAATATTGTTAATGATGGTGCACATCTATCAATAAACCTTACTGATGATGCTAGCACTCAGTTACTTAATGCAGATTTAAGCTCTGAAAGCAAAGCCTCTAAACTTAGTACATTTGCCCTGAGTGTACTAAAAATAAGTACATCTCAACAATTAACCCCTATCGTTCAATCTAATAATTTACATTTAGCTTCTAGCACGTCTATCGAAGTTTTTTTTCCATTTTCGGAAACACAGCCAAAACAACTCAATATCGTTCCAAATTTCAGCATTATTAAAAAAGCAGGGGAAAAACACATCATCACCGTTTCTCATCAAGGATTGCCTGTTATTGACCATGGCGTTTTAACCCAACCCGAATTATTAAATTTGAACTGGGATGATCCTTGGTATAGCTATTTTATCAACCCAAAATTAAAACGAGACCACAATGATCCTGTCATGGCTTTTCTTTATGTTGAACCACAACAAATTAAAAGCGAGATCGTGGTCAGAATTAAGGAAATGGCAAACTGGACTGATTTGGGATTACGTGACACTAAACTGATTTATCCTGATGAATTTGTCATGTTAAAACAAAAAATAGGTCAGTACTTATTATCTCAAAATAGGGTTTCCGCAGATACTATTGAGCTTTCACCAACACTAGAGAAAGTTGATTTTATTCGTATGGGAGCCGCTGATATTCAAGCTTACGAACCACAGCAAGCACAACAACAAGTAGCTACATTAATTGGAATAAGCATAACTTACCCAAGTAAAGAATTAGCAAAAAAAATACAATGGCAATGGAAACTTTTCAATAAAAAAATTCAACGTGTTGCTATTAGAGCCTATGATCCCGCTGGTTTATTTGATAGCTACGTTACGCCCGATTACCCCATTTTTGAATGGGAAAATATGTTGGCAGATATAGACTTGCCAGCAGCTGATAAAAAAACTTTTTCAGTTCCAGTGCAAACCAAAAAACAGCAAGTACATTATTTTTGGTTAATGAGTCTTATAGGATTTATATTTGTTTCGTTAGTTGGTTGCAGAGCCATCCCCCCAACTCTTCGTAAGTACATCTATATAGTAGTGATAATTATTACTTTGGTTATGGCTTATTTTTTACAAAAAACAGGTGAGCTGACTATTGGGGCATCAACAACTAAACTTGATGAGAAACTTGCTAAGCCTGTATTGAAACAATTACTATGGAATGTATATCAAGCTTTTGAGTCTTCTCAAGAAGAGATCACATACGAGAAACTGGAATATAGCGTTAGTGGTGAATTACAAGAGACACTGTATCTACAAAATAGACAAGTATTTTTGTCTAAAAATGGCGCTCATTCAAAGGTAAGCAGTATTGAAATTAATAAATTAACAAACTTATCATCCAGTGCAAATATATTTGACTGTGAATGGCTAGTTATCGGAGATGTCATCCACTGGGGACATCAGCACCGTAGAGAAAACCTCTACCGTGCCCATATAAAACTTGCTCCCGTTAATGGTCACTGGAAAATGGTTATGCTTAAATCACTTGATCAACAAAGGGTTGGCGAATAAGAAATACACAAAAACACTTCCTCGCCTAGGCAAAAATGAGTATCATGCCACATCACGGGCAGCCGAATGAGCCCGCTTTGCAACATGATAAAAAAAAGTCCACAACAATAATCACACCTTAAATAATTACGATGCCTTTAGAGAAAATTATTCTTTTTCAACATCTAAAATAGTCAACCGATCAGCTTTTAATGTATGAGAAAAATCAAGAGACACATAATTTGTTCCCACCCATCTTTTAAATACTTGTTGATCTATTTCATCGCCACCGCTCGTCTCTAAGAGTGCAGCTCCATTTTCATTGATTTCTTTAATAACAGCTGTTACTGAGTATTTATGACTAAATAATTTGCCACGAGAAGTCGCTTTAAAATTTATTTTTAGTTTATCCCCTACCTCTAATTCTGCATCTTCTGAACTACTAAAAAATCCTTTTGTGCTTAGTTTTCCAGTATATTTTTTAACAGGATTGTAAGGAACAAGAAACATACTACTCCAGGCAAAAGGAGTACATAATATGGGTCTTGAATCCTTATAAAAATTAACAACATACTGCTCCTTATAAAGCCTTTTTATTTTGCCTTTAGAAAAAAAACCGTGACAATTTGCTAATACATCAGAGCCTAAAGGCAAATGTTCGGCATGAACTATGGCTGAAAATAAACAAAGAACAATACTTAACTTGATTTTCTTTTTGAATTTCATCACCTTCTCCTCTATCAATTAATCTTTAATTTACAGACCACTATAATTTAATTAATATTATAAAATAATTTACTCTAGGAAAATCAATTATGCGCGGAATCAAAGCTTGCGCTAAAAGCCGTGAACAACTTATTTTTCCAGGTTTATAGCTGGTTTGTTATTTTTTTATATTTTTTAACCTACTTATATTTGCTTCCATTACACTCAAAAAATCTCCTCCTTTAGGCGCATTGGCACAAGGACTAAATACGATGCTTTTTACCCCTAGAGTTTCCAATTTTTTTACCGTTTCAACAGCTGGCTCACCTTCCCATAACATCCATTTAGCAGGATGACTTTCCAATATTTTTTTAAATTCACTCCACTGTTCTTCCGTAGGCGCATCTTCTGGTTCCCAGTGTACGCTTTTTAAATTCAGTTGATAACGCTTTTTTAAATATTGATAAACTGGGTGAGAGCCAAGAATTGCCTGACCATTTAGTGATTTTCCGATTTGGGATAATTGTTTATCAAACCCGACCAATGATTGTTGTAATTTATTAAAATTCCCATCTAATTTATTTTTTAAATTGGGTCGTTTTTTAGTGATTACGTTTAAAACTGCTTTTGCCTGACGTTCAGCCATAGAAAAATCAAGCCAGGTCGTAAATGCCGTCCCCGCATGAGAATGCTCTCCACCAGCTCCGTGGTTATGTTTCACATCCAATTCCAGTTTTATATAATCATCACGAAATTCAGATGATGTATTGATTAATTTTGATAAGGGTAAAGATACTTTAGGCAACCATTTCGCATAATTAGCACCATTTAGAAGTATAAGATCTGCTTTTTGCAGTGCTAATACGTTTTCTGCTTTAGGTGACCAAAACGCGGGATCAATATCATTTGGCATAGGCAAAGTAACTGTTGCACTCTCTCCTGCAATACTTTCCGCAAAGAATTTTAAAGGATAATTAACCGCATATAAATTTAATGAGCCCCCATCTTTGGCGTTAACATTACCAAAAATTAAAAAAAGTCCAGTGAAAAGAAAGGTTAACCGTAAATAATAAGTAAATGTAATCATCAGTAATTATGATATAAAAAGTCTATGCACAATTTCAGTCTGAAATTGTTGCAAAAAGAGTAAAGATAAATAGCATAGTATTCCACTAAAAATTGCAACAATCAATATTTCTGCCGCAACTAATTGAACGACCGTCCCACGGCTACAACCCAAATGAAAAATGGTATTTATTTCTTTTTGCCGCAAACGAATCGACAAGCTAAATATCAATAAAAGTGCCAGGATCATCGCAATTGCTACAATTAAAATAACCGCATCTATAAAATTTTTAATCCGAAAAATATTACCCAACAAATCTTCAATCACTTGTTTAGGTTTGACTATTTGCTGTGTATTTTGTTCCGCTAGATACCGACCTCTTAGAATTGTCGCTGATTTGTCATCATGAGGGACAGCGATAATTGCAGTAATAGGATAAATAGAAGGATCGCCATGGAAATGGAAGGATTCAAGATTGTCAGCATTAATCTCTGCATACTGCTTGATTTTAGCGGAAGCTGTAACAAGGTTTTGAGATCGATTGACTATTGTTTCGGTATCTTTAATTGTATTAACATCTTGATGACCATGACCTAACCCTTGAATGACCCATGCTGTTTTCAAATCAACAAAAACAGCCTTATCATCCGCAGAATTTGTATTCTCTAAAATACCGGTTATTGTCATTTTTAGCGGATAAACACCACCTAAATCAAATAAATTTTCAGGTGATGACAATATAGTGTCACCCACTGCTAATTTTAATTCACTAGCAATCTCAGCCCCAATAACAGCCTCTCCAAGCATTGCGAATGGTCGTCCCTGTTTAATTATGCAATGCCTGAATTCAAAATAATCTAGTGTTGTACCAACAATGGGATGCTCTCTAACCTGAAATCGAGAATATATCGGGATAGGAAGAGCAAGGCTTGAGTCCATCACTTTATTAACAGCCAACATGTTAATAAAATCCGGTTTTTCTTTTGAAAAATAAAGAGTATTCATCACTAAATCTAACGAATTTCCCTTTGCACCTATAACTAAAGGGGTTGTATCAGCTCTGGACATTAATTGTTGTTCACTTTCTCTAAGTAATGTTTTAAGAATAAAAGGTAAAACAACAATGACACTTATGCAGATGATGAGCGTGGTCGTTTTAATGCGATTGTATGCGATATATCGCCATGCAAGATAAAAGCTGTCAATCATACGATACTCGGCAGACAATAGTCTTTAAAATCAATCACTCGATCAAAACGAGATAACAGCTCATGATCATGAGTTACTGCTATCAGAGTGGCATTATTTTTATCTATACTGCGAAATAGAACATCAAGTATTTTTGTTTTATTTTGAGGATCAAGATTTCCAGTTGCTTCATCGGCAAGTATTAGTTTTGGTTTTGGTAGCATTGCTCTACAAATAGCTGTACGTTGCTTTTCACCCTGCGAAAGCGTGTTTATTAAAGACTTCAATTTATGCTCTATCCCTAACTCACTCGCAAGGCTATTTGCCCTGCTCCGCACACTAGCATTTAACTTTAAAGCGCGAGTAATTCGATAAGGATGCAAAATATTATCTTGAGTATCAAGATAATCAAGTAATTCAAAATCCTGAAAAATAAAACCTATGTTAGATATACGATAATCACGACGCTCAGAATCCAAAAGTTGATTAATTACAGTATTACCAATCAAAATTTTACCTTTTTCTGGACACAAAATACCAGAAATTAGTTTAAGCAATGATGTTTTTCCTGAACCACTCGGCCCAATAATCGCAACTTTTTCTGCTTTATCAATTCTCAATTCGGGTATCGCAAGCCTAAAGCCTTTTACTCCATAAGAAAACTCTAATGAGTCTATGTTAATCAAACAAATATCTCCACCTAAAAACACATAAATTTGTTGCTACAAAAAGTCTGTTTACAATTATATCAAAAACAAAACCAACAAATATGACCTGAATTTTAAGCCTTGTTTTAACACTGATTATTCACTTTTATCTTGACTTTAAAATCTTCTAAAGTAATATAGGTGGCTCGAATGTCAGAGAAATGGCACATTTATTTTTTCACAATAAAAAAGGTAGGATACTCATGGGAGCGATCTTAGACGTAGTAGAAATGTTAAAAGAACCAATGGGCATGGTAATTGCACTAGTTGTAATTGGTGCTGGCTACTTTTTCGTAAAATGGGTTTTCACAGAACATCCAGACGACGAATAAGCATCTAGTACTTGTTCATTCTTAAAGCTGTATCGGGACTACCTGATACGGCTTTTTTAATTTTAGGCGTTCAAAAATTCTCATTAGACTTCAAACATATCTTCCGGTTAACCTCCGCAAAAAGTATAACATATCGCTTTCTCGCCATTTACCTTATAATTAAAGCGGTTTTTTATAATAACTTATTGCCTTTCAATGTATAAATTTTTACATTCCCATATTTCTCGCCTATACCACACAAAAGCACCTTCTACTGGAGTCGGTATTTTTCGTATTTTATATGGCTTAGTTACCCTCCAGGAAATATTATTTCTTTTGTATTTTAGTCATTTTATTTTTGACCCCATTCCTTATCTGGATATTGAATTTCCACTGATCCCTCTTTTTCTTTACCTTTGGGCTATCATCGCTTTCTTTATTATCATTGGTTATCGGTGCCAGCAATCAATCATTGCAAACTATGCTCTTTGGGTTGTCTTTGTAAACTTCACCCCCATGCAGCGTGATTTTGATGGAGGATTCGATTTATTTATGATCGGTGTAAATTTATTTATGATCTTTATGCCGATTGACAAATCTTTTTCTTTAGATAATTTAAGAACTAAACTACAAACCCCTTTAAAGCATTACTCCCTTTATCCAAAAGAACAAATTTCAGCACTCTCTTACTCTATCCCTGTCGTTATTTGTTTAGGGTTTCTGTACTTTGACTCTGCTATTCATAAAATGTTTGCAGAACACTGGCTAAATGGCCTGGGTGCATGGCTTCCAGCTTCCATGCCTTTTTATATCTCTTCAATTGATATGACATGGTTGCTTAACCAAGAAATATTGCAAAAATCAATTGGCTATTTAATTCTGGTCTTCCAATTTTCCTTTATTTTTCTTTTTTATATACGCCAACTAAGGCCTGTTTATTTTCTTATTGGCGCTGGGCTTCATATTGGCATCATCATCACACTCAATATTTATCCTTTTGGCATAGGAATGCTAATTTTTTACGCCTTAATAATGCCTTTTTCCTGGTATAAAAAAATAGCGGAGATAATGATTGCAAAATCACCCACACTCACTGTTTTTTATGATGAACAGTGCCCACTATGCTGCCGAACAATATTATCATTAAAGCATTTTGATATATTCAACTGTATTGATTTCAAAGGCGCTCAATCACATGCTGAAAAATATCCAGCCTTATCCAGCATTAACCAAACAACATTATTAACAGACTTATACGCATTAGATAAAAACAATACGCTCTACTCCGGGGTGAACACTTATGCTCAAATTTTAATAAAAATGCGCTATCTAGCTTTTGCTGGCTATTTTCTTAAAACCCCCGGGATTCATCAAATTGCTTGCATGATATACAGAAATATAGCGGATTCACGGACGAGAGTTTCTTGTGATGAAAACTGTGTAATTGAAGATACACAAAACCAACAACTGACTTTATACGATAAAATTTTTACTCCCCAAACATCTAAAATTGCCAAGCAAAATATCCACAAAACCAGCAAAATATTGATTTTATTATTTATACTGCAAGTCAACTGTAGCATTCACTATGGACTACTTTACAGGTTGGATTTTGACTTCAAATCTAACCCTTTAAGTTCTATCGCATCTGGCATTAGCAATGCTATTATTCATTTATCAAACTCATTCATTGGAATCACCCCACACGCACTCTATCTACACGATCATTTTGAAGGCTATAACCATCTTATAGCGATCACTTACCTAGATAAAGGAGGATCTGAAAAATGGTTACCGTTCGTCACTCCAGAAGGGCGCATGCAATCGCCTAACTGGGGAAGAGTTCACTCCATGTGGGCAAATATCGCGGTTACCCCTAATATTGATAATCACCGCTTATCTAAATTCATCATGAAAACAACAGCCTTTTGGGGAATTAAATCGGGACTTGATCTTAATTCGACAACCTTTAACATCAAACTAAAAAAAATATCAGCTCCATCACACTGGGTACACAACTTATTGACAACCAACTTATCTGGCGAGTGGGACACCATAGGAAAAGCCACCTGGAATGAAAAAACTTTTACCTTAAATATTCCTGATGATATTAATATACTCTAGTACCCAAGTTAAATTATTCGTCATTCCCGATAAAAGACCTCGGGAATGACGTTTTTTTGTGTTAATAGACTTGAATGTTCGCTGCACTAATTTATTTTTTATTTGCATCAAAATAAAACACATGGTATAAAATACACGTGCTTAATAAAGTACATATAACTATAAAAACTTTTCGGAGGAAATAATGAAAAAAGCATTAACTGTATTAGCTATGACTTTAATGATTGTTGGTTTAACTGGATGCATGGATGATCCAGATGGTTCAAAACAAAATACAAAAACAATGAAGAATACTTAATCTTCTGGACTAGAGAGACCCTTTATTGGGTCTCTTTTAATTCTTTTTTAAAAATATTTAGCACCAACACAGAACTCCTAAACAAAATAATACAATTTTTGTTTTCCTCGAAGCACCACAAATTTACAACACTCCTCCCCAATATTTCTCAATCAATGAGTTGTTTAAACAGAAATACTATTACCAAAAATTGACTTTAAACTTTTCTGAGTAACACATCTAACCACGCCATAGGTAGAATACGCTTTAAAAAACCGAATAAATAGGTTGGAAAAGTCACGTAGTACCGTATTTTTGGTTTTTTAGACTCTAGCGCATGTATCACTTTTTCTGCCACAGCTTCTGCTGGTAAAGTAAAAGGAACTGCTGGTCCTTCCGTTTGCAATCTCTCTTCCATTGCCTGATAACTCGCCTTATGAAAACTTGAATCCGGATTAATATTTTTCTTATATAAAGCAAAAGCATTTTTTCTAAAATCACTTTTTATGGGGCCAGGTTCAATTAAACTAAGTTTAATATTTGTATCAGAAAGTTCTATTCGTAAAGTATCAACCAACCCTTCAAGGGCGTATTTACTCGCGTTATACGCACCTCTATACTTCATCGCTACAAAACCTAAAACCGAACTGTTGTATATTATGCGTCCAAAATTTTGTTTTCTCATGAAGGGGATAATTAAATTTGTTAGTTCATGCGTACCAAAAAAATTAGTTTCAAACTGACTTCTTAAAACATCCCGACTTAAATCTTCAACAGCTCCAGGTTGACCAAATGCACCATTATTAAACAGAGCATCAATTTTTCCATCAGTTATTTTTTGCAACTGCATAACCGCTTGCTTGATGCTAGATGATTCGGCAAGGTCTAATTGTAGCGTCTCAAAACCTTCTTCTTGCAGTCGAACAACATCGTCTTTTTTTCTAGCTGAGCAGATGACTCTGTGCCCGCGTTTTTTTAATTCAACAGCCGTTGTATAACCAATACCTGATGAGCAACCCGAAATAAAAATCGTCTTAAAATCCACTATTCTTGCAACTCAGTTTCATTAAAATAAAAACGTTTAGCACTACTACAATCGACAGAAAAAACCAGCAAGCCAGTCTTGCTTTTTTTACTTAAATTATCAGCTTCAACACGTTCACATTCACCTGTAGCTAAAGCCTTAAACGCAGCTAGCCGTCTAAATTTTTCAATTTCAGGCAACCTGTCCTCATATTTCTCAACTAATTCAGATAATTTGCCAGATAGATAGGGTGGAATAGCATAAGCTGAATATTGAATAGGATTATCTTTAATTAGCTGCTGATTTTGAGCACTCTGCTGTGCTGCATCAACTTTCCTTTTTCCTTCCAACTCAGCCAATTGTTGTTCAATCAATTCCTGCTGTTTTTTTAACTCTACTTCCAAAGCTTGCTTATTTTCTTCATCAGCCAGATCAGTTTGCTTTCCTGTTTTAATGTCCATTTCAATCGCCTTTTTTTCTTTAGCGCAGGGATCAGATTGATAAGATGTTTTTCCCCATTCATCGGTGCACTTAAACACTCCAGCTAAACAATGACCAGAATATAATGCAGTAGCAACTATTATTGCAATGATTTGTGCTGATTTCATTTCCATCCTCTTATAAATAATTTTTAGGTAACTACTCAGCATAATGATGAAGAACATCACTGCCATTAAGTTAAGAAATATTGGTCTATTCTGGAGACGAGGCTTTAGCCTCGTACTTAATAAATAAAGCGAGGCAAAGCCGTCTCTCATATCTCTTTCTCTTAACTTAATGGCATTGACGCAGACATGGGAACAAGAGCTTTCCAAAAAATATGCTGAGTATTCATTCTTAGTTTATATTAAGTCCAACTACTTAATATAAATATAGCAGCAAAAAATAAAAACCAAGCCTTTAATCAGATAAAAACGGCAAAGGAAATTTCTCTCCAAACCGATAAGGAAATCTTAACCCTACCGCAAAATCTGAAGCATCCTCTGTTAAACCAAACCCCACAAAAGGTTCGATTGATAATTGTTTATTCAACTGGATGGTTGTACTAAAACTGAGAGAGTGCGCATCCATGGATGATCCCGGCCTCTCTATTCCATTTTTTTTAGTTCGACCAGTGATAGTACCCGATAAAGATGTAGAAAAACTCACGCGATCATTCATGGAATAGCCCGCACCTAGTGAGTATGACATCGAATCAGAAGGATCAACACCACGTTCCTCAAACGCAGTGGCATATCCAAAAGATCCGAAAAATACAACGGGATCGATTGTTTTGACTAGCGACACACTTCCTCCCACCCCCCAGAATCCGGTACCTAGACCTCTGTTGTAGTTTCCTGTAGGAGCCTGACCGCTTAGACTTAAAGTAACGGTTGGAATATTTCCACTTTCAGACCAAGCATTGTAACTAAGTGATCCGCTAATATCTCCTACCCCCACTGCATCCTCATGTGTTACTGGTGCTGTTGTTTCACTAATATTACCAGAATCATCCAATATTACGTTAAAAGGCTGGTGGTCAGCTACACTCTCGAAATAACCATAAGGGACAATCAGAGCTAATTCGAGATCATCGATAATGCCGTACCGCAAAGCAAGACTACTATCTGCCGAACGAACGGTAGACTTAGGCGTTGTTGCAAATTTGTTTAAAAAGCCAGAGCTTGAGGCGAAGCCAAAAGAATTTACAGTCGTGCTCTGACTATAAGATAGACCTAACTCAACTTCGAGTTCACCTGGTCTATACAACACTTTTTTCCCTCTCAAAAAAGTATCCAATCCTCTTTTTGCTTCCGCTGCCTCTTCCTCTCGAGTTGGTTTTTCTTTATCAGATGTATTTTCTTGAGTTTGTTCTGCCATCGTTACCTTCTGAGATTCAGCTTCCTTTGCTTTTGGCTTCTCTTCCTTAGTTAAATCATGTTCAGTTAGTGCCAATTTCTCTAATAACAATTTCATCTGGGCTTTAAGTGTCCCGACTTCCTGCTCAAGTTTTACATAATCTTTTTTTGGAACATATTCTTCGATTTTATTTTTGTCCTGAGCAGAAAAAACAGTCGATCGTGCTCGTTTAGGTTTAACTGAAGTGATAGATTTACCTCGTTTTCCAGCAACTTTAATCGCATAAACTTTGTCCCCAAACCCTGCTTTCCGTAACCGATTTAAGGCTCGATCAAAATTCAATTTAGACGAAAAAAGACCAGCGCTCACTATATACCCTTGCTTTAATTGTTTAACCTTTGTTTCGAAACCAAGCTTGTGTAACTTTATGACAATTTCCTCTATCTCTCCTCGAGTCTGATATACACCTAGCCTCAAACCTTGCAACTTATGTTGGTCATTAACTACAACGGGGGTAACTGAAGAATTTTCAGATATAAAAGAACTGTCTATTGCGTAAGAAATTCCTGTTGTAGCCAACATTATTGTAAATAAAAAATTACGCGTGTAAAACAAAATAGAAATATTAAACATTTTATGGCTCTTCATACAAAATTCTTTAATACCATCATGTCATGCGGTTATTAGCAATGAAGGCAATCGAATTTATTTAGGGATGTGCTTTAAGTATAACTTATAGTATTTTGAAATACATAAAATAATATAATGGGCAGGTAGATATACTTCGCCTTCGTGATCGCGCAAAGCATAAAATTGATAAGGAATTATTGAGTTTGAGGTCGTAGCGGTCGTGACCGCACCATTAAATTTGAAGTATGATTTTGGAAGTTACTTACCCTATTAATGATTCTGCGTTGATCTGGCAAAACATAATCATCGGGTCGTGACAATGCTAACTGATATGCTTTTATCAACGCCTCGCCATCTCTTCCAAGAACAAAGACAATACCACTGTATTCCTCTAAAAAACGGGCACTGTTCAAGCGAAGATTCCCTCGGGTAGGATCAGCTAAAAACACTCGATCACCAGCCACACCTCGCAGAACAGCAAAATGATGGTAGCCTAACGGTTTTACAAAAACGATAACAGGTGTGTTTAATTTTCTCAGCTGATCCAATGTTAAACGAAAACCAGCGGCTTGGTATCCTTTTAGATTTGCGACCGCTTTAAGATCCAAAAGAGAAAAACCATTTTCTTTTTTTCTCTTTTTTTCTTTTTCTGGCAGATCTTTTATCCGAATATCAAGCAAAGCAAGAATTTCTTTTTCAGATGTATCTTCGCCAAAATAATTTCTCATAAGCGTTGCTAGCGCAGCAGCTCCACATGAGTAATCTAATTTCTGCTTAACAACATGTAGGTTACGAAGCTCCATCACTGTATGACGCAGCACTATCTCAGTTTCATGATTCCCAGAAACATTCAAGGATAAATCTTTAGGCAAGCTTTCACAACCTATTAATGAAAATAAAATTAAGACATATAAGAGACTTTTCCGTATCTTTTTCATAATCTTAACTTCATTTTAACTGTTTGAAGATAGACATATACTATTGTAGAAATCTTAGTTATCGATCTTTGAGGTGGACATATGGTAGCAATATTTGTTTTTGACGAATAAACTTAAGGAGGATCAATCTATTTTGAAAATTAGCATAGGTAAAACATGTAGGCTTGAATGTTTTTAAGTAGAAGGGTTATAGCCCCTGCTTTTTTAAATTATATTCGCTAACTTCTATCTGACCTATGATTTGTTAATAGCCAATTATTTCTTAAACGATAGCGGGATGAAAACTATAATCGTTGATATTAATAAAACGTAAGTATACCCGAGTTTCATATGACTTGGAGCTAAGTTCAAAATTGAGCTATCATAAAGAATCCGCCAACGGTTATTGTTGGGGTGTTACCTGACTTAGTCATACGCTTTGCACTCATATAAGGACCGACTTCTCCACAATAAGCAAAACCACCTGGACCAATTGTGGATTCATTAATACTTATAGGAACGCCGCAAAAAGCGCCACCTTCTGTAGCAGCTAATTCAGAATCCTCAAGTGCTACTGGAGTAGTGCCTTGTAATACAGTGAGTGCTTGAAAATCAGTTGCCATAACTGTAGATGACAACAAAGCAGCAGATAATGTAGTTCCAATCAATGCTAATTTTTTCATTGTATTTTCTCATATTAGTAGTTTAATGAAAAAGTAATTGATCAAAAATTTTTCAACAACAGCGTACTTGATCATCACAAATTTGTAACAATACAAGGGTCAAATAACTTTTGACTAAATACTTAAGAA
>VAPK010197547.1_pt1 | contig 23449 bp, 23 predicted proteins | sample 3395031 | NCBI WGS metagenome assembly VAPK01 (sample SAMN08290443, study PRJNA428436) | hydrothermal vent metagenome | isolation source: Deep-sea hydrothermal vent chimney 1 | place: Pacific Ocean: Juan De Fuca Ridge
GTGGCAATTTTTGCACCTGACCAGTTCGTGCCCACGCTTAAATTCACTGCCAAATCTTTTGCCCAAACCTCTGTTTTCATTGCCTTTGCTGTGATGGTGATCGGCTATTTGAAAGCCAGCGGCGCCGAGACAATTGTTGCAAAGGCATTTCTGGGCCGCGAAGCTCGGATGATTTTTGTAGCAGCGCTGGTCGGCGGCATCGCGCCGTTTTGTTCCTGTGAGGTGATACCGTTCATCGCCGCCCTGCTTGCAATGGGCGTGCCGCTGTCGGCGGTAATGGCGTTTTGGCTGGCGTCTCCGATCATGGATCCGGCGATGTTTTTGATCACCGCAAGCGCCCTTGGCATTGATTTTGCCATCGCCAAAATGATGGCCGCCGTGGGTCTGGGGTTGCTGGGTGGCTTTGGCGTGATGGCGCTGAAACCAACCGGGTTGTTTGCCAATCCGTTGAAAGAAGTAAAGGCTGGCAGCTATGGTTGTGGCTCAAACAGTTTTGAGGGTGAACCGGTTTGGAAATTTTGGGCGGAGCGAGAACGCGTTGATGTCTTTCGCAGTGAAGCCATAAAAAACGCACTGTTTCTGACAAAGTGGCTTGTGCTTGCCTATACGCTGGAAGCGCTGATGCTGGCCTATATGCCCGCTGAACTGGTTTCAAATGTATTAGGCGGCGACGGGTTTCAGCCGATTTTTCTGGGTGCCTTGATGGGTGGACCCGCGTATCTGAATGGCTATGCGGCAGTGCCACTGATTGCCGGGCTGTTGGAGCAAGGCATGAGCCAAGGTGCCGCAATGTCGTTTGTTTTGGCCGGTGGCGTTAGTAGTATCCCGGCAGCGGTGGCGGTTTGGGCGCTGGTTAAGCCACGGATATTTATATCGTATCTTGCTTTTGCATTTGTCGGTTCGATTGTTGCCGGATCAATCTGGTCGGCGGTGGCTTAACCTAGGAAATTGATAATTAGCGTCGCGCCCAAAAGCACTGCGATCCAGATCACCATAGAACCCGTCGGCCATGTGCTGGCCATGCGACCTTCGGGTCCATAGGATTGGTAGAGGCCGGATATTGCTCTGTTGATTTGGCGTTGCCAAAAGGCCAATTTACCAGTCCAGAACACCGCAACGATGCCTGCCGCCCACCCGGCAAATCGCGGCAACAACTTGCGATAGATCCAGTCGGTATCCAGATTAATCGAGCGCATTTCCGGTGGGTATACGCCGGTACGCATCAGTATCGCGAAAGCAAGTGCCGAGAAAAACAGCAGCTGCAACTGGGTCACGACATGGGTCATCGTATAGGGCACGTAATCCACCTCATAGGGCAAAAGCGCGTAAAGCGGTGCCGGGTAGACGCCGATGGCAATGCACAAAAATGCCGTGGCACCCATGGCAAGCAACATGTGCGGTGGCGCCTCTTTCGGGCGCAGGCCACTGTCATGCGCAAAGAATGCGAAATAGGGGATCTTGATGCCCGAATGGTGGAACACCCCGGCCGAAGCGAACAAAAGAATGGCCCACACGATGTAATAGCCCTTATCCACCGAGGCGGACAGGATAAGCGACTTGGTCACAAAACCCGAAAACAGCGGAAAGGCCGAGATAGAGGCTGCGCCGATAACGCAAAAAATCATGGTAAGTGGCATGGTTTTATAGAGACCACCAAGCTCGGAACCCTTGGAGGTGCCGGTGCGAAACAGGACGGCACCGATGCTCATGAAAAGCAGCGCCTTATAGAGAATATGCGCAAATGCGTGCGCAACAGTGCCGTTAATCGCCATCTCGGTTCCGATGCCAATACCAACAACCATGAACCCCAGCTGATTGTTCAGGCTGTAGGCCAGCACCCGTCGAAGGTCATTTTCGATCACCGCGTAGAAAATCGGGAAAAGCGTCATGATCGCGCCGATATAGATCAGTAATTCCGTCCCTGGAAAGCCACGCGCCAGCGCATAGACCGCCAATTTCGTCGTAAAGGCCGACAGAATCACGGTGCCGGTGACAGTGGCAGCCGGATAGCTGTCTTGCAACCAATTGTGAAGCAATGGAAAGGCGCATTTGACGCCAAATGACAGGAAAATCAGCCATGTGCCCAGCGAATTCAACGTCATCAGCCCGAACGTGATAGAGCCGGTGTCGCGGTAATACAGCGCCACCCCAGCGATCAGAACCACACCTGATCCAACCTGCACGATCAGGTAGCGCATGCCAGTGTAAAACGCCCCTTCGGAGCGGCGCGCCCAGATCAGGAACACGGACGAAATCGCGGTGCCTTCCCAGTAAAAAAACAGCGTTATCAGATCGCCGGCAAACAGCGCCCCAATCGCCGCCCCGGCATACATCAGCGCCGCCATTTGCTGCACCGTATCGCGCAAATGCCAAGCATAAATATTGCCCAGAAACGCAGACAGGCAAAAGATGATAGCAAAAATCCGCGACAGCTTGTCGACACGCATCAGTTCCAGCTCAAAACCAAAAAAGTCAAACTGTGCATTCAGCCCCGGTTCTAGCCCCCAGACCTGCAAACCCGCGATGGCCGGAACCAGCAACAACAATACCCCACGCGCCGGACCCTTGGGCAAGGCCAGTAATAAGAAGGCGGCGCCAAAAAACAGAAACGCGGTAGGGATCTGCTCAATCAGCGTCATTGTTCAGCCTTTCCAGCCCGGACGCCGGATAATCCTCTGACTCTACATCGTAGGGTGCATAGTAGTCTTCCGGCCGTTTCAGAAACACGCGCATCGCCTTGGCGCAAATCACCAGTGCCGCACACATGAAGAACCCATACAAAGCGTAGAAACCCGGGATGTTCTCGACCGCAAGGTAGGTATATTTCTTGTAGAAGAAGTCGGCGGCAAAAAGTCCCGCACAGACTATGTAAAGCCCGTAGACGAAACGGTCGACGTTCTTCTTACTGTCCACCCAAAGCATGGCACGCCCCAACGCAGGAAATGTGCTTGTGTCTTCGTTTTGTTTCTCACTCATTCTTGCCTCACTAATTCGCTGCGACCAAAGGCGCCAGAAAATCCAGTATGGCACCGGCATAAAAGAACAGGATCAGACAGCCCAGCGCCGTGACCGCGGGGGGAAGCCAGCAAAGTAATGGGGCCTCGGACATGCGGGACGGGGCAGCGGTTGCGTCAGGGGATTGCAGGAAGAAGCCGCGCGCGACCACCGGCATTAGGTAGGCGACGTTCAGGAGCGAACTTAGCATCAGGACAGCAATCATAATTTGTTGACCGGCATCAGCGGCCCCGACAATCAGCAACCATTTGGACCATGATCCGCCCAGAGGCGGCAGTCCGATAACTGAAAGTGAGCCGATAAAAAACGCGCCAAAGGTTATCGGCATCAGGCGGCCAAGGCCGGTCATCTGGCTGATGTTGGTTTTCTTAGTGGCGACGTAGATTGAGCCTGCGCACATGAATAGTGTGATCTTTCCCATGGCGTGCATCGCGATGTGCATACCGCCGCCAATTGCGCCCATCGAAGTGGCCAGCGCCATGCCAAGGGTGATGTAACCAAGCTGCGAAATCGTTGAATAGGCCAGCCGGGCCTTTAGGTTGTCTTTGGTCATCGCCACAACCGAGGCTGCGATGATGGTGTAGGCGGCTAGCCACATCAGCCATTCGGACGCGCCGGTTTCAGCCAGAAAATCAATGCCGAAGATGTAGATGCCGACTTTGAGCATGGTGAAAACACCAGCCTTGACCACTGCAACGGCGTGCAACAAGGCGCTGACAGGCGTGGGCGCGACCATGGCGGCAGGGAGCCAGCGGTGGAACGGCATTAATGCCGCCTTGCCGATACCAAAAGCGTAGAGCGCCAGCAGGACAGCGACCAACGGACCAGCGATATGGCCCTGCAAGATGCCACCTTTAGTGAAATCCAGAGTGCCGGTGATTGTGAAGGTCCAGATCACCGCGACCAGCAGCAAGCCGATCGATGTGCCCATCAGGATGCCCAGATAGGTCCGCGCACCTTTGATTGCTTCTGGTGTGCCTTTGTGTGCAACCAGCGGGTAAGTCGACAACGTGAGCATTTCGTAGAACAGGAACAGTGTGAACATGTTGGCTGAGAACGCCAGCCCCATAACCGCAGCAATGGCCAGCGAGAAACTGGCAAAGAAACGCGGGTGGTTGTCTTCGTTGTTCCCGCGCATGTATCCGACGGCATAGATATGCGTGAGTATCCACAGGCCAGAGGCGACGATGGCAAATAGTAGGCCAAGAGGTTCGATGTTGAAGGCAATGCTGATGCCGGGAAAAACCTCGAGCAATGTTAGCGGTTCGGTAGTTCCATTGCCCACGTTGGTCAGGATGGTCATGACGGCGGCGAAGGTGGCGAATGCAGCACCCAATGTGACACCGTCGCGTAAATCCGGGTGGTTGCGCAAGATCAGGTTCAGCGCTGACGCCCCGGCAGGGATCAGCATGGAAAGGATTATAGCGGTATTGGTTTCCATCTACTGCCCCCCTAACAACCCGTCAGCGGCGACGCGCGCCGCTGTCAACGTGAGGTCGGTATCAATTCCGAACCAGAGAGTTGCAAGTGTCATTACCCAAAGCGGGATCAGCATTGTTAAGGGCGCTTCAGAGTGCACAGCGTTTTTAGCGGGTTGTTTCATATAGAGGATCTCAACCACGCGCCAAACGTAGATAACCGCGAGCAGTGAAGACCCCACAATCAGCAGGGCAATCGGCCACCAGCCCTTTTCCAGCGCCGCCTGAATCAGCACCCACTTGCTAATGAAACCGGCCGTGCCGGGGATACCAATCAGGGAAAGACCGGCAATGACGATGGCAAAACTGGTGAATGGCATGGTTTTTCCCATACCCTGGATTTTGTCATAAAAGGAACTGCCAGACCGGAAAACCAATGCGCCGACACCCATGAACAAGGCTGCTTTGGTGATGCCGTGGTTGAAAAGGTGCACAATTGCCGCCGTCAGGCCAGTGTGCGAAAGAATAGCAATGCCAAGCAAGATATAGCCAATCTGTGCAATGCTGGAATAGGCGAGCATTCGTTTCAGATCGGTCTGAAATACAGCGATAAGTGAGGCAGCAAACATCGCCAGGACCGCAAGCGGGATTAGCAAGAATTTCAGGGCGCTGACGTCAAACAGAAATTCGGGTTGGAACACGGTAAACATGAATCGCATCAGCACGTAAATTGCGACTTTGGTGGCAGTGGCGGCCAAAAAAACGGTGACGGCGGAAGGAGCGTAAGTATAGGCGTTTGGCAACCACAGGTGCAGTGGATAGACGGCAACCTTTAGCCCCATGCCGACGACGATAAACGCAAACGCTGTCTGGATGGTACGGTCAGAGCCGTTGATCGAGATGTAATTAGCAATACCGGCCAAGTTTAGCGTGCCGGTTCCGGCATAAAGAAAGCCAATGCCAATTACGAAAAACGTGGCCCCAATTGTGCCCATGATCAAGTAATCATAGGCTGCCGTCAGCGCACGTTTATCGCGGTATGACCCCATAGAAACGAGGGCGTAAGTAGAAAGCGAAGAGACTTCTAGGAAGACAAACACGTTGAACGCATCACCTGTTGCCACGACACCAAGCAGACCAGAGAGGCACAAAAGGTACATGGTGTAAAACAACGAATGGTGATGCGCGGGAATTTCGGATTTTACGCTTTGCAGCGCGTACGGTAGAACAATTGCGCCGATGGCTGAAACCAACAACAGCACAAAAGCGTTGGCTGCGTCGATGCGGTACTCAATACCAAGGGGCGGTGCCCATCCGCCGATTTCATAGGAAATCACGCCGCCATCCATAACCTTAAGCAACAATGTCAGGGCAATGAAAAATGTTGCCAAACTGGCGACAAAAGCAATTGGCCATGCCAGTTTTCTTGACCCAATTAGCACCACCAATGGCGCAGCAACGAAAGGCACCAAAACCTGAAGGATCGGCAAATGGTCGGCCAAGGTCCGCGCTACCTGGATGGTTTCAGCAGCCATCAGGCGCGCCCGCCCATGGATTGTCCGTGTTTTCGGTTTTCGTCCCGCACCAGCTTGGTTTCTATTGCAAGCAGGTCTTCTTCCTCAATTGTGCCAAACTCTTCGCGTATGCGCACGATCAGCGCCAAACCAAGCGAAGTGGTGGCTATGCCAACAACAATTGCCGTTAAGATCAACACATGCGGTAATGGGTTGGAATAAATTACCTGTGGGTCAATTTTCATGTCGGCTGGAAATATCGGTGCGGTGCCGCCGGTGACTTCGCTAAGCGAGATGTAGAACATGAAAACAGCCGTCTGAAATATGTTCAGCCCGACAATCTTTTTCACTAGATTGCCTTTGGCCACAACGATATACAGACCCGTCATCATCAAGACAGTGAACAGCCAGTAATTCAAATGGCCGACAATGTATTCCCAATCCATCACCATTCCTCATCGCTGATACGCGGTGGTCGACCGGCAAAGGCGTAATAAATCGCAACCATCACACCCGTGACAGTAATGCCGACACCAGCCTCGACCCACAGGATGCCGGTATGTTGACCTGATGATGGATGAAGCGGGTCAAAGGCCCCATAATCTAGGTAATCAAAGCCAAGAAACAGGCTGATGATACCGGTGCCAGCATAGACCAATACCCCCAGTGCCATTAATCGGTGAACCAGCCAAGGTGGGAATACAATCTGCACCTTTTGCAAGCCAAAAACAAGGCCATAGAGGATAAACGCCACCGCCATAATCACCCCGGCCTGAAAGCCGCCGCCGGGGGAATAATCACCGTGGAATTGCACATAGAGTGCAAACAATATGATGGTACCAACCAGCAACTTTGTTACAACACGAAGGATCAGGTGGTGGCGCATCAGGGACCGGCCCCCCGATCCTGTTCATCTTCAATTTCATCTTCCCGGCGGCGGCGACTTTTTAGGCCGGAGATCAGCATCAATACGCCAACGCCTGCGGTAAACACGACTGCAGTTTCACCCAACGTGTCGTATCCCCGATAGCTGGCAAGTATGGCTGTAACGACATTGGGAATATCGATATCTTCAGGGCTGCGGGCCAGGTATTCAGCGGCCACGCCAAGTTGCGCCGGACTGTCGGACGCGCCAAAGTTTGGCATGTCCAGCGTGCCATAAATGATCGCCGCACCTGTTACGGTGACTACGAACAATGGAATAACCGGGGAATGGCTGGATGGTTTTTCCGTGCGCGACGTCAGAGCCAGTGTTCCAAGTAACAAAACGGAGGAGATGCCAGCGCCAACCGCGGCCTCTGTAAAGGCGACATCTACTGCATCAAGTGTCACAAAAAGCAACGCAGAAAGCAGGCTGAACACACCTGAAAGCATTACAACCGCAAACAGCCTTTGAATGCGCACAACCGCGATAGCGGTGACCACCAGCATAATAAACAGTGTTAAATTGATGGTGGCCTCAATCATCATTCATTTCTTTCTGCTCATCTTGCGAAATGATCGGCTCAGGTTCGGCCCCTTTCAGTCCTTTTGCCTCTGCCGGGCGAAGCCCGGTTACAAGTGCTGCATTGGCAACCGCATGGGTCGCAGTCGGGCCAGTAATGAACAAAAATACGCCGATGATCAACAGCTTGACGGTGGTCAGCGTGGCTCCGGCTTGTAAGCACATGCCGGTGATTAGCAAAATCACACCTGCGGAATCTGTGATTGAAACAGCGTGTAGCCGCGACCAGAAATCGGGAAACCGCAGGGTGCCAAATGCACCAATGATTACGAAAATCGATCCACCCAAGATGAATATCCAGCTTAGGATTTCAATTAGCGTGTTCAGCATTATCATTGCCCTGCTTCCTGATCACCGGATATCTGGGAAATGTCGCCAATTGCGCGGTAGCGAAAATATTTCAGGATGGCGATGGTCCCGACAAAATTTATCAGGGCATATAGCAGGGCAATATCCAAGAAGTCGGGCCGGCCCATTAAAAAACCCAATACGCCAATAAAGAGCACTGTATGGGTGCCAAAGGAATTCACCGCCAAAACGCGATCATATAGCGTTGGACCTGCATAAAGTCGGATCAACACCAGCGCCATGCCAACGAATAGTGAAAAAGCAGCCACGACGAACATCAAATCTGCTCCGACTTTTCGGTTTCAGTGACACGGGCACACATATTTGCAAGAGAAGCCGGAACTTCAGAATTATAAGCCAGAGCGTGAACCAAAAAATGGCCCCCCTCGGTTTCCACGGTAATTGTTCCAGGGGTCAGCGTAATAGAATTGGCAAAAATGACTTGTCCGATATCGGTTTTCTGGGTGTAAGGCACCGTAAATAAGTGCTGTCTGACTGACATCTTTCGCGACAGAATAATTTTAGTTACAGCCCAATTGGAGTAGACTAATTCCATCATCAACCAGGTTAGATATTTGACAAGCCGAAAGGGTGAAAGTTGTATCTCAATCCGATCGTTGTCCAGCGCATCCATGCGTTTGGTTATGTACAGCACCAACAGGACCGAAGCAAACCCTAGCCCAATCAGCAGTGGCTTGTATATCCCGGACATAAGTAGCCACAGGGAGAACAAAATGATCAAAGTGCCTAAGGTTCGCAATTCAGTTCCCCGTATTATGCAGCACAGCCGACCAAGGGTTATTGTCAGGCAATATTTCGCCTTTATCACCCTTTAGTAATTATTTTCTAGCCTACAGACACGTACCATGTGCAATGAGCCCAACAATTGCCTGATGCGGCAATAATTGGCAAGGCACATGTGGTTAATATGTAGTGTAAAGAACGGATATTCCTACTGGGCAACTTAGGAGATATGTGGCTTAGAAACGTCAAGAGGGTTACACAACGTAAATGGTAGATATTCCATAAATTCATTGCATTCCCGGACGCAAACCAGCCATGTAGTGGAAAAGCCCCGCACGGATCAAATAATCGCGTAGCGGATAAGCAGGCGCATACTAAAATTGCACCGTGTTGAAGCAGATAGCAGGATAGAATCCCATGCTCGAGTTCGATTGCGTTAGCAAGTCTTTTTGGACTGGCAAACAGAGGAAGGTCATTCTTGACCAGGCCTCTTTTCGCGTTGAGTTGGGCAACTCCTTAGGAATACTGGCGCCAAATGGTACCGGAAAAACCACAATTATCAACATGATGGCAGGGCTGGAAAAGCCCGATGAAGGCACTATTCGAAAATCTTGCCGGGTTTCATTCCCGCTTGGGTTCATGGGTGGTGTTGTTGGCAAACATTCTGCGCGTGAAAATGCCCGCTTTGTGGCACGGCTATACGGCTTAGACCCCGACTATATGGAGGCGTTTTCACGCTGGTTGACCGGGATCGAAGAATACTTTGATATGCCGGTCGGCACCTATAGTTCTGGTATGCGCTCGCGGTTTAGTTTGTCACTGTTACTGGCGCTGGAATTTGATATTTATCTGATTGATGAAGGCATGCCCGGCAGCACAGATGCAGAATTTAATCGAAAAGCAGGAACAATTCTGCGCGAACGGCTGGAAAATGCTACAGTAATTATTGTATCGCATCAGGCGTCTACTCTGGAAAAGTTTTGCAGGTCAGCGGCGGTAATAAAAGACGGGCAGTTCCTACAGTTCGACACGTTAGAAGAAGCAAAGGCAATCTATGACTACTAAGCCTAAAGGAAAAAAGTATCGCATTCGGCGCAGCGGCTCTCTTGCGGAGCCGTTGAACAAGGCAACCCCTGAGGCAAAGGGGAAAAAACCGGGCGATGCCGAAACAGATGGCCTGTTCGACACACCCGAAGACGGATTTGGGGATGAGCCTTATCCAACGGCCAAACCACCAACCGCGAAAGAGCGGGCTGAAGTTGCTGATGAACTTAACGCTATTAAAAAAGAGGGGCTAACCGGGCGGCAGTTGCGTATGGCACGACGTGTCGCACAAAAGCACGGTCTTGATCCCAGCTCTGATTATGACGCAATCCGATTGCTTCGCAAAAAGGGAATTGATCCATTTCAGCGCGCTACAATGCTGGAATTGGTAGAGCCAGAAGTCAAAAAACCGAAACGACGCGCGAACTTGCCTGATACGGTTGAAAAGGAAACCCTTCCTTCAACTGAAGTCATGGACGAAGATGTTCGTGGCGTTGAAATTTCCCGAATTCAACGCGAAATAGCCAAACGTCGTCGCCGGAAAACTTTACTACTTTTTGCAAGGCTGGCATTTTTTGTGTTCCTTCCGACCTTTATTGTTGGATATTATTATTACGCTCTTGCAACACCGCTTTATGCAACCAAATCAGAATTCCTGATCCAGAAGGCCGACAGCACAGGGGGTAGTTCCCTTGGCGGTCTTTTTTCCGGCACGGGATTTGCTAATTCGCAAGACTCGATAGCCGTGCAAAGTTATCTGCAGTCAAGAGAAGCGATGCTTCGGCTGAACCAGGACTTAGGTTTCCGGGAACACTTTAGCCAAGATTTCGTTGATCCTTTGCAACGACTTGAAAGCGACAGTACGAATGAGGCGACATTTAGATTGTACCGGCGCATGGTTAAGATCGGTTTCGATCCAACCGAAGGCCTCATTAAAATGGAGGTTATCGCCAGTGATCCAAATGTGAGCGAAAAATTTTCCCGAGCGCTTATTGCCTATGCTGAGGAGCAAGTGGATAATTTAACCCAAAGACTGCGTGGCGACCAAATGCAGGGTGCAAGAGAGAGCTTTCAGAGTGCGGAAGATAAAATGTTAGCCTCCCAGATGCGAGTTCTGGAGCTTCAGGAAAGCTTGGGAGTCATTGATGCCGCATCCGAAACTACCGCGCTTATGGGGCAGATTTCCAACTTTGAAATCCAGATCCGGGAAAAAGGGCTTCAGCTTCAACAATTGTTGGATAACGCACGACCAAACCAAGCGCGTGTTGATGGCGTACGTGGCGATATTAGCCGCCTAGAGGCCTTAGTAGCCGAACTGCGGGGACAACTGACAGACGGCAGTTCCGATTCTACATCTCTCGCCCGCATAAGTGGTGAAATGCGTATCGCCGAAGTCGATCTTGAGACCCGCCAATTGATGATGCAACAGGCACTTCAACAGCTTGAAACCGCTCGAATTGAGGCAAACAGACAAGTTCGATACCTGTCATTGGGTGTAAGCCCTGTCGCCCCGGATGAAGCAACCTACCCCAGGAAATTTGAAAATACCGTGGTCGCGTTCTTGATTTTTAGCGGGATATATTTGATGGCATCGCTAACCGCATCTATCCTGCGCGAACAAGTGTCTGCATAAATGAAGACCGTAGATATTGGAAAACTGAAGGTCGGGAATGATCAACCGTTAACTTTGATTGCAGGGCCGTGTCAGTTGGAAAGCCTCGATCATGCAGAGATGATTGCTGGCCAATTGAAAGAGACCTGTGATGCGGTTGGCGCGCAGTATATTTTCAAAGGCTCCTTTGACAAAGCTAACCGTACATCCCTTGGCGGCAGTCGCGGTCTTGGAATTGACGGGGGCCTAAAAGTTCTGGCAAGCATCAAAGACGAATTTGATATTCCGGTGCTAACGGACATCCACAATGCCGGGCAGTGTAGTGCTGTCGCTGATGTCGTGGATGTACTTCAGATACCCGCGTTCATGTGCCGTCAAACCGATCTGTTGATCGCTGCGGGCGAAACCGGGGCAGTGGTAAATGTTAAAAAAGGTCAGTTTCTGGCGCCGTGGGAAATGCCGAATATCGTTACAAAAATTGAATCAACCGGCAACAAGAACATATTGATAACCGAGCGTGGCACATCATTTGGCTATAATACGTTAGTCGTTGATATGCGCGGACTGCCTGAGATGATGAAAACCGGCTATCCTGTTGTGATGGATGCCACCCATGCCGTTGCGCAACCTGGCGCGCAGGGCACGTCTTCTGGCGGGCAAAGGGAATTCGCTCCAGTTTTGGCTCGCTCGGCGGTTTCGCTTGGCATTGCCGCTCTTTTCATTGAGACACACCAAGACCCGGATAATGCCCCCTGTGATGGACCAAATATGATTTATTTGGACCATATGCCCGCCATACTTAAAGGTTTAATGGCGTTTGACGGGCTCGCAAAGGCGGACCCAATTCGAATATAGTGATTGGTACCAAAGGATATTCCCCGTGAAAAAACCCCAAAAAATAGTTGCCCAGAATACCTGGGAATTTTTGCGCGACCCAATGATTACCCCCACAGGGTTTCGGGAATATGACGCCCGCTGGAAGTACCCGGATGACATCAACTTGCCAGGCATCACCGCCCTAGGGCTGGGGCTTGGAACACAGATGCAAAATAGAGGGATTGAGCCGGTAATCGCCGTTGGAAACGATTACCGCGACTATTCCCTGTCGATAAAAAACGCGCTGATGCTCGGGCTTATGCAGGCCGGTATCCATGTAAAAGACATCGGTCCGGCACTATCGCCAATGGCCTATTTTGCACAGTTTCATCTGGATGCCCCGGCGGTCGCCATGGTAACTGCGTCACATAATCCAAATGGCTGGACTGGTGTGAAAATGGGGTTTGAACGCCCGTTGACACACGGACCGGATGAGATGAATGAGCTGCGTGAAATTGTACTCGGCGGCCATTCTAAAACGGCCGACGGTGGTCGATACGAATACGTTGATGGAGTCATGGACGCCTATCTTGATGATCTGGTCGGCGACTTCAAAATGACCCGCAAGTTAAAGGTGGTTTGCGCCACCGGAAACGGCACTGCTTCAGCCTTTGCACCTGCACTGTTTGAGCGGATCGGCGTTGAGGTCGTTCCACTGCATAATGGGCTGGATTACACGTTCCCGCATTACAACCCGAACCCCGAGGCCCTGGAAATGCTGCACGACATGGCGTCAGCTGTGAGGGCGTCAGGGGCTGATCTGGCGCTGGGATTCGATGGTGACGGCGACCGCTGCGGAGTGGTGGATGACGAAGGCGAAGAAATTTTCGCTGACAAGGTTGGCGTGATCATGGCGCGGGAATTCGCGCGGCTTTATCCCGGCTCAACATTCGTAGCGGATGTAAAATCCACTGGGCTTTTTGCGTCCGATCCAGAGCTGAAAAAATACGGAGCCAAGGCAGATTACTGGAAAACCGGCCACTCACACATGAAACGTCGGGTTAAGGAAATTGGCGCACTTGCCGGGTTCGAAAAATCTGGCCACTACTTTTTAGCTGAACCCATTGGGCGCGGTTATGACTGTGGTATGCGCGTCGCGGTCGAGATGTGTAAACTACTGGATCGCAACTCTGACCAGTCGATGTCAGATTTGCGCCGGGCCTTGCCTGTTACCTATTCGACGCCAACAATGTCACCCTTTTGCCCTGATACTGAAAAATACGACGTGTTAGACCGGATTGTGAAACGGCTACAGGATCATTTTGCCAAAGGCGGCAATCTGGCCGGGCGCAAGATAGACAAAATTGTTGCGGTTAACGGCGCGCGCGTAATCCTGAATAATGGTGCTTGGGGATTAGTACGCGCATCATCGAATACGCCCAATCTTGTCGTGGTCTGCGAGAGCCCGGAGAGCGATACAGAACTGCGCGCGATATTTGCGGATATTGATGGTTTCATCCGCAGTGAACCCTCTGTCGGCGAGTATGATCAAACAATTTAGGGTAACAACGCGGATACGGCATATTTTCAGAAAACGGGACTTGATCGCCTTGCGATGAGCACGTAAATACCCGTTCACAGTTGGGGTGTAGCCAAGTGGTAAGGCAATGCTTTTTGGTAGCATGTATCGTAGGTTCGAATCCTACCACCCCAGCCAGCACTTTCAGTGTCTGAGACACAGTTAGTATGCAGGGAAACCAGCGCGTGTTTTCGGGGATTGGGCTCTGCCAATTTTCTTAGAGTCTCTTAAAGGCGCAGCAATTGGCACTGCTCGAAACTTTAGTCCCGGTTCACCACTACGACGACACGAGATTGGGGATCTAGCGACAGCACTGGGTCAAATATTTGATAACTTCTCGCCTGGTTCGACGCATGTTGCCGAGCAACCTAACTTTATCAGATCGTCAGTCAGAAGACTCTGGAGATGTTTACCCGCTAACTTAGCCTTCATAAAATCGAAATCAGGTAGCATCAGGTAGAGTTTCGCTGTGCCAAAGGTCCTGCTAACCAATTTGGCAATTTTTTTATTCGATTTCGCAGTCCTACTTATCTAAGCGCGCGGCTCTTGGAACCACGTTTTCTTCCGGTGTTTTTCCCATGGCCAGCAAACAAAGTCCGGCCAGCGGTTCAGATTTAGAAAGACACCAGCCCAGCTTGCTTGAATTTTTTTCCAGATAGGGAAGTATTGGGGCACCAAGACCGCCGGACAACCAAATCGAGGGCTGGTTGGGCTCATTGGATTGGTTTTTTGAGCTGGTGGCAAAGAGGGCCTTGGCAAGATCAACAATTTCCTGCGCGGCACGCTGCATAAGAAAACCGCAATATTCATCGCCATCCTGCGCGAAATCTACAATCGTAGGTGCCAGGCTTGCAAAGTCTTTTGGTCTGGCATTTTTTTGCCAGTTCAGAATGTCCAATCGTGTAAGGCCGGTCAGCGCCTGTATTTGTGACGCGAAGTCGGTGGAAATGACGTGCGCTTGGGGAATGCCATCAATATGTTTAGTCAGGTCCTGCATCACACTTAGACCTAGCCAGCTACCGCTGCCTTGATCCCCTATCGGGAAGCCCCAACCGGACCGGGCAATACATTCGCCGTTTTCAAAGAGCCGCATTCCGGTCAACCCGGTGCCGATCGAAATAAGCGTACCAGGTGCGCCTTGGGTTGCGGCGATCAAGGCACCGTATCCATCACTTACTATGCGCAGACTGGCAAATTCGCTAAGGATTTCTGCTAGTTTAGCTGCTTCGCCGGGGATAGTGGCACCGGCAATACCAGCTACAATACCAATTTTGCTATTGGGTGGAATATTGGAGCCGATGGCCAGCCTAATCTGCTGCCAGATCTCGCGTATAACATCGGCGGTGTGCTCTGCCCCCAGTGACAATGCCGCCCCTGTAGCGGTTGCGTGCGCCAGCATATTACCGTCATGTGCAAACAGAGCGCCGCGGGTTGTGGTGCCACCAATGTCTAAGCAAAAGTGCATGTTTTATGCCTAATCGTGAATGAGTTCGCAGTTAGGTTAATGCGGATGCCTAAAAACACAATACCCGGTTTGGTTTGCCGGTAAAAAATAATTGAAATTTCTTTTTCCAGAGGCGTGAGAGATAAAATTTAGTTTGGCGGGTTGATTCATAAGTTTCTATTTGGTACGCTATTGGCATTATTTTGGGGGATATTGATCTGACACCTGACTTAGATAGCCCGAATCCAACTTCCGAGAATTCGGTGGATTGGCGCAATACGGAAAAGCGCAGCCCGCGTTATCAGGAACTGGCAAGCTGGCCGCGTGCTGACGTGTTGTCTGCATTGCTGGATGGCCAGCAGCGGGCAATTCACAGTGTGCATATGGCACTACCAGAGATTGAACGGGCAGTGGATGCAGCCGTAGCGCGGCTAGAAAGCGGTAACGGTCGTATTATCTATACCGGCGCCGGGACATCCGGGCGTCTTGGGGTGCTGGATGGTATAGAACTGGGACCGACATTCAACTGGCCCGATACACGGATACTGAACCTGTTCGCCGGTGGCGATGCGGGCATGAAGCACGCCATGGAGGGTGCAGAGGATGATATAGAACTGGCGGGTCGCAATTCTGACGATGCAGGTTTTACAGTTGATGACGTTGTGATCGGTATCGCAGCCAGCGGGACCACGCCCTATACGCGGGCAGTTATTCAAAGGGCGCGTGCACATGGGGCGTTGACAATTTCATTGGCAAATAATCCGGGCAGCCCACTGCTGAAAGACGCGGATATTGGAGTGTTACTGGATACCGGGGCCGAAGTTCTGGCCGGGTCCACACGGCTGAGCGCTGGCACCAGCCAAAAGGCAGCGCTGAATCTGCTTTCCACATGCGTGATGGTCGGGCTGAACAAGGTCTATGGTGGCTATATGGTGGATATGGTCGTGAGCAACGATAAGTTGGGTGAACGAGCGGCAAAGATCGTGGCCTCGGTCACTGGCTGCAGTGACGACACGGCTCGGGATGCGCTGGCGGTTGCCGGAATGGATATCAAGGCAGCAATTTTACAGGTTAGCGGCCACAGCCCTCAAGAGGCTGCAAAGATGTTGGACGTGGATAACGGTAATCTGGGGGCTGCGCTGAAAAGGAGCGAATAGAACTGAGCGATCGAAGTTAAGTGAAAATAACCAAAAACCAACTGGAGGAAGACCATGAATAAAATCTTATTAAGCGGGATCACTGCGTCATTGTTGGCCGGTACCGCGTCTGTTGCCTATGCACAGGCACTGACAATTGAGAGCTGGCGTAATGATGATCTGACCATCTGGCAGGAACAAATCATTCCGGCTTTTGAAGCGGCTAATCCGGGCATCACTGTTACCTTTGCCCCAACAGCACCAACCCAATATGACGCCGCCCTGAACGCCAAGCTGGAAGGTGGAACCGCTGGTGATCTGATCACTTGCCGCCCGTTTGACCGGGCTTTGACGCTGTATAATCAAGGCTACCTGGCTGATCTCAAAGGCTTTTCGGCGCTTGATAGTTTTTCCGATGTGGCCAAATCAGCATGGACCACGGATGATGGTAGCGCCACGTTCTGTGTGCCAATCGCGGCTGTGATCCACGGCTTTATCTATAACAAAGACGCATTTGCCGAAGTTGGTGTTGAAGTACCAACAACGCAGGCCGAGTTCATGTCGGTTCTGGAAGCAATTAAGGCCGATGGCAACTATGTGCCGCTGGCTATGGGGACACAGGATCAGTGGGAATCTGCTGCCATGGGTCTACAAAATATCGGGCCAATGTATTGGAAAGGTGAAGAAGGTCGCCAAGCCATTATTGATGGTTCCGGTAAGCTGACGGACGAAGGTTGGGTCGAACCACTACGTGTTCTGGCAAGCTGGGCTCCTTTTATGGGCGACGGTTTCAGCGCGCAGTCATATCCTGACAGCCAGACACTGTTCACGCTTGGTCGCGCTGCGATCTATCCGGCTGGTTCCTGGGAAATTGCCGGCTTCAACAACGACGCCGAGTTTGAGCTGGGTGTGTTCAAGCCACCGCTTCCTGCCGCAGGGGATGATTGTTACATCTCGGATCACACCGATATTGCACTGGGTCTGAATCCAGCTTCGCCGAATGCCGATGCGGCTAAGGTGTTCCTGGATTGGATGGGTAGTGCGGAATTCGCGACACTGTATTCAAATGCAGTTCCTGGGTTCTTCTCACTCTCAGACCACGCGATCACGTTGGATGATCCGATTGCCAATGAATTCATTTCTTGGCGCGGTGAATGTAACTCAACCATTCGCTCTGCTGCGCAAATTTTGGCGCGCGGTACACCAAATCTCTGGAGCGAAATGTGGGTTGTATCGGCAAACGTGATCAACGGCTCAACCACACCGGAAGATGCGGCGGCTCAGCTGCAAGCCGGACTTGAAGCCTGGTATGCGCCGCAGCAAAACTAAGCCTTGCTGAAATTGGCCGGGCGCGTGGATGCGCGCCCGGCACTTCATAAAATTCCTGAATGTGCTGTCGGTGGCAAACCGGCAACCGAATTTTGACGCCCACCCCCGACCAATCGGAGAGCGTGATGCAAGAGCAAAATATCCGCAGAAAACGGCCGTTTCGCTGGCATATTGTGATATTCTTGATGCCCGCTGTTCTGGTCTATACCGCGATCATGATCATACCGCTTGGTGAAACTTTGCGGCTGTCGTTTTTCACAAAAGACATCGTCACGCAAGAGGTCACCTATGTGGGGGTCAGCAACTATGTTCGCCTGTTCACCGATTTTTATTGGGTGGGGCCGTTCTTTAATGCGCTATGGAACAACCTGTATTTCTTTATGATCAACATGCTGGTGCAAAACCCAATCGGTATTTTGATTGCTGCGCTTTTGTCGATGTTTCATTTGCCAGGGAAAGCTTTCTACCGCACGGCAATTTTCATGCCGACTTTGCTGTCGTTTGTGGTGGTTGGATTTATCTGGAAGCTGATGTTGTCACCGCTGTGGGGTGTCTCGAAAGAGTTGCTGTCGAGCGTTGGATTGGGCAGCCTGTACGGCCCGTTTCTAGGGGACGAAAGTACGGCCCTGACCACGCTGGCATTGATTTCAGTCTGGCAGTTTGTTGGCATCCCGATGATGCTGATTTACGCCGCATTGCTCTCAATTCCAGAAGAGGTGATTGAGGCGGCTGAAACCGACGGCGTTACCGGGATTTCGCAGTTTTTCAAAATTAAGCTGATGCTGATCCTGCCCACCATCGGCATCATTTCGATCCTGACATTCGTGGGAAATTTCAACGCTTTTGATCTGATCTACACCACGCAGGGCGCACTTGCCGGGCCGAATTTCAGCACTGATCTGCTGGGCACCTATATGCACCGGACGTTCTTTGGTCAGCAAACGCAACCGGGTGACATCAACATGGGGGCGGCCATCGCGACGATGATGTTCTTTATCATTCTGACTGGCGTGGCGATTTACCTGTTTGTTATTCAACGCCGCATGACCCGGTACGAGATGTGAGGAGGTAGAAAAATGGCAATTTCCAAGGCACGCAGAAACCGGGTGGCCGAGCTTGGGGCGCACGCAATTTTGCTGACGTTTACCCTGATCGCGCTGTACCCGGTGTTTTTAATCATCATCAATTCGTTCAAGTCAAAAAAGGCAATTTTTCGTGATCCGATGGCGCTGCCCACGACCGAGACTTTTGATTTGATTGGCTATTCCACTGTTTTGACACAGGGGAATTTTCCGCTGTATTTCTGGAACTCTTTTTTCGTGACCAGTATTAGCCTATTCTTTGTGCTGCTGTTTGGTGCGATGGCCGCTTTTGCGCTTAGTGAATACCGCTTCAAAGGCAACCGTTTTATGGCGCTGTATCTGGCGCTTGGCATCATGATCCCGATCCGGTTGGGTACGGTTGGCATTATTAAGCTGATGGTGTCGGCGGGCATCGTTGGCACCCATTGGGCGCTGATCCTAGTCTACACGGCGCAAGGTTTGCCGCTGGCGATATTCATTCTGTCGGAATTTATGGCAAGCGTGTCAAAAGATCTGAAATCTGCCGGGCGCATTGACGGGCTGTCCGAATACCAGATTTTTCTGCGGCTAGTGTTGCCGCTGGTGCGCCCCGCGCTTGCGACAGTTGGCGTATTCACCATGATCCCGATCTGGAACGATTTGTGGTTCCCGCTGGTGCTGGCCCCCGCGGAAAGCACCAAGACCCTGACCCTTGGCGCACAGGTCTTCATTGGCCAATTCTTTAGTAACTGGAACGCCATATTGGCTGCGATGACGCTGGCAGTGATCCCGGTACTGGTGCTTTACCTGATATTTTCGCGCCAATTGATCAGCGGCATTACGGCTGGGGCAGTCAAGTGAGCCATGCGCCGATAAAAGTGATGGTGGCCGGGCTTGGAAATATGGGGCGCAGCCATGCGCTGGCCTATGAAACCAATCCGGGATTTACCATCACCGGATTGGTGAACCGATCAAAGCCGCAGTTGGATGCAGCGCTGGCAAATTATCCGATCCTGCCAGAATATAATGTAGCGTTGAAAGAATTACGCCCCGATCTGGTGTCCATTTCGACCTACGCCGAAAGCCACGCCGATTACGCGATAGCTGCGATGGAAGCGGGTTCGCATGTTTTTCTGGAAAAACCGATTGCGACCAACCTGACAGACGCCAAAATGGTGGTTGCGGCGGCGCGCGCAAATGGGCGCAAATTGGTGGTTGGATATATCCTGCGCCATCACCCGGCATGGGTGCGGTTGATCAAAGAAGCCCGCGCGTTGGGCGGCCCATATGTGTTTCGGATGAACCTGAACCAGCAATCCAGTGGCGCAACTTGGCAGACCCATAAAAACCTAATGAAAAGCACATCCCCGATTGTGGATTGCGGTGTGCATTATCTGGATGTGATGTGCCAGATTACTGACGCCAACCCGGTAGAGGTCCGCGCCATGGGGCTGCGTCTAAGCGATGAAATTGCACCTGATATGTATAACTACGGCCACCTTCAGGTACTTTTCGATGATGGCTCACTTGGCTGGTACGAGGCCGGCTGGGGACCAATGATGTCGGAAACGGCGTTCTTTGTGAAAGACGTAATATCCCCCAAAGGCAGTGTTTCAATTGTGCTCGAGGGTGAAGCAAAGTCGGATGATCATGAAGTTCACACGCGGACATCAAACATCCGCATTCACCACGCCGATCTGGATGATCAGGGGCGTTTTGCCCGCCCGGATACGATGCTGAAAATTGACGAAGATCCCGGACATCAAGGCTTGTGTGATCTGGAGCAGGACTTTGTCCAGCGGGCGATCAACGATGATTTGGACCTGAGCGACCACATGGATGACGCGGTTAAATCGCTGGCAATCGCGCTTGCGGCGGACACGGCAGTTAAAAGCGGCGTAGCCCAAAAACTGGAAGTATGAAAAATGACCGAACTTAACATTTCATCGCTCTATAAATCCTACGGCTCGGTTGAGGTGCTTGAAGGGTTAAACCTTGATATTAAGTCGGGTGAATTTCTGGTGCTTTTGGGGCCGTCGGGTTGTGGAAAATCCACCCTGTTGCGGATCATCGCCGGGCTAGAAGATGAAACCGCGGGGGACATCAAACTTGATGGTAAATCCGTCACCCATCTGCCGCCTGCCAAACGCGGCATTGCAATGGTTTTCCAATCTTACGCGCTTTATCCGCATCTAAGCGTGCGGGGCAACATGGCGCTGGTGCTGAAACAGGCGAGGTTGGGGAAACAGGAAATCGAAAAACGGGTTGCCGAAAGCTCTCGCGCTTTGGAACTGGATCCGCTGTTGGATCGAAAACCTGCCGAATTGTCCGGCGGGCAGCGTCAGCGGGTGGCCATTGGACGCGCGATTGTGCGTGACCCAAAGGTGTTCCTGTTTGATGAGCCACTTTCCAATCTGGACGCCGCCCTGCGTGGGCAGGTCCGCATGGAAATTGCGCGGCTTCATATGCGCCTGAAAGACGCCACCATGGTTTATGTCACCCACGATCAGATTGAGGCGATGACGCTGGCGGATCGGATCGTGGTTATGCACGACGGTAAAATCCAGCAAGTGGGTGCCCCTCGTGATCTGTATGAACGCCCGGAAAACCTGTTTGTCGCAGGCTTTATCGGATCACCGAAAATGAATCTGTTACCACTGGATCAGATTAAGGGTGGCCGTGCTTATGTTGATGCGGATACATCGTTTGAATTGCCGGAAGGCGCGCGCCATGATCATGCTAATGCAGTTATGGGTATCCGGCCAAGTGGTTGTAAGTTGCTGGATGTGGATAGCAAAGGCGACGGGCTAATCGGTGAGGTGATGATCTCGGAGTATCTGGGGGAAGTATCCTATGTCCATGTCACATTGGAAAACGGCACCGATATGGTGGTGCAGGAAGACCCTTCGCGCGATTACGAGAGCGGCAGCAAGGTGAAAGTCACTGTGGACAGAGATTCGATCCATTTGTTCGACGGCGACACCACGAGCAGAATTTAAGGCGGGCGCAAAATCTTTATGGGTCAGCTCTGGAAATATTGGTTTAAACATGACGTTTGTTGAGTTTCTTGAAACGAAGAACTGGCAGTCCCGTGATGACGGGCCGCGCTATTTGCTGCTTCGCAAACGCATTGAGCTGGGGATAAAGTCTGGCGATCTGGTACCGGATGCTCCGCTGCCGCCTGAGCGCAAGATTGCGACCATGACCGGGTTGTCGCGAGTAACGGTGCGCAAGGCGTTTGAAACACTGGTGCAGGACGGGCTGATCGTGCAGCGTCGGGGCTCGGGTTCATTTGTGGCGCCAAGCGATAACCGGGTTGAGCAATCACTGTCTCGGCTTACGTCATTCACCGAAGATATGGCGCGCCGGGGAATGGAAGTTAAATCCAGTTGGCTGGAACGTGGATTGTTCATGCCCTCACCCAAAGAGGTCGTTGCCCTGGGCCTTGGTGCGGATCATTCGGTGGCGCGGCTGGCGCGATTGCGGCTGGCCGATGGTATACCGCTGGCAATTGAACGCGCTTCTTTGTCGGTGGAAATCCTGCCCAATCCGCTGGTGGTTGAATCGTCACTTTATGCGGTGTTGGAAATGGATGGCAATCGCCCGGTTCGTGCTATCCAGCATATTTCGGCTGCCAATCTTGGGGCAAAAGATGCGGATCTGCTGGGCGTCGAAAAAGGTGCCGCCAGTCTGAAGATAGAGCGCACATCCTACCTGCCATCCGGGCGCGTGGTTGAGTTTACCCAATCCATTTATCGCGGCGACAAATATGATTTTGTGGCTGAGTTGCAAATTTCAGGCTGAGCGGACCCATGCAAACCACCTATATGCGCAAAGAAATACACGATATTCCGGGCGCGACCCGGAAATTGCTGGGTGAAGGGCGTGGGGCTATAGAAGCGACAGCCGATGCGTTGCGCGCCAGTGATCCGCGCTTTGTAACTACCGTCGCGCGGGGGTCGTCGGACAATGCGGCGACGTTCTTGAAATACGCCTGTGAGCTGACCCTCGGCCTGCCGGTAGCGTCAATCGGGCCGTCGATTGCATCGATATTTGAAGCAGAATTGCAGCTGAAAAACAGCGCCTGCATTTCAATTTCACAATCCGGACAAAGCCCTGACATCGTGAGCATGGCGGCCTCTGCAACCCGGCAGGGGGCACTGTCAATCGCGCTTACGAATGAGCCAGCTTCACCGCTGGCGCTGGCCTGCACGCATACAATCGAAATAAACGCGGGCGTTGAAACCAGCGTCGCGGCGACTAAAACTTTTGTTCTGTCCGCCGTTGCCGGGCTGGCCCTGTTGGCCCACTGGAAACGAGACGCGGACCTGATTGCCGCATTGGACGCATTGCCGGATCAGTTCGAAAAGGCCGCAACCTGTGACTGGCCAGAGCTGCGTCACACCATAAAGGGCAGCAATTCGTTGTTTGTGTTGGGCCGGGGGCCATCAATTGCGATGTCTGATGAAGCGGCGTTGAAATTTAAGGAAACCAGCCAGATCCATGCGGAATCCTATTCGTCCGCCGAGGTACTGCACGGGCCGGTTTCAATTATTGACCCCGGATTTGTGATCATTGCGCTGGCGGCGCGGGATGCGGCAGAAGGAGCAATCGTTTCGGTGTCAGAGGATCTGGCGGAAAAAGGTGCGTCTGTCTTTATCACATCGAACAAAGCGACCCGCGCCAAGCAGCTTGAGTTTTCTTCGACCAATCATCCGCTTACCGACCCGCTGACATTGATCGTGTCGTTTTACGCATTCATAGAAAAGCTATCGCTAGAACGCGGGATCAACCCGGATACGCCACGAAACCTGAAGAAGGTGACGGAAACGGTATGAGCGATAGCAAACAGGCATATGTTGGTTGTGATATTTTCGATGGTGAA
>VAPK010887645.1_pt1 | contig 23437 bp, 20 predicted proteins | sample 3395031 | NCBI WGS metagenome assembly VAPK01 (sample SAMN08290443, study PRJNA428436) | hydrothermal vent metagenome | isolation source: Deep-sea hydrothermal vent chimney 1 | place: Pacific Ocean: Juan De Fuca Ridge
TCTCGCGCGACATCGGCATAGCTGAAGCCATTAAAACCGCGTTGTTGAACGAGCTTCTGGGCGCTATCTAATATTTTGTCTTTCATTTCCATGCTGAAATATTAACCTACCTTCCAGTAGGTTGTCAAGTGATGTGTTTTACAATCTGGTGGTATTTTAAGTTAACGCCACGTGTTGGTTCAGGATAAAACTTATGTTGGTTTTAGTATAAAGCCTGCAATAGCACCCGCAATGGTAACCTCGAGCCAGCTAGTAAAAAACCAGCTTACGGCTAGGCTGAGTGGAATAGGCATATATACATAAGAGCCAAATGCAGATATCACAGCAAAGCCAAATCCCAAAACAAGCCCAAACTTAATCCCGGTAGAGAGCGATTTAGGCGAAACGAAGTAGGCGTATAGCGCAGCAATAGTAATGCTGAAAATTAAGCTGGTGAGATACATGAAGAGGATATTCATTTCTTCAAAGGGGCGCCAGAGATCGGCAGTGGCTTCATAGGTGGCTTGTAGTAGGTTGCTGTGGACAGCAAAATCGATCAGTGACCAGACAATAAAAATAATAAAACCAGTGAGTGCTGTTCGTTTAAGCATGATTATTTTCCCAATAATTATGAAAGTATGGAATAAGCAATCTATCATACATTGGGAGGGATGCAAAAAAATCATAAGGCTTTGAGTGCATGAGGTAAAATAGTCTATTAGTTATATTGGAGTAGTACATGCAAATTGAAGATTTGAAGTTATTGGTGATTGACGCGCTGGAAGATATTAAGGCGGAAGACATTCAGGTGTTGGACGTGCGCGAGATGACGGATGTAACAGATTTTATGATTATCGCGAGCGGTAAATCAACGCGGCAGGTGAAGGCGTTGGCGAATTCGGTAATTCAGGCAGCGAAATCGGCTGATGTGATGCCATTAGGCTCTGAAGGCGAAACTGTGGGCGAGTGGGCGCTGGTGGATTTGGTGGATGTGATTGTGCATATCATGCTGCCAAATGTGCGCGAGGAATATAGTTTAGAAAAACTATGGAGCGTGCCTGCTAAAGAAAGAGAGAACGCAGCTAAATAATGAAGCTTAATCTGCTGGCAGTCGGCACTAAAATGCCAGCGTGGGTAACGGCAGGCTATGAGGAATATGCCAAGCGTTTACCGCGAGATTGTTCATTACAATTACATGAAATTCCACCCGCCAAACGCGGTAAAAGTGGCGCACCTTCGCAATGGATGCGAGAAGAGGGCGCGCGAATCATGACCGCTATTCCAAATAATCATCATGTGGTGGTGTTGGATGTGAAGGGGAAGTCTTGGTGTACGGAAGATTTGGCGCAACAGCTTGAAAATTGGCAGGCCGATGGCCGAGATGTGTCGCTAGTGGTTGGTGGGCCTGATGGGCTGGCAGACGAATGTTTGCAACGGGCGGATCAGAAATGGTCGTTATCTGCATTAACCTTGCCGCATCCTTTGGTGCGTGTTGTGTTGGCTGAGCAACTATATCGCGCTTGGACAGTGACGCAGAATCATCCTTATCATCGCGCTTAAAAAAGCATGTTGAATTTAAATATTTTTGAACATGGTATAGAAATAAAATCAGGATTGATTTCTGAACAAGCTATTGAAGCTATTATTTCGGAAGTGGGCTCTGCAAGTGAAGAGATGCCAAAATATGGCGTTAGAAATGCAGAAAAGAAATTTCCGTCCATCCTTGAATTGATGGACTCTGAATTGGTGCAAGCATATGCACATAGTATTTTAGGCAAGGCACCAAGTGTCGTCAGGGTTATTTTCTTTGATAAAACACCAGAAAAGAATTGGCTGGTAGCATGGCATCAAGATAAAACGATTTCTCTGAATAAAAAATTTGAGAAAGAAGGTTGGGAACCATGGACAATTAAGGACGATATACATCATGTTCAACCGCCTCTTGAGGTGTTGAACCAAATGGTTACATTTAGAATACATCTTGATTCAGCAGATGAGAACAATGGCTGCCTTAACGTTATTTCCCAATCTCATCAGGCAGGAATTTTAAAACAAAAGCAGGTAGATGAAATAGTTGCAAAAGAAGATGTACTTTTATGTATTGTTGATGCGGGCGATACGGTTGTGATGAGACCGCATTTATTACATGCATCAAGTAAGGCTGTTACGCCTCAGCATAGAAGAGTTGTGCATATTGAGTTTAGTGGGTATGAATTACCTTGCGGTGTTAGCTGGGCATGAACTTCCCCGAAATCTATTTAGCCTCTGGCTCGCCACGTCGCGCCGAACTACTGACTCAAATTGGGGTCAATTTTAGTGTGCTATCGGTGGACGTAGATGAAACACGTTTAGTGAATGAATCGCCGATAGAGTATGTGCAACGCGTGGCGATTGCGAAGGCGCAGGCGGGTTGGGATAGTCTGCGCGAGAATAAAAAGCCAGTATTAGGTGCAGATACGTCGGTGGTATTGGGCGACATTGTGTTGGGCAAGCCTGCTGATGAGAATGTAGCGCGGATGATGTTGAAACACATATCGGGGCGGACACATGAGGTGATGACGGCGGTGGCGTTGGTGACTGCGCAAGGTGTAGATTGTGAATTGTGCACGAGCGAGGTGACTTTTCGCGCACTATCGGATACCGATATTGATTGGTATGTGGCGACCGGTGAAGGGATCGATAAAGCAGGAAGTTATGCAGTGCAGGGACTGGGGGCATTGTTTATTAGTGAATTAAAGGGGAGTTATTCTGCTGTAATGGGATTGCCATTATTAGAGACGGGCCAATTATTAAATCAGGCATTAGAGCAGGCAGTGAAACACGCATGAGTAGTGAGATCTTAGTTAATATTACACCGAGTGAAACCCGCGCCGCGGTAGTGGAAGATGGGGTGTTGCAAGAGGTGTATATTGAGCGCAATGCTTGCCTCGGGATGGTGGGCAATATTTATAAGGGCAAGGTAAACCGCGTGCTGCCAGGCATGGAAGCTGCGTTTGTGGATATTGGTTTGGAGCGGGCGGCTTTTTTGCATGTGTCTGATATTTTTATCCCACAGGAACAAACAGGTGATCTAGAAACCACAACAGAAGCGCCTTCGATTAAGACTTTATTGCGGCCTGGGCAGCAGATTTTGGTACAGGTGATTAAAGATCCGATGGGCACAAAAGGCGCGCGATTAACCACGCAGCTATCTGTTTCATCACGTTATTTAGTGTATTTACCCAATACACAAGGCATTGGGGTGTCGTTGAAGATCGGTGAGGAAAAAGAACGCGAACGGTTGATTAGCGATGTGGCGGCGTTGATTAAGGATACCGAGCATAATAATGGCTATATCATTCGCACGGTAGCAGAAGGCGTATCACAAGCCGAGTTGGCATCAGATTTACAATTTTTGCACCAGCTCTGGGCGCAATTACAAGAACGAAAACGGACATTAAAACCAGGTTCGGTATTGCATCAAGATTTGCCATTGGCAATGCGGGTAATGCGGGATTTGATTGGGCCTGATGTGGACCGGATTCGGTTCGATTCGAAAGAAACCTATGATACGGCAGTGGATTTTGCAACGGGATTTATGCCCGCTCAAGCCTCACTGTTATCACATTACACCGGTAAACAGCCTATTTTTGATTTATTTGGGGTGGAAGATGAGATTAATCATGCGTTAAACCGCAGTGTATCCCTTAAGTCTGGTGGTTATTTGATCTTTGATCAGACGGAAGCGATGACGACGGTTGATGTGAATACGGGCGGCTTTGTGGGCGTGTCTACCTTAGAAGAAACGATTTTTAAAACAAATTTAGAGGCGGCAGATGCGATTGCACGACAATTACGCTTACGTAACCTAGGTGGCATTATTATTCTTGATTTTATTGATATGGCAGAGGAAGGCCATCGAGATCAGGTGTGGCGGGCATTGGCATCTGCAATGGCATCGGATCGGGCGCGGCATCATATTTGTGACGTGTCTGAATTGGGATTAGTGGAGATGACGCGTCGCCGTGTGCGGGAGAGTTTGGGCCATACGTTATGTGAGCCTTGCCCGAGTTGCGACGGCAAAGGTGAAGTTAAAACTGTTGAGACGCTATGTTACGAGATATTTCGTGAGATTATGCGGGTGGCGCGACAATATGAAACAACACAGCTTTTGGTGTTGGCTTCCATCGATGTGATTGATAAATTGCAGGATAAAGATTCAACTGAAATTGCTGAGTTGGAGCAGTTTATTGGTAAGCAGATTAAATTTCAGCCGGAAACGCAGTATGGTAGGGAGCAGTTTAATGTTGTCCTTATGTAAGGTTACCCCATGCTAAAGGGCTTATTACATGCGGGCAGCAAACAAGTGGTGCGCTTGTTTGAGGTGTTGGCTGTCGTTTTGGCGATTATTGTCGGTACGGTCTATTTTGTGTCGACTGAAATTAGTGAACGGCAAGATGAGGTGTCGGGCTGGCTAACCGATTATATTGGCTATCCGGTTGAGGTTTCCGAGATTGATATTGCGTGGGCAGGGCTTGTCCCGAGGGTGCGGGTGCAAGATGTCGTTGTTCACCCAGCTGAAACAGAGGAAGTGCACATCGCAGAAGCACAGCTTGGTTTTGACTTGTATGAAAGTATAAAACAAAGAACGGCGATATTCAGTAAGGTGAGCGTGGCAGGTGTTCGTTTGCCCGTAACGCGTAATACAGAATATACATTCTCTATGATTGGCAAGGAATGGCGGGCTGGCGAATCAGATACGTCTCTAGATTTGGCGTGGCTTTCTGCATTGCAAAAAATAAGTCTGAGTGATATTTCGCTAGATTATGAAGATAAGGTGCAGCCTTATTTGTCTGGTGATTATATTTTGAAGTCAGGGGTATTGAAGCATGTGGTTGCTGATTGGATTTGGCAAACTGAATTAACGTTACCGAGGGAATTGGGGCATGCCATTGGCTTTCATGGACGTTTTAATAAAAATAACGCACCCAACGCAACATGGGAGTTTGTTGCTAATAATATCAATGCTGTTTTATTACAAGATGTGGTGTTGCAAGGCATTCTATTAACACAGGGTAAGGCGGATATACGATTATCAGGCACCGCAGAAGGCTGGCAGCCGAATGAGGCGAAAGGTGAGGTGATACTGTCTGATGTCGTTTTAGCCTCAGCAACAAAACAAGGAACACAAGCTATTGCGATCGGATCGATAGCGAGTCAATTGGCTTGGCAAGAAGAGGTGGATAGAAATTGGGGATTAATTAGTGATATACAGATAGGGGATGCGCTGGAACCAAGCTCACGCTGGCATGTTGAGCGCACGCTGGATGGCGTGCAGACTGTTTCAGTGGATAAACTTCAGCTAAATGAATTGGCAGAAATAGTATTATTGAGCGATAGCTTATTAACGGATTCGATGCAGCAGCAATTGACCATGCAAAAACCGACGGGTGAAGTGCGTGACTTTGCTATCCAATATCACCCAGAGCAGGGACTGAAAAACCTAGAGATGAATATGGTGAATATTTCTATTCTGCCCTGGCAAAAAACACCCGGGATAAAAGGGTTGACGGCACAATTGAACACCAGCAGTAATAGCGGTAAGTTACAGTTAAACAGCCAGCAATTAACAATAACACCAACCTCGTCGATTAAACCTATTTTGATTAATAGTCTTTTGGGTGATGTGCAGTGGGAAAATTCGGACAATGGAATGCGTTGGTATAGCGATAACTTGCAGATTAAGAATGCAGATTTCGAATTGGACGCGACGGGGGATATAACACAAAATGGTGGCAATATTACAAATGATATTGAAGTTGATATGCGAAATATCAATGTGGCTAAATGGCAGAATTATGTCGATGCCAGCAAGTTGGCACCAGAATTTTATGATTGGGCGAAAGATGCTTTTGTGGCAGGGAAGGTGCAATCAGGGAAGTTAGTTTGGCAAGGTGCGGTGGCTGATTTTCCATATGATAAATCTACGCAGGAAGGTGTATTTGATATTAAGTTAAATGCAGAAAATGTGCATTTGCATTATGCACCAGAATGGCCTGATTTGATTAAGCTGAAAGGTAAAGTGCATATCAAAAATAACACGCTGACAGTGGATAGCCAAGCAGGAGAGATTGGCGGTTTTGCGATTTCTAAGGTGACAACAAAAATTACCAATTTAACAAACCGAAAAGCGACGTTAACGCTAAACGGCACGATGCATGGCCAAACTGCACAGGCATTTGAGTTTTTGCAAACAAGCCCATTGAGAACAAAGTTTGGTGCGTATGTTGCTGGTGTTGTGTCGTCGGGTAATACATCTATCGACTTAGGCTTAGAAATCCCTGTGGCGGATGCAATTAATACACAGGTGACGGGAACAGCACGCTTTTCGCAGAGCACATTGCTTCGACGTGATTTATTTGATGTGCCGCTGACCGATATTAATGGCCAACTTATATTTACAAATTCAGGGCTAACAGCTAATGCTTTGCAAGGTAAGCTTTTGGGGATGCCAGTGCAGGTTGATGTGGCAACCAAAGTGGCGTCAGGTCAAACGATTACGACAGTGGACGCCAAGGGGCGATTAGCGGCAGCTAAAGTGGCTGAAGTATTAGGACAGTCTTTACCAGCGTTCATCACGGGTGAAGCGCGTTATGAAGTTCAAGTTGCGATTCAGGAGGTGGCTGCGGGAGAGTTTGAAATTAGCAGCACCATTCGCTCCGATTTGGAAGGTGTGGCTATTGATATGCCAGCACCGTTAGGCAAAATGAAGGCAGAGAAAAAAGATTTCCAAACGCAGATAACGTGGTTGCAAGCGGGTGGGCAGGGCTATACAGGCCATTATGGCGATATTATTACGCTGGCAGCCCAAAAAAACCAGGCGGATTGGCACGGTGAATTACGGTTAGGGAATAGCACTGCTGTATTACCTGAAAATGGCTGGCGCGTACGTGGGAAGTGGCCAGAATTAGCATTAACGCCTTGGCAGGCGTGGTTAGAACAGCGGCCAGATAGCGGTAAAGAACTTGCAGTTGATGATATTGCCATACAATTTGATCGGTTAAGCTTGGCGGGTCATGCCTTGCATGATTTATCGCTGTCAACCCATAAGGCTTCAAAAGTATGGGTAATTCAGTTATCGAGCGAAGAAGTGGCTGGGAAAATACATTGGCCGCTAGCGGGGGTGGCTAATCAGCCATTAGAAGCGAACTTAAAGTATTTACATTTAACATTACCAGAAACGAAAGTGTCAGCAGCGGCACCGATTCAGACAGAAGAGCTGTGGCCGCCCATACAATTGCATTGCGATAGTTTTACGCTAGACGGTTTAGATTTAGGGGCGGTGGATTTAATATCACATCGTGAACCTACCGCCTGGGTATTAGATTCAATTTCTTTGCAGGGACCCGCACATGATGTGTTGGCTTCTGGGAGATGGGAGCAGGGCGCGACAGATGATCGCACCACTTTCCTGGTAAATGGGGAGAGTAATGATGGCGAAGCGCTGTTAACGCATTTTGGGTTTCAACCCGCTGTGCGAACCGATGCAGTAGATGTGAGTTTAGATTTATCGTGGCCAGGTAGCCCCGTGTCATTCTCGCGTGAGAATATTAAAGGGAAAATGTCGATTGATGTTGAACAAGGTCACTTGTTAGAAGTGGAACCCGGTGCGGCTGGGCGCGTGTTTGGATTGCTGAGTTTTACCGCGTTGCCACGTCGTTTATCGCTTGATTTCAGTGATTTATTTGGCAAAGGCTTTAGTTTTGATTCGATAAAAGGCCGATTCAAGGTTGCGGGAGGTAATGCCATCTCTGAAAACTCTAGAATGCGAGGCCCGACAGCGGATGTTGAAATTATGGGCCGTATAGGTCTGGTTGCTAAAGATTATGATCAACAGATTACGGTGACGCCCAATTTATCTTCAAGCTTGCCGCTTGCAGGGGCTGCTGCAGGGGGCGCAATTGGACTAGGTGTGGGAACCGCCGTATTATTGGCAGATAAAGCAGTGAATAAGCTTTTTGGTGGCAACATTATTAATCTCATCAGTTATCAATATCAGCTGACAGGGACATGGGATAAACCTGAGTTTTCAGAACAAAAAGTGAATGAACAAGCAGAAAGAACCCGTGAAATACAACATACAATAGGAAATCAATAACAAATGGCATCTGTTCTAGAGCAAGTATCAACCCAGTTATTATTACCAGCAGGCTTAACGGAAAGCTCGTTATCCGATGGCCTAGCGATGACGATGACAGCAGGGGTCGATTATGCCGATCTGTATTTTCAACAAGCACGGCAAGAAAGCTGGTCATTAGAGGATGGTATTGTTAAGGATGGCAGCTATCACATTGAGCAAGGTGTTGGTGTGCGGGCATGCAGTGGTGAGAAAACAGGCTTTGCCTATTCAGATGAACTCACCTTACCTGCCTTGCAAGCCGCCGCCAAAGCAGCGCGTGCGATAACCCGGCAAGGTGATACAAAAAAGGTACAGGCTTGGCAGCGTGTATCCACGCCGACTTATTATGGCTGTGATGATCCCTTGGCAACATTAACGGTTGATGAAAAATTGGCTTTGTTACGGCAAGCAGATGCTGCTGCACGCGCGGCTGATCCACGGGTAACACAAGTTAATGTCAGCTTGTCTGGTGGGGTAGATACGGTATTAGTGACGGCAAGTGATGGTACCTTTGCAGCGGATATTCGGCCCTTAGTACGGATGAATGTAAGCGTGATTGTCGAACAAAATGGGCGACGTGAGCGCGGGAGCGCTGGTGGTGGTCGGCGACTAGATTATGGCTATTTCCAGCAGGGTGACTTAGCAGAAGAGTATGCAAAAGAAGCGGTGCGGCAAGCACTTGTCAATTTAGAGGCGGTGGCAGCCCCTGCAGGAACAATGCCTGTTGTATTGGCTTCTGGTTGGCCAGGAGTATTATTGCATGAGGCAGTAGGGCATGGTTTGGAAGGCGATTTTAATCGGCGTGAGAGCTCTGCCTTTTCAGGCCGGATTGGGGAACAAGTGGCGTCGACATTATGTACTGTAGTTGATGATGGTACTCTGGCGGATAGGCGTGGGTCATTGAATGTGGATGATGAAGGGGTGTTGACGGAAAATACCGTGTTAATTGAAAAGGGCATCTTAAAAGGCTATATGCAAGATAAACATAATGCGCGGTTAATGGGGTCGAAAAGTACCGGGAATGGCCGTCGAGAATCCTATGCACACTTGCCCATGCCGAGAATGACGAATACCTATATGTTGCCAGGTGAATCGTTTCCAGAAGATATTATTGCTTCGGTTGATAAAGGTCTTTATGCGGTTAATTTTGGCGGCGGACAGGTGGATATTACTTCTGGGAAATTCGTTTTTTCGACCAGCGAAGTGTATATGATTGAAAAAGGCAAAGTGACTTATCCTGTTAAAGGCGCGACACTGATTGGAAATGGCCCAGAGGTCATGAGTCGGATCAGTATGGTGGGGAATGACTTAGCCTTGGATACGGGTGTCGGTGTGTGTGGTAAAGATGGGCAGAGCGTGCCTGTTGGTGTCGGGCAACCAACACTTAAGGTAGATGCGTTGACCGTTGGCGGAACGGCGTAATGCCGACATCAAAAGCAGATAAAGAATTTGCTGAATATGTTGTCGAGCTAATGCAATCGGTGGGCCCTGTGACGGTGAAGGGTATGTTTGGTGGGCATGGTGTTTTTCTTGATGGTTTGATGTTTGGCTTAATTGCTGACCGCGAGTTGTATTTAAAAGTGGATAAAGGGAGCGAAAACGATTTTATTTCTGAAGGTCTTGAAGCTTTTACCTACAGTAAGCAAGGGAAACCGTTTAAAATGTCTTATTATCAAGCGCCCGAAGCAGCATTAGAGGATGCAGATGAAATGAATATATGGGCGAATAAAGCCTATGAGGCAGCATTAAGGAAGAAGGTTAAAAAATAAGTATGGCAACACAGAAACATAAAGCGATTGCGTTGATCTCAGGCGGCTTAGATTCCTTGCTAGCGGTGCGTGTGCTGCAGGAACAAGGTATTGAAGTGGAAGGCATTAATTTTTACACGGGTTTTTGTGTAGAAGGGCATACCCATGCGATTCGTAATAAGGATAAAGACAAAGAAAAACGTAATAATGCCCTATGGTCAGCTGAGCAGCTGGGCATTAAGCTGCATATTGTGGATATTATTGAAGAATATAAAGATGTCTTGCTGAATCCTAAACATGGTTATGGGCAGAATATGAATCCTTGCTTGGATTGCAAAACCTTTATGGTCAGCAAGGCGGTGGAATGGATCCATGAAAACCGCAAAGATGGCTTTGATTTTATTATCACGGGTGAAGTGATGGGTCAGCGACCGATGTCGCAACGTAAAGAGGTGATGCCGATTGTCGCTGCGGAGTCAGGTGCTGACGACTTATTGTTGCGGCCGCTATGTGCTAAAAATCTAGCGCCAACTAAACCAGAACGAGAAGGTTGGGTCGATCGTGAACGTTTATTCGGGTTTAGTGGCCGTTCCCGCAAGCCTCAAATGGCCTTGGCGGCTGAGTATGGGTTTGAAGACTATGCGAGCCCTGCTGGTGGCTGTTGCTTCTTAACGGATAAGAGCTATTCAGATAAATTGGTCGATTTGTGGGATGCACGTGGCAGCCGAGAATATGAGTTAGACGATATTATGTTGCTCAAAGTCGGGCGGCATATTCGGCCTAAGCCTGAGTTTAAGTTAATCGTATCGCGTGATGCAGGTGAAGGGCAGTTTTTAACGGGCTATAAAAACCAATATACAACAATTGAATCAGTTAGCCACAATGGCCCATTAGCCTTAGTGGATGGGCAGATGAATGCGGCGGATATTCCGGTCGCTGCAGCTATCGTAGCGCGCTATGGTCAAGGTAGAGATGCGGATAAAGTTGAAATCGCAATTACCCCGCCTAAAGCAGAACCAAATAAAATTTGGGTGCAACCGATGCGGGTGGATGCGATGCCAGTGGATTGGCATGTATGAGTGCACATGAATTAGATGCCCGGCGATTATTATGTCCGATGCCCGTTATCAAGGCGCAGAACAAAGTAAAAACCTTAGAAATCGGGGATACACTGGCGGTGACCTGCACTGATCCAGGTGCGCTTCATGACATCCCCGCATGGGCGAGAATAAATGGCCATGAAATCATTAAAAGTGAAGAAATCGATGGAGAAGTTATTATTACCATTCGGGTTAAAGCGTGATGCTTATTAGGGAAAAGCTTGCAGTTTATGACTCTAAAGATTATGCTTCGGTAATGCGTTGTTTTTTAATTATATTAATGGCTGTCTTTCTCTTCGGCTCGCAATCTTATGCGGAGGTTTACCGTTGGGTGGATTCGGCTGGCAAAATTAGTTATTCAGATAAACCGCAGCCTGGTGCAGAAGAGATAGAAATTGATGTCGCGCCATCTATATCAGATACTAAAGCCATCTCGGATGCAGAACCACCAGAGGAAGACGAGAAGTCAGAAAAAATCAATTATAAGATTAAAATCTTGACGCCTGAAAATGATGAATCGCTCAGAGATAATGCAGGTAATGTTTCTATTATGCTTAAAGTAACACCGAAATTAGATCCCGAGAAAGGGGATATGTTCCTTGTTTATCTTGATGGTGTGGCGAGTTTAGATAAACAAAGCGGGCTTTTTTTCACGATGCAAAACATTGATCGTGGCACGCATAATTTACGTGTAGAACTAGTGAGCCCCGATGAACAAGTGTTGGCGAGCACCAGTAGTGTATTTCATTTGAAACGTTATTCAGTGCAACATAAAAACAACTGATAATCGTAGATTATTTAATCTTAGCGAAATCCGCTAGGCATGGCTAATAGCTCGCATCAAATGCAAACAAGTAACTGCTATTTTTTTACGCCATAATAAAATTCCACAAAAGACCCCCCCCTGCCATTTACCGCCCTAAATTGGTGCAATCATTTCATTGTTTGTCTATTTCTTGTTATTGTTTAGCGTAATTCCTTTGTTCGCATGCGGTTTACGCCAACTGGTGCGATACTTGCTTACTTACATCTATAGAAATAATAAAAGGCTGTTATGACATCAGAAAACACGCATTTAATTGAAAATTTGACGACGGTAGTTGCGGTATTAGATACGAGCCTTCGTGTGGTTTATTTGAATGCAGCAGCTGAAGAATTGTTTGGTGCGAGTTTACGCCAGGCAGAACGTATTTCCTTGCAAAGTTTATTACCGGGTGCAGAAAAATTATTGACGAGCTTGCAACTCGTTTTGGAAACACAGGCATCACGTATCGAGCATGAAATTAGCTTATATGTCCCTAGTCGAGGAGAGATACAAGTTGAGGTCGCAATTACTTTATTGCCACAAGAGCAGGATGAAGCACGGCTTTTATTAGAAATTATTCGGGGGGATTTTCAATATCGTGTCAGTCGGGATGAGCAATTACAAATGCAGCAGCAAGTGATGCGCGGCTTAGCCCATGAAATTAAGAATCCGCTGGGTGGTTTGCGTGGCGCCGCACAATTACTTGAAAAACAACTAGACTCAGCCGAATTGAAGGAATATACCAACATTATTATTGATGAGGCAGATAGATTACAAAATCTGATGGCAAGAATGTTAGGACCGCATCAATTAGCAGAAAACACGCATTTTAATATCCATGAGGTGCTACAGCGTGTTCGGCAGTTGGTTGAGATTGAATGTGATACACGGCTAAAACTGGTGGGTGATTATGATCCAAGTGTGCCTGACTTATATGCGAACTTTGATCAGTTACTGCAAATTATATTGAATATTGCTCGCAATGCTGTGCAGGCGTTAAATGGTATAGGAGAAATTGTTTTAAGAACGCGCGTACGTCGTAACTTTACCATTGGTCAGCAACGACATCGTCTCGTGGTATGCATTGAAATAGAAGATAACGGGCCGGGCATTCCTAAAAACTTGCAAGATACTATTTTTTATCCCTTAGTCACTAGCCGTTCGGAAGGCACAGGGCTAGGGTTATATTTAGCGCAGAATTTAGCGCAGCGCAATCATGGCGCAATTGAATATGTGAGTCGGCCAGGTAAAACGACGTTCTCACTCTTTTTCCCTTTGGAGCATGTCAGTGGTGAGTAAAACAAATGTATGGATCGTGGATGATGATAAATCTATTCGGTGGGTACTGCAAAAAGCAATGGAAGAGGCTGATTTAGCGGTTCGTGTATTCGAAAATGCAGAGAACATTCTTCAAGAACTAAAACAAGGGTTGCCAGATGTTTTGTTAACTGATATCCGAATGCCGGGTATGAGTGGCTTGCAACTGCTAGATAATATTACGGCGCAACATCCTAATCTTCCCGTTATCATTATGACGGCGTATTCTGATTTAGATAGCGCCGTATCCGCCTACGAAGGGGGGGCCTTTGAATATTTGCCTAAGCCCTTTGATGTGGATGATGCGGTTGAATTAGTGCAACGTGCCGCACAACGGCAACAAGATGGTGGCACAGAAATAGATGCACGGATTGGTGCAGATAGCGATATTATTGGGGAAGCGCCTGCGATGCAAGAAGTCTTTCGTGCTATTGGTCGGTTAGCGCGATCTAATATTACGGTGTTGATCAATGGTGAATCAGGGACAGGGAAAGAATTAGTCGCTAAAGCATTGCATCGGCATAGCCCGAGGAGTGGCGGGACGTTTATTGCATTGAATATGGCCGCGATTCCCAAAGAATTGATGGAGTCGGAATTATTTGGACATGAGCGCGGTGCATTTACCGGCGCACATGCGATGCGGAAAGGTCGTTTTGAGCAGGCCGATGGTGGCAGCTTATTTCTTGATGAAATTGGAGATATGCCACTGGAATTGCAAACGCGATTATTACGGGTTTTATCTGATGGTGAGTTTTTTCGGGTGGGTGGACATACCACTGTGAAAGCCAACGTACGTATTATTGCTGCGACCCACCAAAATTTAGAAGAGCAGGTTGCAAAAGGCATCTTCCGAGAAGATTTATTCCATCGGCTCAATGTAATTCGTATTCATATTCCTGCCTTACGTGAACGGCGTGAGGATATCCCTGCATTGATGAACTATTTCCTTGCCCGGGCAGCAACAGAATTAGAAATGGAAGTGAAAACATTAACCCCTGCCGTGTTATCTCACCTCATTCAACTTGATTGGTCAGGGAATGTACGACAACTAGAGAACACTTGTCGATGGCTTACAGTGATGTCACCAGGTCAGCAAGTACAGTTAGAGGATTTACCAATTGAGTTGGCCACGATACCAAACGGTATCGCTGATGGCACGAACATAAGCACTGGGGATTGGCGTCATGGGTTTAAGCAATGGGTTGCGACCAAGGCGTTAACTGGGCAAGAAGGCGCTTTGGCAGACGTTGTGCCAGAGATAGAACAATTATTAATGGAAGTGGCATTGGAAAAAACGGTCGGTAAACGCCAAGAGGCAGCAAAATTACTTGGCTGGGGGCGTAATACATTGACACGAAAACTTAAAGGTGGCGATAGTTAAAAGCTAGATATATTTTATTAAAATATCATTTGCATAATAGAGCTCATATCGGTATGATGGCGGCTTATCTGGTGCGGGGTGGAGCAGTCTGGTAGCTCGTCGGGCTCATAACCCGAAGGTCATAGGTTCGAATCCTGTCCCCGCTACCAACAGATTAAGCGTTAAGAGCCCCACGAGGGCTTTTTGTCTTTCTGGGAATTGTAATGGGCCAAGTGCCCTTTTTTTATGGCTAACGTATGGCAGTTAATGAACAAATAACACAGTGGATAGAAACGCCTATTGTCTCATTAGGGTATGAGCTGGTGGGTGTGGAATATATTAGCAAGGGCAATGATTCCGTTGTTCGGGTTTATATTGATGCGGCGGAAGGTATATCTGTTGAGGATTGTGAGCGTGTGAGCCACCAAGTGAGCGGGATATTGGAAGTGGAAGATCCGATTAGTTCGGCTTATACTTTGGAAGTGTCGTCGCCTGGGTTTGATAGGCCTTTATTTAAGATAGAGCATTATGAGCAGTTTGCAGGCCATGATGCAAAAGTGACATTAAAACTGCCCATTGAAGGCAGACGTAATTTTACGGGCCAGTTACAAGGTGTTGAAGAATTAGAAGTGCTTATTTTAGTGGATGGTGAAGTGTATGCATTACCATTTAATCGGATTACAAAAGCGAGATTAGTGACTTAAGTTATGATCACTATAATGGTTATTTAGAGAGTATTCAAAATGGATAGCAGAGAAATTTTATTGGTTGTTGATGCCATGTCGAATGAAAAAGGCGTGGAGCAATCGGTTATTTTTGAGGCCATTGAAGCGGCTTTGGCGATGGCAACACGTAAACACCATAATATGGAATTGGATGCGCGCGTTGCGATTGACCGTGATGGTGGTGAATATGAGACTTTTCGCCAATGGCTGGTCGTAGACGATGATTTTGGTAATACACCTGAAGAAGGTGATCTCGAAGAAGTTGAAGCATTCCAGCCAGAACTACAAATTCGTTTAAGTGATGCACAGGCAAAGCAAGCTGATATTGAAAGCGGAGATTATATCAGCGAGCCGATGGAATCAGCAGCATTTGGTCGGATTGCAGCACAAACAGCAAAACAAATTATTGTGCAAAAAGTGCGTGAAGCAGAACGTGCTCAAGTGGTTGCGCTCTATGAAGATAAAATTGGTGAGATGATTTTAGGCACTGTGAAACGTGTTGAGCGTGGCAATGTGACGATTGATTTAGGTGGCAATGCCGAAGCATTTATTCCGCGCGAAGAAATGATTCCAAGAGAGTCGGTTCGTTCGGGCGACCGTATCCGAGGGTATTTGAAAGAAATTCGAGAAGATCATCGTGGGCCACAATTGGTGGTGAGCCGTATCCATTCCAACCTTTTAGTAGAACTATTTAAATTAGAAGTGCCTGAAATTGCGGATGGGTTAATTGAAATTAAAGGTGCAGCGCGTGACCCTGGCCTACGTGCAAAAATTGCGGTGGAAGCGAAAGAAGATCGAATTGATCCAGTGGGTGCGTGTGTAGGTATGCGGGGTTCTCGTGTTCAGGTCGTGACGAATGAATTAGGTGGCGAGCGTATTGATATTATTGTGTGGGATGAAGATCCTGCCTTGTTTGCAGTCAATGCGATGGCACCTGCGGAAGTATTGTCAATTGTCGTGGATGAAGATTCACATAGTATGGATGTGGCGGTTGATGAAGAATCGTTATCGCAAGCAATTGGTCGAGGCGGCCAGAATATTCGCTTGGCAAGTCGTTTAACCGGCTGGGAATTGAATGTGATGTCGGTTGATGATGCGAATGAAAAAGCAGAATCAGAGGCGAGTGTACATATTGCTGCTTTTATGGAGCAATTAGATGTGGATGAAGATTTGGCCCTGATCTTGGTGCAAGAAGGATTTACTAGCCTAGAAGAAATTGCTTATGTGGCAGAAGAAGAAATGCGGGCCATTGAAGAGTTTGATGATGAGATGGTGGTGGAATTACGTTCACGTGCTAGTGATATTTTGTTAACGCGGGCATTGGCAAGCGAAGAAAGTATTGAGCCTGCTCAAGATTTACTTGAAATGGACGGGATTACTGCTGCATTGGCGCAGAAATTAGCAAGTAAAGGCATTGTTACAAAAGAAGATTTAGCGGAACAAGCCGTCGATGAGTTAATGGAAGTGGATGGAATGGAAGAAGCGTTGGCAGGCTCTCTGATTATGAAAGCACGTGAATCGTGGTTTACTGAAGATTAAGCGGGAGCGGAGGAATACGCCATGAGTGGAATGAAAGTTGAAAATTTGGCCAGTACAATAGGGGTCACGCCGGAAAAACTGATTGAACAGTTGAATGAGGCGGGCGTTAAGGTGAGTAGCACTGAAGATGTTATTTCGGATGCGCAAAAGCAAACCTTACTAACCTTTTTGCGTGAACGGCATGGTAAGAGCGGGCAATCGGGCTCTCGCAAGGTGACGTTGAAACGTAAGTCGGAAGGCGAATTGAGTGTCGGTGGCGCGGCCCGTGCGGGGAAAAGCATTAATGTGGTGCGGAAAAAACGGACTTTTGTAAAGAAAACGCCTGCAGAGTTGGCGGCTGAGAAAGAAAAATCAACAGCCACTGAACCGACTGTTGATTTAATCAAAATGCGCCAAGAGAAAGAAATGGCGGCACGCCAACAGGCGCGTGTAGATGCTGAGACGCGGGAGGCTGTTGCCGCAGAGAAAGAAAAAGTAGCGATAGAAGCGGTAAAAGAAGCAGAAAAAGAAGCTGCTATTGCACAAGCAGAAGTAGATAAATTAGCAGTGGAAGCGGAAGCTGCGGCAGCTGAAGAAGTTGCGAAAGAAGAGCTTGTTGCTAAGCCAGAAAAAGAAGCAGGGGGAAAGTCGGAAGCAGCAGCAGAAATAAAGCCAGACGTAGCTACTGCATTATCCCCTACAGAGATAGCGAAGCAGAAATTAGCGGAAGCAGATGAAAAACGCCGCGCTGCAAATCTGGCACGCCAAAATGCAGAAAAAGCATTGGTAGAACGCCGGAAAATGCGTAAAGAGGAAGAGGCTTTAGCGAAAGAGCGTGCGAAAGAACAAAAAGCAGCAGAAGAAAAGGCAAAAGTAGATAAAGCCGCACGTGATGCGCAAAAATCAGCTAAGAAGCCTGCGTCACCAACAACGCCGCCTGCAGATAAAGATCAAGGTAAGCGTGGTCGGAATAAGAAGTCAAAATATGATCGTGCAGAATTACACGTTGGCAAAGGTCGCGGTGGTAATCGTAAGCAGCGGGCAGTTGCAGCGCGTATTATGAAGTCAGAAGAAGATAATGAGCATGGCTTCTCTATGCCGACTGAGGCAGTGGTCTATACGGTTGATGTACCAGACACGATCAGTGTGTCTGATTTGGCGCAAGGCATGTCAGTTAAAGCAGGTGAAGTAATCAAGATCTTAATGGGATTGGGTACGATGGCGACCATTAACCAAGTGTTAGATCAAGATACGGCAACGATTGTTATCGAAGAAATGGGCCATGTTGCGAATCCTGTCCATGAAAACGCATTGGAAATGGAATTAGAAAGCTTGATGGAAGGTGAATCAGGTGATGCGGTGAAACGTGCACCTGTGGTGACCGTAATGGGTCATGTTGATCATGGTAAAACATCACTACTAGATTATATTCGTCAGTCAAAAGTAACCGATGGTGAAGCAGGTGGGATCACACAGCATATTGGTGCTTATAAAGTACAAGTAAAGGATGATGAGATTACATTCTTGGATACTCCAGGCCATGCCGCCTTTACCGATATGCGGATCCGCGGTGCCAATGCAACAGATATTGTGATTATCGTTGTGGCTGCTGATGATGGCGTGATGCCGCAAACAATTGAAGCGGTGAAGCATGCGAAAGCAGCCGAGGCGACGATTATTATTGCGGTCAATAAAATGGATAAAGAAGATGCGAATCCTGACCGGGTGAAACAAGAACTATCTAATCATGAAATTGTGCCTGAAGACTGGGGTGGCGATGTGCCGTTTGTGCCTGTATCTGCGTTAACAGGGCAGGGTATTGATGATTTACTGGAGACCATTGCATTGCAGGCCGAAGTCTTAGAGTTGGCTGCGCCGATTGATGGCCCTGCAACGGGTGTGGTGATTGAAGCGCGATTAGATAAAGGTCGCGGTACGGTGGTGACGGTATTAGTGCAAAGTGGCACCTTGAAGAAAGGTGATGTGGTTGTGGTCGGCCAAGAATATGGCCGTGTGCGTGCGTTGACCAATGAGAAGTCAGAAGCAATGAGTTCAGCCACACCGTCAACACCCGTTGAATTATTGGGTTTATCAGGCACACCGGCAGCAGGCGATCCTTTGCATGTGGCACCCGATGAGCGTAAAGCACGTGAAATTGCAAATGCACGAGAAGTGAAAGCGCGTGAAATGAAGCTAGGCCAACAACAAGCCGCGAAATTAGAAGAAATGTTCAATAAGATGGAAGAGGGCACTGCTGATGTGCAAACTCTGAATGTCGTAGTGAAAGCCGATGTGCATGGTTCTGCGGAAGCGGTGAGCCAGTCATTGACCAATTTATCGACAGACAAAATTAAAGTGCGCGTGGTATCCAGTGGCGTCGGTGGCATCAATGAAACGGATGCACAATTAGCAGCCTCTTCGGATGCGATTCTGATTGGCTTTAATGTGCGGGCAGATAATGCGGCGCGTAAAGTGATTATGGAACGTGGATTGGACGTGCAATATTTCAGTATTATCTATGATTTGATTGATGTGGTAACGGCGTCGATGACCGGTATGTTGGCACCGGTTTATAAAGATGAAATCATTGGTCTTGCTGAGGTGAAAGAGGTCTTTAGTTCTCCTAAATTTGGTGATATCGCGGGTTCAATCGTGATGGATGGTAAGATTAAACGGAATAACCCGATTCGGGTATTGCGTGATAATGTAGTTATTTATGAAGGTGAGTTGGAATCATTACGTCGCTTTAAAGATGAAGTGAAAGAAGTGATTTCTGGCGTGGAATGTGGCATTGGGGTGAAGGATTATAAAGATGTACAACCCGGTGACCAGATTGAAGTCTTTGAACGCGTATTGATGAAGCCGACCTTATAAAATGGCAAGAGAATTTAATCGTACAGATCGTATCGGCCAGCTTATGCAACGTGAGCTGGCGCAGATGATACAACATGATATCGGCGATCCCCGCGTGGGCTTGGTGACGATTTCGCATGTGGATGTAACCGCGGATCTAAAGTACGCTAAGATTTATGTCACGCGGTTAACTGGTCAAGAAACTCAAAAGAACATTGATGAATGCTTGGCTGGGTTATCACATGCTGCTGGTTTCTTACGGCGGAATTTGGCCAAACGCATTGATTTACGCATCATGCCTGAATTGAAGTTTTTATATGATAAATCTTTAGAGCATGGTTTCCATATGGATGCGTTAATTGCGAAAGCAAACTCAGATAGCGATGGCGAGACGTAGAAAAGGACGGCCGATTAGCGGGATCATCATTTTAGATAAACCGTTAGGGCGCAGTTCTAATCATGTTTTACAAGAAGTAAAACGCTTATTCAATGCACAAAAAGCAGGCCATACAGGTAGCCTTGATCCCTTAGCAACGGGCTTATTGCCGATTTGTTTGGGGGAGGCGACCAAAGTATCCTCTTATTTATTGGATGCAAATAAAAGCTATCAGGTGACGTGTCAGCTAGGAATCACAACAGATACAGGTGATGCAGAAGGTAAGGTAATTGAACAGCAGCCGGTGCCTACTTTAGACGAATCTGCCATTCAAACGTTATTAGCGGCGTTGGTGGGCGAACAAGATCAAGTGCCGCCGATGTATTCCGCACTCAAGCATCAAGGGCAGCCTTTATACAAATTAGCACGCCAAGGCATTGAAATCGAGCGCAAGGCGCGCCGGATCACAATTTATGGCATTCAACTTGATGAGATGACTGCGGATAGCGTAACGCTGACGGTGAAATGTAGCAAAGGCACTTATATTCGGACCTTAGCTGAGGAAATTGGCCATAAGCTGGACTGTGGTGCGCATGTGAGCATGTTAAGACGGATTGAAGTGGCGGGCTATGAGATGTCGCAATCGATCACCTTAGAGACTTTGCATCAAGCAGCTGAACAGGGAATGGTGGTATTAGATACCCATTTGTTAGCAACAGAGGATGCTTTGCCTGATTGGCCCTCAAGATACTTAAATCAAGCACAAACGGCTTATTTGCAGCAAGGACGATTAGTCACACTAGAGCAAGAGACTGCCGCAGTGCAAACAAAAGTACGCTTATTCGATGATAAGGGTGTTTTTTTCGGGCTAGGTGAAATACAAGCCGATCAGGTGTTAGCACCCAAGCGGATAATGGTTTTTCCTTGTCATGTGGATGAAATCCCAGTAGAATAACGCGCTTCATTAAGGCATTATTATTGATGTCTGTATGTAAGGTTGGGTAAGTTGGTGGTGCATGACGCATTGGCTGACTTATACCAGAATTTAACTATCAACCACCGATAACGGTGTGTTTACAAAAGTTGGAGTATTTATGTCATTATCAATTGAAGAAACAAAAGCAGTCGTTGAGAAATATCAACGCTCAGAAGGCGACACCGGTTCTGCGGAAGTACAAGTTGCATTATTAACAGCACGTATCGCAAACTTAGCACCACACTTCGAAAATAACATCCACGATCATCACTCACGCCAAGGCTTGCTTAAAATGGTAAGTGGTCGTCGTAAATTATTAGACTATCTTAAAAAGAAAGACATTACCCGCTATCGTGAGCTTATCGCTAGTCTAGGTTTACGTCGCTAAGATGTCATCGAGTTATCGATAAAAACAATGCCCTTGAGATCGTTGGTCTCAGGGGCATTTGTATTTTAAAGGCGTGATTTCATGTGAGACGCGTCATCTATCCAGAAAGGAAATGAAAAGTGAATTCAGTTAAAAAGACAGTGCAATACGGGGAGCACACGCTTAGCCTTGAAACAGGTAAAATTGCACGCCAAGCAAGTGGTGCGATTATCGCTAGCTTAGGTGAGACCTCTGTAATGGTGACCGTTGTGGGTAAAAAACAGGTTCAACCAGGTCAAGGCTTCTTCCCGTTGACCGTGAACTACCAAGAGCGTACTTACTCAGCAGGTAAAATCCCAGGTGGCTTCTTCAAACGTGAAGGTCGTCCTTCTGAAAAAGAAACATTAACCTGTCGTTTAATTGATCGTCCATTGCGTCCATTATTTCCGAAAAACTTTTTAAATGAAGTGCAAGTTATCGCGACAGTCATGGCATTAGATCCTGCGATTGATCCTGATATTCCTGCGATGATTGGTGCATCTGCGGCATTGGCCATTTCTGGTATCCCATTCAATGGCCCAATTGGTGGCGCGCGTGTGGGTTATATCAATGGCGAATATGTGCTGAATCCAAGTAAAGAACAACTAGAGACAAGTGAATTAGATTTGGTTGTTGCCGGTACGGAAAGCGCGGTATTGATGGTTGAATCTGAAGCCTCTGAATTATCAGAAGAAGTGATGTTAGGTTCGGTTATGTTTGGTCATCAAGCATTACAAGCACCCATTGCACTTATCAACGAATTAAAAGCAGAGGTCGGTAAAGAAGCATGGGATTGGTCTGCACCAGAAAAAGATCCTGCTATCTATGATGCGGTTAAAGCAAACGCATTAGCTGGCATTGAAAAATCATATGAAATTAGCGAAAAATTAGTGCGTCAAGATGCACTAGGTGTTGTCCGTGACGCAGCTATTGAAGCCTTAGCGAGTGAAGAATCAGACATGTCAGCTGATGATGTGCGTGGTGCATTCGCTACAATTGAAAAAGAATTAGTGCGCGGCAAAATTATTGCAGGTGAACCTCGTATTGATGGTCGTGATACAGCAACGGTACGTCAAGTGACGGTTGAAACAACTGTCTTGCCACGCGTTCATGGTTCTGCTTTATTCACCCGTGGCGAAACACAAGCAATTGTTGTGGCAACACTCGGTGCGGAGCGTGATGCACAAATGATCGATGCGGTTGAAGGTGAATACCGCGACCGTTTCATGTTGCATTACAACTTCCCTCCATTCTGTGTGGGCGAAACAGGTTTCGTTGGCTCGCCTAAACGTCGTGAAATCGGCCATGGTAAATTAGCAAAACGCGGTATTCAAGCTGTAATGCCTTCTGCTGAAGATTTCCCGTATGTAGTGCGTGTGGTGTCAGAAATCACAGAATCTAACGGCTCAAGCTCAATGGCGTCGGTATGTGGTACTTCACTAGCGTTAATGGATGCGGGTGTGCCAATCAAAGCACCCGTTGCCGGTATTGCAATGGGCTTAATCAAAGAAGACGCGGGTTATGCTGTGTTAACGGATATCTTAGGTGATGAAGATCACTTAGGTGATATGGACTTTAAAGTGGCGGGTACCGCAAAAGGTATCACCGCACTTCAAATGGATATCAAAATTGAAGGCATCAATGAAGAAATCATGACAACGGCATTAGCGCAAGCGCGTGATGGTCGTTTAACCATTCTTGACACCATGAATGCAAACCTTGCATCTCATCGTGAAGAAATGTCTGAATATGCACCGCGTATTATTACGATTAAAGTGCACCCAGATAAAATTCGTGATGTGATCGGTAAGGGTGGTGCAACCATTCGTGCACTGACAGAAGAAACGGGTGCGGTTATTGATATTCAAGATGATGGCACGGTAATGATCTTCTCTTCTGACTATAATGCAGGTAAAGAAGCACAACGCCGTATTGAGCAGATAACTGCTGATGTTGAAGTCGGTGTTATCTATGAAGGTACCGTTGCTAAATTGATGGACTTCGGTGCATTTGTGACTATCTTGCCAGGTAAAGATGGCCTTGTGCATATCTCACAAATTTCTGATGAGCGCGTTGAAAACGTGAGCGACAAATTATCAGAAGGTGATGTGATTAA
>VAPK010197895.1_pt1 | contig 23409 bp, 16 predicted proteins | sample 3395031 | NCBI WGS metagenome assembly VAPK01 (sample SAMN08290443, study PRJNA428436) | hydrothermal vent metagenome | isolation source: Deep-sea hydrothermal vent chimney 1 | place: Pacific Ocean: Juan De Fuca Ridge
AAAGAAAACTTTGATGGAGAAGTATTTCCTCCCACCGGCTGGACACAAACAATAAAAAATAGCGCAAATACCTGGAAAAAAGGAAACCCGGCCAGCCATCCCTTTACGAATATTGATCCGACAAATGTTTATTCTGCAATCTGCCCTTATGTGGCAGAAAATCAGGATGAATGGCTGATAACTCCGTCTGTGGCTCTGCCTGCCGGAACAATTTCGCTTGAATTTTATGCCGGATATAATTCTACATGGTTGTCTAATGCAACCGTAAAACTGAATATTTCTACTGATGGTGGTGCCAACTGGACAAAACTCGGCGAAGCCGACAACGATGGCAAAGCATGGGAATGGCGAAAAGTAACGGTAGATTTAAGTGAATATGCCGGACAAACCATTATGCTGGCATGGCAATACGTGGGTAACGATGGCGATCTGATGGCTATTGATAATGTGGAAATTACACAGGGAACTACGGAAATTGACGACAACAAAGCCGTAATTGACCAGCTGCTTTCGCAAAACTATCCTAACCCGTTTAGTATTCAAACACATATTCCGTTTAAGCTGGATAAGAAATCCAATGTGCGGCTGATGATCTATAACAGTCTGGGGCAAAAAGTTGCCGAGCCTGTGTCGGGTACGCTGAACGCAGGAAACCATAAGGTAACGTTTGATGCTTCCGGATTACAGCCCGGTATTTATTTCTACCGTTTGGTTGTGGATGGTGCTGCTGCCACAAGGCGGATGATTATTATGAAATAGGCATCTTGTAATGACTTTTTGCAACTAAAAATCCTCTGGCCTACATGAACCAGGGGATTTTTGCTTTTGGCGATATCTATTTATGTTAGCCATAGATGGGAGGGAGTTCAATAATTGTCAGAAGTTTCAGCCTTTTGTCTCCCATATTGAAAAATATTTACTTTTGCTCAAACCAATTTTTTATGTAAATGCTTTGTAGAAAACGAATGGGTATTAATTGTTTAAAAGAAAACAGATGAAGAAATTGTTGATTACTCTCCTTATTACTCTTTTGCTTGTCAGATGTAGTGATTTGCCTAAAAATCAGAACACTACTGTCGCCAGGCGGGGTTTTATTGCCGATAGTGCTATGGTAGTTTGTGCACGCCCTGAAGCTTCGAAAATAGGAATTCAGATTATGAAAGAAGGGGGTAACGCTTTTGATGCGATGATTGCCACCGACCTGGCACTCACCGTGTCCTATCCTTTTGCCGGAAATATTGGTGGAGGAGGTTTTATGGTTTACAGAACCCACGATGGGAAAACCGGAGCCCTCGATTACCGGGAAAAAGCGCCCATTAAGGCTTCGCAAAACATGTATCTTGATAAAAACGGGAATGTTGTAAAGGGAATGAGCACCCTTGGTGCAATGGCTATTGGCGTTCCGGGAACGGTGGCCGGCTTGTTTAAAGTGTATAAAAAATTCGGAACGCTTCCTTTTGCCCGCCTGATACAACCTGCTATTGATCTTGCCAAGAGAGGAGTAGTTGTTACAAAAAAACAAGCCCGTCGGTTAAATCATTACCGAAAATATTTTGCCGAGGTAAACCATTATCCTATCCTGCTCGACAGAGACTGGAAAGCCGGAGACACCATCAAATATCCGGAACTTGCTAAGACTTTTGAACGTATCAGAGACAACGGACGGGATGAGTTTTACAAAGGAAAGACGGCAGATATGCTGGTGAAGACCGTACAGAAACTCGGTGGTATAATCACAAAAAAAGATTTGGCCGATTACCAGGCACGCTGGCGAAAACCTATTGAGTTTGACTATAAAAACACCAAAATAATATCCATGTCGCCACCTTCGAGCGGTGGAATATGTGTGGCGGAAATTTTAAATGCAATTGAACCATATTCCATAAAAAAATACGGTCACAACACCGTAAAATACATACAGCTGTTAACCGAAGCCGAACGCCGGGCTTTTGCCGACAGGGCTTTTTTTCTCGGCGACCCCGACTTTGTAAAAATACCCATCGATACATTAATCTCGCAGGAGTATGCAACAAGAAGAATGGCTACTTTCTCGTGGAAAAAAGCAACCCCGTCGTCAGAGGTAAGTCATGGAAAAATAGTGGGCTATGAAAGTATGGAAACTACGCATTATTCCATAGTGGATAAATATGGAAATGCCGTTGCCGTTACCACGACCTTAAACGGAGCTTACGGCTCAAAAGTTTACGTTTCAAAAGGAGGGTTTTTCCTGAACAACGAGATGGATGACTTTAGTGCCAAACCGGGTACTCCCAACCAATTTGGGCTAATAGGAGCCAAAGCTAATGACATACAGTCCGGAAAACGAATGCTAAGCTCAATGACTCCCACCATTATTGAAAAAGCGGGTAAGCTGTATATGGTGCTGGGATCTCCGGGTGGCTCTACCATTATTACATCGGTGGTACAAACCTTTCTGAATGTGTATGAATTTGGTATGACTATGCAGCAGGCGGTTGATGCACCGCGTTTTCACTCGCAGTGGCTCCCGGACAACATAAGAATGGAATCCAAAGGTTTTTCAATTCCTTTACGAGATTCATTAAAAAAGCTGGGATATGCTATTGACACGACAGCTGCACCCATTATAGGAAAAGTAGATGCTATTTTGCGCTTGCCTGACGGAAAACTCGAAGGGGGTGCTGACTATAGAGGAGATGACAAAGCTGCCGGATATTAACATTATAGTCTTTTTCAGAAATATTTACTCATGCATAGCCAGCATGGGTAACTCCAGCCTGAAAAAATCTTTTTTGAGTAACCGGTGTGAGGAAAAGAGGTGCTTGATGAAATAGCCTTTTTCAGGGAGAAAAGCAACCATGTCGATTTTGTTGTCTTTGGCAAAGGCTTTCAGCGCTTCGGTTTTGTCAGCAGCCTCCACAAGCACAAACCTGATTTTTCCATCCTGTTTTTCTTTCTCGAAAGCTTTTTCCAGCTCTTCCATTAAAATACCAGTCTCCTGATTTTTCTTTTCCAAATGAAAATGACAAATATGAATTTTAAAATTCAGATGGCTCAGGAGCTTGAATAACTGTTGTAACGTATAAATATCCAGCTTATTAAAGTGGGTAGGGAACATGATATTTCTGAGCTGAAAGCCAGGATAATTCTCTGGAACGGCTAATACCGGAATGGGCACTTTAGCCATGATTTTTGCTGCCATACTTCCTTCCAGAAAGCCCTTTTTCCCCATCCCCCTGGTTCCCATAATCACCATGTCAGGTTGTAGTTCTGTGCATATTTCGGTAATCTCCCAACGTGGATCGCCACCTTGCAGGGATGTGCTCACTGCAATCTCCTGTCCTGAGCTTTTTATAAGCTTTTTAACCTCCTTTTTTAATGTTGCCATCTGTTGTTCTGCCTGCTCTTTCAATGCCAGTACAATGTCGCTGTTGAAAAAGACATCGGTGTCCATAGCTTCCGGCAAACCGGAATCAGGAACCATGACCTGGTCGTTATAAATATGAAACAAATGAAAGGTTACTTTCTGGTTGCCTGTTAGTTTCATGGCATATTTGCATGAATGCAAACTGCCTTCGGAAAAATCTACCGGAATAAGAATGGTTTTCATGAGCCTGAGTTTTGTTCTCGTATATTTCTTTCTACAAAGGTAACGGTTTTTTTATATTCCCAGACTAAGTCCTGCCAGGCCAATCAGAAGACCTACAGCCATATTGATAAGTTTCACAATGATAAAGCTTTTGCGTGATTCTGCCAACAGGGGCAAACTACCATGCCCATCCTGAACAATGGAGCTGGCGAGCAAAATGCTCAGCGGCAGGTTTCCGCTGGCAAATAGCATGACGAAAATCAGGTGTGGGCCTGATTCGGGGATAATGCCAATCAATACGGCTACAACAAGAACCCAAAACATATTATGCTGAATCAACTGATGAAGGTCGAAATGTTTCATCAAAATTCCGATAAACAGAAGGGTAAAAAAGGTCCAGAGAAATATTTTTGAGAAGTGCTTTTTGATAATGTGTGACCAGAGATGTTTTTCAAGGAAATGGTCGTTTACGATAAGGATAACTGCTGTGGAAAGGAAAATGACACTGAAAAAGGTAATTTTAATCCAGAGAGGATCCGAGCCTGTTGGCTCAGCGGCACCCATATTGATAAGGCTGTGAAAGCTTCCGCCGGAGATGTTCTCATCAAGCACAATAAATGTAACGGAAAACAAAATACTCATGAGCATAAGCGCACGGGTAGGGGTGATGTGCTTGAGTTGATTCCAGGAAGTCTTTGGGCTAAACCCGTTACATTCAGGGATTTCATGCACATGGAGATGTTTTTCGGAAGCATGCGAAAGAAATTTCTTCTTAAAAAGCCGATCCACCAGCAATCCTGAAAAAACAGCGATAATAAAAATAATCAGGTTCAACAACAGTGCTTTTTCAGGGAAAAGGGTAAACATCATAAAGGCTTCATCGCCTGAAGTGGCTATCATGGTGGCCACCAAAGCACCGTTTCCGATAATGTCGTGGACAAATAATGAGACTGCCGTATAGGCGCCAAGACATCCCGGAATTACACCGAGAAAAGTGCCGAGTAAAACCTGCTTTCCTTTGTTTTTTTCCAATCCTTTGCTCCATAAACCTTTGGTAAAGACGTTGAGATACTCAATAATCAGCATCATAGACAGTACAAAAAAAGTGATGAGCAGGGTTTGTTTTATGACGGGCAATAAATTAATCATGAAGTTCTTGTTTTTATCCGGAACCCAAAAGTATAAAGATTTGGGATATGTTTCTATGTGTGCGGTTTCCTTATTTATAATTGGGAATAAATAAGGAATTGTTAGCCCATATTTAGCAGAAGTTGCTAAATTTACTTATTTTTGGTAATCGTTTATTAAAATACAAATTAATGGGAAAGATAGTTAATATAACAGAGGCAGCATCCATCGGACTTCACTCGATGATTATCATTGCACAGCAGGGGCATAACGGGCAAATAAATGTAAATCATCTTGCCGAAAAAACAAATAGCTCACGATTTCACATATCCAAGGTGATGCAAAATTTGGTGAAAGATGGTTTTCTTGGTTCCCATCGGGGACCTTTGGGTGGGTTCTTTCTTGCAAAGAAGCCGGAAGAAATTACTTTGCTAAATATTTATGAAGCCATAGAAGGTAAGCTGGAGGTAACCAGATGTCCTCTGAACCGGCCAACCTGCCCTTTCAATGCCTGCATTTTTGATGGGATTACGGTAAAAATGACCCGTGATTTTCGCGACTTTATCCGTGACCACACACTGGCTTTTTACCTCGAAAGAAAGTAATATTCCATTTAGAGAAAATTTTAATTTTCCCGTTGATGGTTGGCTACCGGTTTCCTGAGGCTTGTGGCAAATGATTTTTGGTTTCTTAAAACGTAAACCTTAAAGCAAAAATAAAATTTATGCCCGGAGCACTGATGCCCGAAGAATAGGGCCGGTAGCGGTAATCCATCATATTCTCAATTCCGAAAGTGAGCAAGAAGTGCTCGTTGAAAGCATAGTTACTTTTGAAATTGATTGTCCACCAGGCTGGTGCATAGGGGTTGCCATTTTTATCCTTCGCATACATGAAAGCTTTGTCTCGCTCTGTAGGTGCCAGATGTGCATAACTGATTTGGCCGTTAAAAGCGGCATCCAGTGTCAGGTTCAGTTTGTCTTTTTGATAAACCACTGCGGCATCTCCGTAAACCGGGGGGACATGTCGCAGCGCAAAGCCTTCATCGTCTTTTCCCTTGATGTAAGTTATCTTTGCTTTCAACCCGAGATGGGGCATAAGTAGAATATCGGCAGCCAAACTAAATCCGTAAATAGTGGCATATCCTGTATTTACCACTGCCTGCATACGGCTCAATTCGCCGTCATAATAAACAGAGTCCTTTCCGTTGAGTTGAAAATTTCGGCGCACCATAGCATGGTATAAATAGGAATAAAAAGCAGTCAGCTCAATGTCGGTCTTGTCTTGAAAAGAGCGGGCAATTCCTAACTCGCCGTTATACAAGTATTCAGGCTTCAGGTTTTCATTTGGCATAACCACATTCCCCGGCTCCGAATCAAAAATCTTGGCTACATCATCGAGGTTGGGTGCACGGAAGCCGGAGGAGAGGTTTAGGCGGAATTGCCATTGCCCCGGGCGGTAAACCAATCCGAAATTTCCGGTAAGTGACTGGTTGTTAATACTTATCGCGGTATAGGGCAGATGATAATAAGCAGTATCAATAAATTTTGAAGAAAGTGAAGTGGCAGAAAAACGAATCCCGGTAAGCAAGGTCATGGGTTTGGTCATCCAACACCAACAGGCTTTGTGCAAAAAGTCCTGAAACAGGTAGTTGAAGGACGAAAACCAACACCCATTTCAGGACTGACATTTGCTCGATATTTGTGAAATATTCCTATCTTTTTTTGTTACTTCTTTGTTTGGCCGCATCTTCCAGTCGTTTCTGGAAATTTGACTTCTTCTTCGGCTTCTTTTTATTTAGCTCAATTCGCTTGAGTAATTTCTCTTCGTTAATGGCATACTTGAACAGGTACATCTGCAAGAAAGTAATTATGTTAGCCAGGAAATAGTAGTAACTCAATCCCGAAGCATAGTTGTTAAACATACCGAGGAACAGAATGGGCATTATATACATCATGTTCTTCATGCCCGGCATGGATTGCGTTTGCGATCCCATCATTTGGTTATTCAGGTAGGTGTACATGATGGTTGAAACAGTCATAAGCAGCGTAAACAGACTGACGTGGTCACCGTAAAATGGGATGTTCCAGGGTAAATGAAGAATGGAGTCGTAGCTCGACAAGTCGTGTGCCCACAAGAAAGATTGTTGTCGGAGCTGGATGGCCGAAGGGAAGAACTCGAACATGGCAAACAAGATAGGTGCCTGCAACAGCATGGGAATACATCCGGAAGCCGGATTGGCTCCTGCCCTTCGATACAATGACATAACCGCTTGTTGCTTTTTCATGGAATCTTCCTTTTTAGGAAATTTGGCATTGATTTCATCTACCTCCGGCTTTAACACCCGCATTTTGGCAGAGGACATGTAAGTCTTGTAGGCTATGGGAAAGAGTGCCATTTTCAGCAGAATGGTAAGAACAAGGATAACAATACCGTAATTCCAGCCATAACTTCCAAGCCAGTTGAAAATAGGGATAATAATCCACTCGTTAACCCAAGCCAGAATAAAAAAGCCCCAGCCAATGGGAATTTGATGCTCCAGTTGCAAGCCATAGGATTTAAGTGTGGTAAAATCGTTGGGCCCAAAATAAAGTGACATGGGGATAATCTTGTCTCGCATCACATTGAAAGGAACCGTCAAATCAACCGACACGCTTTTCAGATAGTGTTTTGTGGGTACATTCTTTTTGATTTTGTGTACTTTTAATATACCATCGTTAAAAAACTGTTTGGCAATCAGCGTGCTGGAGAAAAACCGTTGCTTAAAAGAAACCCATTTCAAATTTGTCTTAATGGTTTTGTCTTCATCTTTTCTTTCAGACAGATTGTCAACGTTATCCTTATAGAATTTGTAATAGATGGTAGCGCCGTTTCGTGTATCCACGGTTTTTTCTTCCTGCAGCAGATCAACATACCATTTGAGCTCTACATAATTCATGTTAGCCGGAATAACTTTCTGCATACCATGCATTTCGATGTTGAAATTCAGCATGTAGTTGTTCCCTTTAAAGGTATAGACGTAGTCGATGTAGCGGGTAGAATCTATTGATCCGTTATGGTTATTGGCGTAAACCCGCATGATAAAATGGAGCGAATCGTTACCACTGACAACGTAGTTATTTCTAACAGGATGTTGCCCGACAACTGAAAAGTAGAGGTTCTTAGTGTTGATGACTTTGTTGTTGGAGAAAAAAGATATACCAAAGCGGCTGGTAGTCGAGTCAAATAAATAAAGAGGACGCTGATCCCATGTTTTGTACTTTTTTAATTCTACCGAATTGATAAAACCGCCTTTTTTACTAATACTGAATTTCACCAAATTTGTTTCAATGGTATAATACTTTGCATTTCCGTGTGTAGCGGAAGAAAAAGCACCGTATCCCTGAGCTAAATTGGAAGTTTTTTCTTTGGATGCCACAGGTTGGCTTTTTCGAGCCACTTTCTTATATTGGCTCTCTTGTGTTTTTTGGGCGTTCCGGTTTTTCAATGCAGCAGCTCTCGCACGGTTGGCAGAGTCGTTGTAGCGCTGCATGACCATGGCTATAGAATCCTGTTTCCTTTTTTGCGCTGCCAATTTCTCTTTTGATGGTGCCATCCAAATGGAATAGCCGATCATTATAGCTCCAATCAAAATAAAACCGAGAATGGAATTTTTATTCATGTGTCCTTGTATAATATAAAGAGGGGCAAAGATAAACAGAATTTTGTTTTTTTTTCATAATGAAGCCGGAAAAGTGATTCTCCTATCTATCTGGTGAGATTTAAGGATTTTTTCAGGCATAGATTTGCCCAAAACCTTTCTATCTTTGCATTTTGTAAAAAGGCACTATGAGAAAACTGTTAAACGAAGAATTAGGGCGTTTGGATGCGGCAGCTTTTAAAAAAGCATCCAAGATACCTTTTATAGTAGTACTTGACAATGTCAGAAGTCTCAACAATGTAGGCTCAGCTTTCCGTACTTCTGATGCTTTCCTGATAGAAGCGGTGTACTTGTGTGGTATCACGGCACAGCCTCCTCATCGCGAAATTCAGAAAACTGCTCTCGGAGCAACAGAGTCGGTGGATTGGAAATATTTTTCTACCACCGCTGAAGCGGTAGATTTCTTACGTACAGAAAATTATCAGATAATTGCCATTGAACAGGCAGATGAAAGCGTTGAATTACAGGATTTTAATATTGATCCGGAGAAGAGGTATGCTTTGGTTTTCGGTAATGAAGTAAAAGGTGTGGAAGAGGATATTGTAGAAAATGCTCATACGGTCATCGAGATTCCCCAATCCGGCACCAAGCATTCGCTAAATATTGCAGTAAGTATTGGTGTAGTTTTGTGGGACTTATGGGCAAAAATTCAAAAATTAAACAAATAGAAACTTTTGTATAATATTATCGTTAAAAACTTAGATTTGCGGTAGAATTTAAAAAAAGTTGTATATTTGCATATTGTACGGATGTGGAATGCTGTTTCCTAATCAGAAAAAATAAAATATAATGGATGTTTGGAATTTTAAAATCATAAACCTAACAAAATGAAAAAATTGTATTCGTTAACCCGGGTGCTCGCACTGAGCATTTTGATGGTTCTCCCGCTGGCTTTTTATGCTCAAAATGCTTCATCAAGTAAAAACGATAAGCAAAAAACAGAAAAGAAGACTAAAAAGTCTAAAGAAAGTTTTTCTCCTTACCTGTTCGGACAGGCAGAGTTTGGCTCTTCATGGTCACATGCCGAAGTTGCCTCTACAGTTTTTGTACCTGACTTTAGAAAAAATGTATTTGTAGGAACCGGCTATCTCGCTGTTGGCTGGCAGTTTCTTCCATGGATTAATGTTTATGGCGGACTGAACCGTGGATATGCTAAAGGATATCTTGATCATACCGCTAAAAGGATTAAACGGATGCCTAATTGGGCACACGATTACAGATTCACTTCCGATTTTTATGGTGTTGATTTGAACGTGGGAATTAACCTTTCAAATTTAATTTCCGGTTATAAAGTTCGTAAGGTAAGCTTTGGCGCACATGCCGGCTTGGGTCAGACACAATGGAAATCTAAACTTATTGATGAGACTCTTGGAGTCCCGATTGCAGTACATGGCTATAAAGGTAATACTGATTCTCACAATGGTGGTATCTCAAACCGTAAAGTGGCCTTAACTGTTCCTGTTGGTGTCAATGTGAATTACATGCTGAATGACAATTGGGATGTCTATGGGGATTATACTTATACGTGGCTTGATACCGACCTGCTGGATGGGATTGTTTCAAAATACGGTAACGGGGGAAACGATGCTACTGTTCGTGCTATGCTTGGTATTCGCTATAACCTTCGTGGAGTTGGTGTCAATTCGATGGCTAAGAAAGTGCTGGAGAAAACCACTCAGAATACAAAGCCGGATCCGTTGGTTGAAGTTGGAGACAGCGTTCAATTCACTGTTAGCGGAACTTTTCCGCCCAAGTATTTCAACAAAAATGCTGTTATGATGATTCAGCCGGTTGTGAAATATGAAGGTGGCGAAAAAGTACTTGATCCGGTTAAACTGAAAGGTGAAAAAGTAACCGGTGAAGGAGAGCTGGTAAGTTATCAAAATGGTGGCTCATTCAGCCATACCTACAAAATACCTTATGAAAAAGGTATGAATGTAGCTCAGGTGATAACCCAATCGGTAGTTTACCCTTACTCCGGAAAAGAATATGCTTCAGTAAAAGATGCCATTGCCGGTGAGAAAAAGGCAAAAACTATTGCTGATAGAACAGTTGCCGCTGGAACAATTATCACTGCCAAAGCACTTTCACACGACGAAAATTTCTACTTCGCTCCTGACCATTATGAAAAAGAAACGATTGTCACAAGTAAATCGGGTTTGTACTTTAAAGTTAACCAGGCTAAGCTTAACTGGCGTTTGCCTCTTAACAAGAATAAGGCCAATTACGGTGCTTTAAAAGGTAACCTTTCTGACCTCAATAAGGGATGGAAAGTTAAAAGTATAGATATTAAGGGATGGGCTTCTCCCGAAGGAGAAGAAACTTTCAACCAGGGACTTTCAGAACATCGCGCTCAAACTATGGAAAAATATGTCAAGGCAAAGATTAAAAGAGAGTTACGCAAGAAAGATAACAAGTTTGCTTTTAAAAGTGTTGGTGACCTGACATTTAACGTGAACGCCAATGGTCCTGACTGGAACGGTTTTATGAAAGCTGTTGAGAAATCGAATATCGCTGATAAATCCGCTATCCTGAATGTTGTGAACTCAGCCAACGAAAGCAAAAAAGAAGAAGAAATCAGAAATATGATTCAGATTTATCCTGAATTGGAACGTGATATTCTTCCTCCGTTGCGTCGTGCTGAACTTTACGTGAATGCTATTGAGCCCAAAAGACCCGAAAGCGAAATTGCAGCTCTCTCTACCAGTGCTAACTATGGAGAGTTGAAAATTAATGAAATTCTGCATGCTGCTAACCTGACCACTGATCTGAATACCAAAAAGCAGATTTACGCCAACGCTATGAAAAGCTATCCTAAATGCTGGAGAGCTGTTGCCAATGCCGGTGCTGTTGATGTTCAGCTGGGAAATTACAAAGAGGCTAAAACATTGCTGATGAAAGCTGTGAAGATGAATAAAAATGCTTCTGTGGTGCGGAATAGCATGGGTATTCTTATGGCCAGAATGGGCAACTATAAAAAGGCTGAGCATTGCTTCACTTTTGCCCAAAAACTTGGCGCTGATGAAACTTATAATCTGGGAATTGTTAATATTATGAAAGGTGATTATGCCAAGGCTGTTCAGCTGTTGAGTGGTACCAAATGTGATTACAACCTGGGACTTGCCCAAATGTTGAACGGAGACCTGACAGGTGCTGCTAATACATTGAAATGTGCCAAAGAAAATGCTGCCACAGATTATCTGTTAGCTGTTGTTGGTGCACGTCAAGGCAATAATGCTATGGTTTATAGCTATCTTGCCAAAGCCATCAAACAGGATGCTTCTTACGCAGGTAAAGCTGCCAAAGACCGCGAATTTCTGAAACTTTTCAAGGAAGCCGATTTCAAAGCTTTGACAGGTAACAAATAGATCTTAAATTCCTAAACATAAAAAAGGGAGCCATTGGCTCCCTTTTTTATGTTTAGGAATTTCTGTTTAGCGATTCATCAATAGCTCTATATCCTCCACTTCTATGGGAAAATCAGCCATCAGATCAGTGGGTTTTCCATCGGTGATTAAGATGTCATTTTCAATACGAATCCCGATATTTTCTTCCGGGATGTAAATACCGGGTTCACAGGTTAATATCATACCCGGTCTCAGCGGCTCATGTTTGGCCCCCACATCATGTACATCCAGTCCCATGAAATGGGATGTTCCATGCATAAAGTATTTTTTAAACAAAGGATTATCTTTGCCTTGTTTCATAACTTCGTCCTTACTGAACAGTCCCAGTTGGATTATCTCATTTTCCATCAGCTCATTGGCTTTTTCATTTATGTCGTTGATGGTTTTTCCGGGGACATATAGCTTTTTTACTTCTTTCATAATCCTTAAGACGACATTGTAAAGCTCTTTTTGCCGGAGTGAAAACTTCCCGCTGACAGGAATTGTCCGGCTAAGATCTGCGGTGTAGTTCGCATATTCGGCACCAAAATCCATAAGTATCAAATCACCCGAATGGCAGACCTTATCGTTTTCAGTATAATGCAAAATGCAAGCACTTTTGCCTGCGGCAACTATGGGAGCATAACCATGGCCTCCTGCTCTGTTGCGGGTGAATTCGTGGCTAATTTCCGCTTCAACCTCAAACTCCCATACGCCGGGTCTTGTAAACGACAGTACCCTGCGAAATGCCTTGTTGGTGATGGCACAGGCTTCTTTGATAAGGTCAATTTCCTGTTGGCTTTTGATAAGACGTTGCCGGGAAAGTAACGGAGCTGCTCTATGATATTTATGTAGAGGATATTGTAACTGCAACGCATTTCCCAGTCTGGTTTCGCGGGTTTCCACATCAGGAAAAAACTTGATGTACTCGTTGGAATTCAAATACACATTGTCAAAATAAGACATGACTTCCTTAAGAGAAGCCTCAAAATCATCCAGCCAATATACATCTGTTACTCCCGAAGTGTGTCTGGCTTCTTCTTTTGTGTACTTATGACCTTCCCATATCTCCAGCACCTCATTTGTTTTGAGAAGAAATAAGGCTTCCCTCAGCTTTTTGTTAGGGCAATCCGGGGCAAGGAGCAGGATGCTTTTTTCCTGCTCAATCCCCGACAGATAAAAAAAGTCTGAGCTTTGCCTAAAAGGATGATACTGGTCACCGTTGCGCGGACACTGATCGTTGGAATAAAAGACTGTAAATGAATTATTAATCATTTGTTCCATAAAGTTTTTTCTGTTACTTCTAAAGAACACGTTATTTATGGGCTGGTACCTCATTGTGTAAACATTTAAACTTGTTATAAATTATTAGAGTTAGACGTAAATTTTGTTATTTATCATTGCGTTGTCTTAATACTTTGATAAATTTGTGCATCTAAATATTAGACAAAATTAAATAATTAGGTTAATTATTGTGTTAAATTCGTTATTATGAGTAATAAACATTACTATTCTTCGGTTACGAAGAAAATTATCATGTCGTTGATGGGGCTGTTTTTAGTGACGTTCTTGGTGATTCATCTTACCCTGAACTCGTTTCTGCTCTTCAGCAATAATTTGTTTAATGAAGGTGCCCATTTTATGGGAACCAATGTTTTTATCCAGATTTTCCAGTGGGTATTGTTTGCAGGATTTGCTATTCATATTTTTTATGGGATAGTCCTGCAAATCCAAAACTGGATGTCGCGTCCAAAAGGCTATAAAAGAAGAGCTTCTATGGAGCAGTCGCCTTTTTCCAGGTACATGATTTATACCGGTCTCCTTGTTTTAATCTTTTTGATTATTCATCTTGGTAATTTCTTTTTTGTAAAAATGGGCTGGATTGGGAATGGTGTGCCGTTAACCTCTAATGGTGAGGAAAATATGGCACAGCTGGTTCGTAGCCTGTTTCAGCATGGTGGCTATGTAACATTTTATGTGGTTATGTTTCTCCTTTTGGGTTTTCACCTGGATCATGCTTTCCAGTCTGCTTTCCAAACGCTGGGGCTGAATCACAAAACTTATTGGGGTTTTATTAAAGGTCTCAGTCGTTTGTATGCCATAGTTGTAACTATTGGCTTTGTGATTATTCCTTTATTCATTTATTTTAAAATAGTATAGCCTTATGACTAAGATAGATTCAAAAATTCCTGATGGTCCGATAGCAGAAAAATGGACACGGTACAAAGAACATCAAAAACTGGTCAATCCTGCCAACAAGCGTAAAATAGATATCATTGTTGTGGGCACCGGACTTGCCGGCGGAGCAGCAGCTGCCAGCCTCGGTGAAATAGGTTTTAACGTAAAAGTTTTTTGTATTCAGGACAGCCCAAGGCGCGCTCACAGTATTGCTGCCCAGGGTGGAATCAACGCTGCCAAAAATTATCCTAACGATGGCGATACTATTTATCGTTTGTTTTACGACACTGTTAAAGGTGGCGATTACAGAGCACGTGAATCCAATACCTATCGCCTTGCTGAGGTAAGTAATAATATCATTGACCAATGTGTGGCACAGGGAGTTCCCTTTGCCCGCGAATATTCGGGCTACCTTGCCAATCGTTCTTTTGGAGGCGCTTTGGTCTCCAGAACCTTTTATGCACGTGGACAAACCGGTCAGCAGTTGTTGCTCGGTGCTTACGGTGCTTTAAGTAAAGAAATTAAAAGAGGTTCCGTCGAATTGTTTACCCGCCGCGAGATGCTTGATCTTGTGGTAATGAAAGATGGCCGTGCACGTGGTATTATTGTCAGAAACCTCTTTACCGGAGAACTTGAACGCTATAGTGCACATGCTGTTCTATTGGCTACAGGTGGTTATGGGAATGTTTATTTTCTTTCAACCAATGCCATGACTTCTAACGGAAGCGGTGCCTGGCGGGCTTATAAACGGGGGGCTTATTTTGCCAATCCCTGCTATGTGCAGATCCATCCTACCTGTATTCCCGTTCATGGCGAATATCAGTCGAAACTGACACTGATGAGTGAAAGTTTGCGCAACGATGGTCGTATTTGGGTTCCCAAGAAGAAAGAAGATGTTGAAAAGATAAGAAAAAAAGAAATTCGTCCCAGTGATATTGTCGAAGAAGACCGTGATTACTATCTCGAAAGAAGGTATCCTGCCTTTGGTAATCTGGCGCCACGTGATGTCTCTTCGCGTGCTGCCAAGGAGCGATGCGATGCCGGCTATGGTGTCGGACCGACAGGACTGGCTGTATTCCTCGATTTGAAGGATGCCATGGCTCGACTCGGCAAGGATGTTATTAAAGCACGTTACGGTAACCTCTTTGATATGTATCAGCGTATTGTGGATGATGATCCTTACGAATCACCCATGATGATTTATCCTGCCGTTCACTATACTATGGGCGGGCTTTGGGTGAACTATGAGTTGCAAAGCAATATTCCCGGTCTCTTTGTGGGTGGCGAGGCTAACTTTTCAGACCACGGCGCTAACCGCCTTGGTGCTTCCGCTATTATGCAGGGGCTGTCCGATGGCTATTTTGTATTGCCTTATACCATGCAAAATTATCTTGCCGATCAGATAGCTGTAGGTACTATTCCAACGGATACTCCTGAATTTGAGAAAGCAGAAAAAGATGTCCGGGAAAGAATTGATAAATTGATGGCTGTTAGAGGAAAAGAACCTGTTGATTATTTCCATAAAAAGTTGGGACATATTATGTGGGATCATGTTGGTATGGGGCGAAACAGAGAAGGCCTGGAAGAAGGTATTAAAATGATTCAGGAGGTACGTAAAGAGTTCTGGAGCAATGTCCGTGTTCCGGATAATCCTCAGGGAATAAACATTGAACTTGAAAAAGCTTTACGCGTGGCTGACTTCCTCGAACTGGGTGAATTAATGGCTCGCGATGCTCTGCACCGTGAAGAGTCGGCAGGAGGGCATTTTCGTGAAGAATATCAGACCCCGGATGGTGAAGCTATGCGTAACGACAAGGACTTTATGTACGTGGCTGCCTGGGAGTATCCGGGCGAAGACAAAGAGCCCAAACTTAACAAGGAAGGACTAAAATATGAATATGTTGAGGTAAAAACACGTAACTATAAAACTGCCTGATGGAGTGATAACGAATTATTTTAAACATTAAAAACAAGAACAATGGATCTGAAATTAAAAATATGGCGTCAAGCCTCCTCAAATGATAAAGGCCGATTTGTAGATTACGATGCTCATAACATATCGCCCGATACCTCTTTCTTGGAGATGATTGACATCTTAAATGACGAACTCGTTGAAAAAGGTGATGATCCGGTTGCCTTCGACCACGACTGCCGTGAAGGAATTTGTGGAATGTGTAGCCTGTTCATCAATGGCCATCCCCACGGCCCCGAAGCGGCTACCACTACCTGCCAGCTGCATATGCGCAAATTCAAAGATGGCGAAACTATCGTTGTTGAACCTTGGCGTGCCAAGCCTTTCCCGGTTATTAAAGACCTGATTGTGGATCGCTCTGCATTTGATGAAATTATCCGGGCTGGTGGTTATATCTCAACCACTACGGGTGGTGTTCCCGATGCAAATGCAGTTCCCATTAAAAGAGAGAATGCAGAACTTGCTATGGATGCTGCTGCCTGTATCGGATGCGGTGCCTGTGTGGCTGCTTGTAAAAATGCTTCTGCTATGCTTTTTGTCTCGGCTAAAGTTTCACAGTTTGCTTTGTTGCCACAAGGTAAAGTGGAAGCCAAAACCCGTGTGAAAGACATGGTAGCCAAAATGGATGAGCTTGGTTTCGGAAACTGTACCAACACTTATGCTTGCGAAGCCGAATGTCCAAAGGAAATTTCCGTTAGCAACATTGCCCGTATGAACCGTCAGTTTATCGGTGCAAAGTTGGGATAGGCTGGTTTACCTTAACTTTTATAACGGGTATTCATCATTGTATGGATACCCGTTTTTTTTATTTCGGTTCTTTTTCGCAACCAAATGATAAAAGCGCTACTTTTTTACCTCCTTTTCCGTACTTTTGAACAAAAAACAGAGGGAGATGAAATTTAGTGAGGTTATTGGTCAACAGGCTGTGAAAGAGAGGTTAAGAGCGAGCGTTAGAGAAAATCGTGTGGCTCATACCCAACTGTTTCTGGGGCCGGAAGGAGCAGGTGCTCTGCCGCTTGCTGTTGCTTTTGCCCAATACCTGAACTGTACACAAAAACAGGATGGCGATAGTTGCGGGGTCTGTCCTTCCTGTGTCAAATATCAGAAGTTTGCTCATCCCGATCTGCACTTTATTTTTCCCACGGCCATCAATGATAAAGTAAAAAAGAATCCTCAGTCAGAACTTTTTCAGGAAGAGTGGCTGAACTTTATGCAAAAAAACCAAGGCTATGCCACACAAAGTTCCTGGTACGAAACCCTTGGGATTGGAAACAAACAGGGGACAATTTATGCGCGTGATGCCAACGAAATTGTGCGACTGATTGGCTTCAAATCTTATGAGGCATTGTTCAAAGTCGTGGTCATCTTTCAGGCGGAACGGCTGCATGTATCTGCCTCCAACAAACTCCTGAAGAGTTTTGAAGAACCTCCTGATAATACGCTGATTATTCTCATTGCCGACCGGTATGAATTAATACTGCCGACTGTTCGTTCCAGGGCACAGTTGGTGAAGGTTCCTAAATTGAAGGATGCTGAGATTGAGGATGCTTTACTTGAGCAGTTTTCTGAAAAACTGACCGGCGAAAAAGCCCGGAAACTGGCTTCCTTATCACAAGGAAACTGGAATCTTGCTTCAGAACTCATAGAACAGTCCGATGAAAATGAATACAACTTTGTGAAATTTAGAGACTGGATGCGCCTCTGCTTTCGGGGAAACGATTATCTCGCCTTGCATGGTCTGATACAGGAACTGTCGCGGCTCGGACGTGAAAAGCAAAAGCATTTTCTGAAATATGGTTTGCAAGTGATGCACAACAGCTTGCTGATAAATGGGAAACAGGAAATGCCGGTTGTAGCGCGTGCCAATGAAAAGGAGTATCTTCAGAAGTTTGCCCCGTTTGTAAATGCTGCTAACCAAAAACAAATGTATGAATTGCTAAACGAAGCGGTGTATCATGTGGAACGCAACGCTCATCCCGGAATTCTTTTTGCGGACCTGAGCTTTAAACTCACCGCTCTGATACAGGTGGGAAAGAAGGCTATGCAGATGTAATAATTTATTGTAGAACGCTCGAAAACTTTTAAAATGTGGGGAAATAGCTTCAAGTATAATTTTCCTACTTTTGTGCTTTCGAGAATTGAAGTTGCGGAAATGGAAAATAATACAGACAATAAAGACGAAAATAAAGTTATAGCGGGTAACAGGGGATGCTGCGTGGTTGATACCCTATCGGATAATTATTCTGTTAATCAATCAAGATGCTGTAAGTCAAACTCTTTCAACTGGCTTTCCGAGTTTGGTGATCCCGGGCAGGAAGAGAAGGAGCAATTTGTTGAGATACGTTTCAAAAACGGTCGGAAGGATTTCTTCTTGTCTCCTCCGGGGCTTCATCTTAAAGAAAACGAAATTGTAACGGTGGAAATCAGCCCTGGTCATGATATTGGTATTGTTGCTTTAACCGGTTCGTTGGTACAACAACAAATGAAACGGAAAAATTTTGACTCTGCCAGGGCAGAAATTAGAAAAGTGTATCGCCACTCCCGTCTGAGTGATATTGAAAAATGGATGAGTGCTGTTTCACAGGAAAAAGAGGCTCTATTTGGTACCCGCCGGATTGCCGGAGAACTTGGCCTTGACATGAAAGTAAATGATGTGGAGTATATGGGTGATAAAACCAAAGCCATCTTTTATTTTACTGCCAGTGAAAGAGTCGATTTCCGTCAACTGATTCGCCGGCTGGCCGATGAGTTTAAGGTTCGGGTTGAGATGCGTCAAATCGGGGTGCGCCAGGAGGCGGCCAAACTGGGAGGAATTGGCTCCTGCGGTCGTGAACTTTGTTGTGCTTCCCACATGTGCACTTTTAAAAGTGTCTCTACCAATTCGGCCAGAACGCAACAGCTGTCGCTGAATCCGCAAAAGCTGGCCGGACAGTGTGGAAAACTCAAATGTTGCCTGAATTATGAATTGGATGATTACCTCGATGCGCTGGCTGAATTCCCTGATAACAAAACGGTGCTGCGAACAAAAAAAGGATCGGCTTACCATCAGAAAAGTGATATTTTTCAAAAGCTCATGTGGTTTGCTTATGCTGATGATGCCAACAGCATGATGGCCCTGCCGGTTGATAAAGTTAAAAAAGTCATTGGGATGAATCAGAAAAATAAGCTCCCTGCTGATCTGGAGGCTTTTGCCTTGCAAACAGAACAAAAATCCACTGAATCGGTAACCGGTGCAGATGACTTTGCTTCATACATTTAAATATGAGAGTTCAGTACTTGTACTTGTTTTAATATTTGAATAATAAAACATACAATTTTTCATTATTACTATTGAATGCTTTCGTTTCGTTTTAAAATATTGCTCCCTTCGCTTCTTGTAGCCATGCTTTTTCTGGCAGGCTGCAACAGATATACATTGTTTACACAGGCTGTCAATTTCCACGACCTCTGGCCTAAAGATAAGGCTGCGAAATTCGTTGTGCCGGTGAAGGATACGCTTTTGCCATTTAATTTTTATATCAACATAAGGCACACCGGAAAATATCGTTACAGCAACCTGTACCTGTTTATGCAAACCCGCTTTCCAAATGGAACTTATACACGAGATACACTTGAAATTATGCTGGCCAACGTGCAGGGGAAATGGTTGGGCAAAGGCTGGGGAGAAATAAAAGAAGACCATATTTTGCTTAGGTCGAAATTACGATTCCCAATGCCGGGAGACTATGAGTTTCTGATATGGCAGGCTATGCGTGTTGATACGCTGAAAGCTATTAGAAGTGTGGGGATTGACATTGAAAGAAATGATTAATATTTTTGGCAAATAATAATACTTCATGGATCAGAAAAAGACGGGAGACATAATGAAGAAAAAAAGGACATGGTTTAATTATATAGCCAAATTTTGGTTGCTTTATTTGATAGGTTTTGGGCTGGTTATACTGTTTTTTTATGGTATTGTCACCGGATTTTTTGGGAAGATGCCCACCTTTCGGCAATTAGAAAATCCGAAGAGCAATCTGGCTTCCGAAGTGATTTCTTCTGATGGACATATCCTTGGTACCTATTTTATTGAAAACCGGTCTAATATAACTTATCGTCAGGTTTCTCCTTACCTGATTAATGCACTTATTGCCACGGAAGATGTCCGCTTCGAGGAACACTCCGGAATTGATCCGAGAGCTTTGCTGAGGGTGCTTTATGGTGTACTTACCGGAAAACACAAAGGTGGTGGAAGCACCATTACCCAGCAGCTTGCCAAGAACCTTTTTCCACGGGGAAAACTGAATAAACTACAGCTTGTAGTACGTAAGTTCCAGGAGTGGGTTACTGCTGTGAAGCTGGAGCGTTATTATTCAAAAGAGGAGATTATTGCCATGTATCTGAATACTGTATTTTTCGGACATAATGCTTATGGAATAAAATCGGCTTCCAAAACCTTTTTCGACAAGCCACCCGATTCGCTCAACTTGCAGGAATCGGCTTTGCTGGCGGGTGTGGTGAACATGCCCACACACTACAGCCCGATTTTGCATCCCAAAGCATCCTTAGAAAGACGTAACCTCGTATTGTCGCAAATGTCTAAATATGGCTATATTACCAAAGCTGTTCGCGATTCGGTTCAGAAGCTGCCCCTCGGTGTTGAGCATTACGGATTGTTAAATCACAACACTGGTGAAGCACGCTACTTTAGAGAGTTTCTCAGGCGTGTTATGAACAAATGGTGTTCCACCCATTTCAAATCCAATGGCCAACCTTACAACCTCTACAAAGATGGCCTGCGCATTTATACTACCATCGATACGAGAATACAACGCGATGCAGAAGATGCTGTGCATGAGTATCTTGCTAGCTATTTGCAACCTACGTTTTTCGCACACTGGAAGGGTCGGCCCCATGCGCCTTTTGTTTTTCCGGGAGCCAGTACCCAGGAAATTCAAAACCAGATAAAGAAAATTATGAACCAGGCCATACATCGTTCGGAGCGTTACCGTAAAATGAAAAATGCCGGTATTCCGCTTGATTCTATTAAAATGTCATTTACAAAACCGGTACCTATGAAAGTCTTTTCATGGAATGGTATTGTTGATACGGTTATGACCCCCATGGATTCTTTGCGGTATTACAAGTATTTCCTGAATGCCGGCTTGATGTCGATGGAGCCGCAGACTGGTTATGTCAGGGCTTATGTAGGAGGCATCGACTATCGTTTTTTCAAATACGACCATGTCACACAGGCCAAACGTCAGGTGGGCTCAACTTTTAAGCCTTTCCTTTATACGTTGGCTATGCAGGAAGGCGAATACAGCCCTTGCTACAAAGTACCTAACATCTCCTACAGTGTGAAAATGCCAAATGGAAAGTACTGGACGCCACACAACGCAGACTCACGTCGGATTGGGCAGGAAGTTACCCTGAAATGGGCACTGGCTAATTCGAACAACTGGATCTCTGCCTGGCTGATCAGTCGTTTTTCACCACAAGCAGTGATTCAGATGGCGCACAAAATGGGTGTAACCTCTTACATTCCTCCGGTTCCGTCCATTGCTCTTGGAACCCCGGATCTCTCTCTTTATGAAATGGTAGGCGCCATGAATACATTTCCTGATAAAGGGGTGTACATTAAACCTGTTTTTATTACTAAGATTGAAGATAAAAATGGCAACGTGCTTTATCGTGCAGCACCGAAAAAAACTGAAGCTATGAGCGAAATCACTGCCTACAAAATGATTAAATTACTGGAAGGCGTTGTGGAAAGCGGAACTGGTATCCGGTTGCGCTACAGGTATGGATTTAATAATGCCGTGGCTGGTAAAACAGGTACCACACAGAACCAGTCTGATGGCTGGTTCATGGGCATAGTTCCCAAACTGACTACCGGTATTTGGGTAGGTGCTGAAGATCGCAGTGTCCATTTCAGAACGATTAAACTGGGACAGGGTGCAAACATGGCACTCCCCATCTGGGCTATCTTTATGAAAAAAGTATATGCTGATCCCTCTCTCGGCATCCGCCTTTCGGATGATTTCTCCAAACCACTGAAAAATATCGATGTCGAATTTGACTGTGGAAAATATGACAAAAAACATAAGGGGGCAAATACGGGCGCTGCACAAACCGATCACTTTTAGGCGTTATTTTCTTAAATGATAAAATCTCTCGAAATAGATGATTTTATGAAGATTTTACCTAACTTTGTGAACTGACCGGGAGGGGTGTAATTCCTGGTATTTACTTGTAAGTGAGAATACTAAATATTACTATTACAAAAAGTGGAAACTTGTCTTTGTGCTACGTTGATTGATAAAAAGTTCCGGCTTTCCCTTCCCGGGAAAAAAATGCTTTTGTCTATTTTATTTTTGTGGATTTCCACCTCATTTGCTTTTGGTAATGCTTACAACAAATATTCTGCCGATACGGCCAGGTTTCATCAACTTATAAACATATCAAAAATACATTCGCTGGATAGTGCCTTAATGCAGCTTGATAGTGCTGAAATACTGGCTCACACATTGAGATTAAACAGCCTTATTGCTGATGTCTTTATCAGGCGGGGGAACTTGTTCTTTAGTCATAACTTACTCGTTAAAGCCGATTCAAGTTTCCAGAAAGCAAGAGTGATACTGGTTAGTCGCAAGAAAGATATCCGATACCTGCTGTTGCTAAAAAAAATGGCTATTAGCAATTATTATCTTGGAAATAATCCGGAAGTATTAAAAATCACACTGGAAGGTTTGGATGTGTCCCGAAAATTAGATAATAAAATGTTTCAGGGTACTTTTAATAATATCTCAGGAATAGCAATGGATGGAATGGGCAACAGAGCCCAGGCGTTGAAGTATTATCTGCACGCACTTGATATCTTTAAATCGTTAAAAGATGAAGAAAAAATTGCCAGTGTTGAAACGAATATTGGTGTTATTTATGAGGAACAAAAGAACCTTGTTGAAGCAGAGAGATACTATATGATGGCTTTTATTGTTGCAAATAAAATTCAGGACACTACACTCATGTCTGCAGCTTTTAACAACCTCGCCAATATATATTCTGCCCGCAAAGAATACAAGAAAGCACTCAACTATACCTTTAAATCGTTAGCCTTAAGCAGAAAAAAGAATGACTTGTTCACTGTGGCAATGGATTTAAGTAATATCGGGGATGCCTATAAGAATTTAAAAGATGATTCCAGGGCATTTGATTATTATCAACAGGCACTCAGGCTGGCCCGGAAAATCCATAGCAAACAGACTATTAGTATTAGTCTTTCTAATCTGGCTGAAATCTATGAAAAAAGGCAGAACATTCCCCAGGCTATCCGGTATGCCACAGAAAGCTGGAAAGAAGTGCAACATGGTGGAGATGTGAGTGATGAGTTGGCATTTTTAAAACAATTACAGCACCTGCATGCTGTAAATGGAAATTATAAAAAAGCTTATAACTTCATGCTCAGGTATGTAGATATGCGTGACAGTATTTTTTC
>VAPK010761133.1_pt1 | contig 23405 bp, 22 predicted proteins | sample 3395031 | NCBI WGS metagenome assembly VAPK01 (sample SAMN08290443, study PRJNA428436) | hydrothermal vent metagenome | isolation source: Deep-sea hydrothermal vent chimney 1 | place: Pacific Ocean: Juan De Fuca Ridge
TGAATGCTATTGCAAGCGACCAATACTTAGCCTTAGTTATTCCTGGTAAAATGTTTAAAAAAGCTTATGAAGATAGAGGTTTAGCACCTGAAAACCTAAGTAGAACTTTAGAAGATTCTGGTACGGTGACTTCTGTTTTAATTCCTTGGAATACTTGTGGGGCTTATCAATCTAGTGTGTTGGGTGTTGATACGTTTTCTTATGCAGGCTATGCTATTTTTAATTATTTAAGTCCGTTTATGACCTTGTTGTTTGCTGCATTTTCTATTAAAATTAGACAGTTGAAAGATACTAAAGTGACTCATTAATTTAATCCTTCCCTTAAGAAAGGGTTGGTTTTATATAAAGAAATTCCAAACTAAGCCAAAGCGTACGATAAAATCTCGATAAGGATAATTTGGAGCTGAATAATAATCGGCAGTTTTGCCAAAGCCAGCATTGAAATGTTCCGCTTTTAAATAGATTCGTGTGCGTTGTACTTGAGCGTTTATAAAAAAGTCTAATACAGGGTAGCCTCCAATTTTTTGATTGTTTTGTAAATGGAATTCTGACAATACAGGACTGTAACTATTGGCATGGTATTTCGTAAAATATTTTAAAGTAATTCCAGCTTGCAAAAACAAAGGATCTCCTTTAAATAAATAATCAGAAAAGTAAAGTGTGTTTCTGGTGACCAATTCGGGGACTTTAAAAACAGAACTGCCTTGTGCCACTCTTTGGTACATTATAGTATTGTCTAAGGCAAATTTACCAAGTCTAAGTTCTTTAGAAACTTTTAGTTTTAGATAATTAATAGTCTTATCAGCTTGTATTGGTTTTTCTTCGTTATTAAAGTAAGTGTAATTATCAATCTGTGTAATTTGAACCAAAGCGTTTATAATTCTATCAGACTTCAAATCAAATAGTAAACTTCGAGTACGTATATTTTTTAAATTTTCTGACCAATTGTAATTGATGTAATTACTCTGATTTAAGAGAAAATTCAGGTTGGGTGATTTGCTATTTGTTAAAAAAGCACCTTTAAAAGTAAAGAGACTGTCTTGTTTGAAGCTGGCAGAAGCTTTGATGTAATTTCCAATAAAATCACCTGATACAGTAGTCGCTGCATCAGTATTAATATTAAATTTTTTAAAATGAGTTTGCCAAGTTCCTCCAACAGATACTGAGCCTCCATCAACTGAAGAAGGAATTAGTTTGTCGTTAAGAATTGCAGCACTATTATATCCGTAATTATAGTTGAAATAAGAAGCGTTAAATTTCACCTCACCTAAAACTAGTGGAGATTTTAAGGCAATAAAAGCCTCATTAGTTGAAGTGTAATAATTTAATTTATCATAAATAGAAGTGTCAAAAGCAGCTCCTAACAAACTATTTGCAGCAGCTTGTGTATAATAATAGTGTTTACGTTCGTAATTGAAAATATGACCAACTTTTAAATAACTTTTTTTATGGCGAACGGTATCATTGCGTTGCCAAATTTTATAATCGTGATGTAAATAATAACGATTACCTCTCAAAAAACTAGAAGCATCTGTAAAATTAGTTTCCATTCTAGATCTGTCACTGAAATTATTGTCGTTGGTTTCAAAATAACCTATCGATAATTCTGGTAAGCCTCCATTTTGATCATTTCTTAAATCTTGTGCAGTAATGTGCATTTTCACATTATAAGCATCATTTTTTGTTTGATAACTATAGGTGAAACGCATATTACCATGACTGCTTAACGTATTTCTGTATTTACCTAAAGATCGTAATCCTTTATAAGCTATTGAATAATTATGGCGTTTTGAAGTGTTAAAGGTGAGTAAAGCATCTAAGAACTGTCCTTGTTGCATACCTGTTCTGTAGGCCAATTCAGAAGTTGGTGTTGGGACTTTATAGAAATTAATATCCTTGACTTCATAATAATTAAAGTGCATGGCTCTATTTCCCATTTCTGGGAATAATGACACTTCAGAATAATCGTAGGCTAAGTTATTATAGGTTTGTCCTTGATTATGAAAAGGCAATAATTCAAAATTATCCTTACGTAAATAATTAAATTTATATGCTTTTTGAATGGTTAAAGTAGTGTCAATATAAGTGGAATCATTGGTGTGAGAAATCACTTTATAATCTGTGTAATGTGTTTTACCGCTGAGTTGAATGTCAATCATCCCTTCATCTTTTATGGTGTCTTTTTGACTAATATCGAATCCGTTGTTAACCCTCGAAGGTCTTTTTGGATTAATTTGAGATTCGGCCTTTAGACCAAAGCATAAAATAATGATAAGAAAAAAATACTTGTGCATAAATTAACAATTGTGGCAAAGGTAAAATAAATTCCCTTGAAAATGAGAATCAATTTAAGAAGGAATTCATAAATGTTAGTTAATTAAAAATTATATTTGTGTGATGGGATTGAAAAATAACTTTTCTAGATTTAAATTAGAAGTTGGTACAGACGAAGCTGGCAGAGGTTGTTTGTCTGGGCCAGTGGTAGCAGCGGCAGTAATTTTACCTAAAAACTTCAGGCATCCATTTTTAAATGACTCAAAGCAACTTACAGAAAGGCAACGAATAGAGCTTAGACCAATCATTGAAGCTAAGGCTTTGGCATTTGCAGTAGCCTTTGTTTGGCAAGATAAGATTGATGAAATTAATATTTTACAGAGTTCCATTTTAGCGATGCATGAATCTATTGAGCAACTCAGTATCGTGCCAGAATTTATTATTGTTGATGGTAATAAATTTAATCCTTTTAAAAGTATTCCACACCAAACCATTGTAAAAGGAGATAGTAAGTATAAAAGTATTGCTGCGGCTTCAGTATTGGCGAAGACGTATCGTGATGAGTTTATGGAGAAAATTGATTTAGATTTTCCTGAATACAATTGGAAACAAAATAAAGGCTATCCAACCAAACAACATAGAGCCGCAATTAGAGAGTTTGGTGCTACAGAACATCATAGAAAATCTTTTAAATTATTGCCAGAACAATTATAATTTAGTTTGTAAATTTTCGTTAAATAAGAAAAAAGTCGTATATTTGAAGTCAAATGTCTTAATTATGAGTCCTCAAAAAAAATATGATACTGATTTTAGTAAAGAAGTAACATCATTAGTTAAAGAAGTTGCAGCTGTTTATCAAGTCGGGTCTGCAAATAAAAAGATAAGTTACAATGATTTTTTAAGTAATAAAATGCTGATTGTACATTCTATTAGAAAAGGTATTTCTTTTTCTTTTTTTAATAAAATTAAAAACAACTCTCCATTTACAGATATAGAATGGGCAGATTTTTTAAATATTTCTACAAAATCTTTACAGCGTTATAAAAATGAAAAAAGATTTGTTTTTAAGCCTATCCATTCTGAAAAAATTATAGAATTGGCAGAAGTTACTAATTTTGGTAATTCCGTTTTTGATTCCACAAAAGATTTTTATTCTTGGTTAAATACTACTTCTATTGCATTGGGTTCTATGAAACCTTTAGAATTGTTGAAAAATTCTTACGGTAAAGAAATGGTTATGGAAGAATTAAACCGTATCGATCAAGGTGTTTTTGTATAATGTTAGTTTTTAGGCTTTCTCGAAAAAAATATGCGACTGAGTTGTCAGGTGTTGGAGCTTCAAAATCAGGCAATCGATGGAATTCTAAAGGTACAGAAATTATTTACTGTGCAGATAGTAGAGCATTGGCAATGGCAGAGGTTTCTGTACATTTGAGTTTGGCAACTTTGCCAAAAGATTTTATGATGCTAGAAATTAACATTCCGAAAATTGTTGCTATTGAAGTTTTAAATGAAAAAAAGCTCCCTGAAAATTGGGATATCTTTCCGCATACTTATAAAACTCAAAAAATTGGTGATAATTTTGTGTATTCAAAAAAAGGATGTGTTTTAAAAGTGCCTTCAGCAGTTGTTAAAGGTGATTTCAACTATTTAATCAATCCACATCATAAAGATTTTAAGAAAATTAAAATCACGAATTCTTATAAGTTTCCTTTTGACAATAGGTTGTTTTTGTAGAAGTCTTGATGAAATAAACCTTCAATGAGGGATTCAAAAAATAGCATATTTTTGAGAAGTATTTAACCTGTTAAGGCTTACATTTGCCATCTAAATTTAACGAGTATGATAAACCGCAAGAACGCTTCCATTTCTAAATTCATCATCCATAAAGTTGGGAATAAATTTAATGACACCAAGAATGCTTTTTCTGAAGCTGTTGTGCATTTTGACCAAGCTAGTTATGAGTTAATGATGCCTTTTTTATTAAAGCCATTTACGAGTGTGGTTCAAAGCTATCGGTTCAATCATCATGCAAATGTTGATTTGAATGAAATGAATGCATATACTTCAAAAGTTTTTGATGATGATTCAGCGTTTGTTGAGGTGTCTAAGCATATTTTAATGCATTTGTACGAGCAATCTAATTCTGCTCAAATTAAAACAGGTGATGTGCTGGTGGTCTATTTTAATGATATAAAATATGAAGATATGATTGTTGATGCTATTGGTATCTATAAGATAGAAAATAAGGTCGATTTCTTTCAGACTTACCTAGAAGATGGGAGTTTTGATGTAACTGTACAAAAGGGAATCAATGCCAAGAAAGTAGATAAAGGCTGTCTGATTTTGAATACGAGAGATACCGAAGGGAAGATTGTTTTAAGTGTTGATAATAATGGTTATGATGCTCAATATTGGACCAATCATTTCTTAAATATTAAGTTTGCTGACAATGCCAATCAACACACTCAAAACTATATTGAACTCTGTAAGGACTTCTCAGCAGATGTATTGAAAACGGATTATGGTGTTCAAGAGCAAAGTACTTTTTTAGCAAAAACGATAGATTTTTTCAAGGAAAATGAAGTAGTAAATATCGAAAGTTTTAAAGAAGAAATTTTTGAAGATGAGAAACGTAAGTCCCTTTTTGAGGATTATAAAAAAACGTTTGAAAGTGAACAAGATGTGTTGATTAGAAATCAATTTGATGTTGTAGAATCTGTTGTTAAGAAAGAAAAACGGAAAATTAAAACAGAAATTAAATTAGATACAAACATACAGATTAAATTAGATATTGATGCTCCAGATGCTTCTAGTGAGTATTTAGAGTTGGGTTATGATGAAGAAAAGAAAATGAAGTATTATAAAGTGTATTTTAACGAGGAGAAATAATTTTTGTCATTCCTGCGAAGGCAGGAATCCAGGTTCTCGACACAATTCTCTTAAAATCGAATAATTCGAACTGACATTTGTATCAACACTGTCACTTCGAGTTATTTTTCGTAGAAAAATAGTATCGAGAAGTAGTTGATTAATACACTGAAAATTTCAAATAGAATCTAGTCCCTCTCCTTTGGAGAGGGGTTGGGGTGAGGCTCCAAAAAGCACTTCAAAATGTTTTAGTATTTCCCCCTTCACTTCTGTAACATCAATTTTTTTACCCAGTTCCACTTCCATAGAAGTAACAGCTTTACCACGAATACCACAAGGGATAATATGGTCAAAATAACCCAAATTGGTATTTACATTGAGTGCAAAACCATGCATAGTAACCCACCGACTACTTCGCACGCCCAAGGCACATATTTTACGAGCGAATGGCGTACCAACATCTAGCCAAACTCCAGTTTCACCATCACTGCGTTCTCCTTTGATGTCGTATTCTGCCAAAACTTTGATGATGGTTTCTTCTAAAAGCCGAAGGTATTTATGAATATCCGTAAAGAAATTTTCTAAATCTAAAATGGGGTAGCCCACTATTTGTCCGAAACCATGATAGGTGATGTCACCACCTCTATCTACTTTATGATAAGAGATTCCTTTTGCTGTAAGTTGATTTTTTGAGAGTAATAAATTATTGATATCTCCACTTTTCCCTAAGGTATAGACATGAGGATGTTCTACAAACAAAAAATGATTTTCCGTTTTGAGATTGCTATTTTCGGTTTTGTTTTTTTTCTTAATAGCAACAGCCCTATCAAATAATTGTTTTTGATAATCGAAAGTTTCGGCATAATCTTTAATGCCTAGGTCTTGTATGTAGATTGTTTTATTTAATTCCATGAATCTTAAATTTAAAACTCTCCCTTTGGGGAGATGCCAAAGGCAGAGGGGCTTATTCAAACTCAACTTCTACATCAAAATAGTTGGGATTGTAATTCAAGTCATACATATTAGCCTGTAGTTCAATTCCTTTAAAACTAGATAGGATTTTTGTATTTTTATTACTCACACTTTTTATTTTATATGGAAAAAGATAGCGTTGTTTAAAACGGATCATATCAGCCATTGGGTTGTCTTTCTTCATGGTGGTGTCTTTCTTTTTTAGAGCCTCTTCAAGTCCTTTTGCTGTGATTTTTAGCGTGAATTTTTTTCTAGAAAAAGTAGTAGTGTAATGTTCATTAAAATTAGGGAGTTCACCCGTCTTATCACTTTTTTTATCTGATTTTGGCTTTAATTTCCCTTTGAAAATATCTAACTCTTTTATATTTTGTCCTTCTAGCTTTTCATTAAATCTTTTTAAATCAGCAATATCTTTAAAATGATAACCAATATTCATTTTTAGTTGCTTACTTATTGAGTCAGATTTTATATAAAGCTCAAAATCTTTTAAGAATGCAATTTTTTCTTGTTCTTCTTTGCTTAATTTAGCAATACTATCTTTTTTCTCTTCTAACATTTTAGAAAAAATAATTAAAGTATCTATTTGTTGATTGGTACTATCGTTTTTTGAACTGCCACCCATTTTCATCATTTCACTCATGTCAAAGCCAAGAGAATATTTTCCGCTTCCATCTTCTTTAAAATTAATTTCTTGAACAATTTCGCAGCTAGTTAAAGTAAGGATAGCGATGAATAGTACGATTGCATTTTTTATTTTCATAGTTAGATTTTAATTGAAGGTTTCGATTTCAAATATTGTTTTAGGATTTATTCAAAATAATTAAGGCTGCCAATACGCCAGGTATCCATCCTAGAACAGTTAAAATCAATACAATAATTACTGAACCGCAACCTTTGTCAATTACAGCTAAAGGAGGGCAAATAATACAAAGCAATACTCTAAAACATCCCATGTTAATTTATTTTACAAATATAATTCAATTTAACATACAATTAGACACGTTTTTGACGATTTTGTTACAGGTTTTTCTCTTTAAAATATAGTATATTTGCCAGCTATTATAAAAGATTATTTATGCAACTTTCTGAACAAGAAATCGTAAGACGAGAAAAACTACAAAAACTACGTGATTTAGGTATCAATCCGTATCCAGCAGATTTATTTCCTGTAAATCATACTTCTAAACAGGTGACTGATAGTTATGAAGAGGCTAAGAAAGTGATTGTTGCGGGTCGTTTGATGTCTCGTTCCATTCAAGGGAAAGCTTCTTTTGCTCAATTGCAAGATGGTGAAGGGAGAATGCAAGTCTATTTTAATAGAGATGAAATATGTGCTGGTGAAGATAAAACATTGTACAATGATGTTTTTAAAAAACTAATTGATTTAGGTGATTTTATTGGTGTTGAAGGAGAGTTGTTTACCACTCAAGTGGGAGAAAAAACGGTAAGAGTAAAAAAGTTTAAACTGTTGAGTAAAGCTTTAAAGCCTTTACCAATGCCTAAAGAGAAAGACGGTGTGGTTTATGATGCTTTTACAGATCCTGAATTACGTTACCGTCAGCGTTATGCTGATTTGGTGGTGAATCCACATGTGAAAGAAGTCTTTGTAAAGCGTACAAAACTGTTCAATGCCATGCGTCAGTTTTTTAATGATGCAGGTTATTTTGAAGTAGAAACGCCAATTTTACAACCGATACCTGGTGGAGCAGCCGCGAGACCATTTATAACACATCACAATGCTTTGGACATTCCTTTATATATGCGTATTGCCAATGAATTGTATCTAAAAAGATTGATTGTTGGTGGTTTTGAAGGTGTCTATGAATTTTCTAAGAATTTCCGTAACGAAGGGATGGACAGAACTCATAATCCTGAATTTACGGCTATGGAAATTTATGTGGCGTATAAAGATTACAATTGGATGATGGAGTTTGTTGAAAAACTATTAGAATATTGTGCAATTGCAGTTAACGGAACTTCAGAAGCTGTTTTTGGAGAACATAAGATTGATTTTAAAGCTCCTTATAAAAGGATTACCATGACCGATTCTATTATAGAATTTACAGATTTTGATATTACAGGTAAAACAGAAGAAGAACTTTTTGAAGCTGCCAAAGGAATGGGGATTGAGGTTGATAAAACCATGGGGAAAGGTAAGTTGATTGATGAGATTTTTGGTGAAAAATGTGAAGGCAATTATATACAGCCAACTTATATTACTGATTATCCTAAAGAAATGAGTCCGCTATGTAAAGAGCATAGAGAGAATCCTGAATTGACAGAACGTTTTGAATTGATGGTTTGTGGTAAAGAAATTGCGAATGCGTATTCAGAGTTAAATGACCCAATCGATCAAAGAGAGCGTTTTGAGCATCAATTAAAATTGGCTCAAAAAGGAGACGATGAAGCTACAGAATTTATAGATCATGACTTTTTACGAGCGTTAGAATATGGTATGCCACCAACTTCTGGTTTGGGGATTGGTATGGACAGGTTGATTATGTTTTTAACTAATAATCAATCCATTCAAGAAGTGTTGTTCTTTCCGCAAATGCGACCAGAGCGGCAAGTCGCCGCAGACATTCAATTGAGTGATGATGAAAAAGCAGTGTTGGCAATACTTCAAAAAGCAGAAAAAATACCCTTGGACGAATTAAAAACGCAATCAGGTTTGTCTAATAAAAAATGGGACAAAACCATAAAAGGTTTGACCAAAAATAAGTTAGCTTCTGTTACTAAAACTGATGAGGGTTTGTTTGTGACAATTGTTAATTAAGAATTGTCATGCTGAATTTATTTCAGCATCTCATAAAATTTAAAAAAGAATCATAGAAATATGATTCTTTTTTGTTCTACCAAATATTCTCTCTTTTTTTTCGTTTTCTTTAAGAATCAATCAATCAACCCCAAAATGAAAAATTATATCTTAGTATTTCTATTGAGTTTTGTAACATTTTCTTCTTATAGTCAAAGTGTAGATTTAGATAGAGAACACATGAAGGTGTCTTATGTAAGACTGCCATCAAACCCAGTATTAGACGAAAATTTCAGAACATTTTCAATAAATGTCAATGCCTCTTACATTTCTAGAGGAGCTTACCCAAGAGCAATACTAGAAGATAAAATTATATTAGATGGCTTTGAGAAAGTAGATAGAATGGGATCCATCCAAATTGAAATTCAAATTGATGATGTTATCATTAATAATGTTGAAATTAAAAAGAGAGAAGTTGTTAAAAAAGATAAAGAGGGTGAAATTACTAGTAGAAAAACGTATTATAAGCCAGTAATAACATATACCACCAGTGGTAGGTATTATTTAAAAGACCATACAGAGAAACCTCCAAATTATGGTTTAGGTAGAAAGTCATTTCATACAGGTTCTGAATACAATTCTCATTCAGCTGCGTATAAATATTTCAATAATAACAGAGGTTCTTTAAAGAACAAATTTACCAGAGATTTTATTGAAAGTATACCTGGTACTATAAACGGAAAAATAAATTATAGATATGGGTATTCGCCAATGAATCACAAAGCATTGTTGTGGATATTAGATTCAAAAAAGAACCCTGAAAATGAAGGACATAAAAAGGCATTGGCAGATATACAAGAGGTGTTCAAAGAAATGACGTTTGGTGAGCCTATTGATGCTATTAAAACAAAAGCTCAGCCTATCATTACTTATTTTGAAAGTGTTATCCCTAAATTTTCTGATGTAAAAAAGAAGAAGCATAAAAAAATGCGTTATGCAAGTTATTTTAATATTGCTTATATCTATTATTATTTAGATATGCCAGACAAAGCCATTGAATATGCTAATAAATTGATAGAAAATGGTTACGATAAAGGTGATGGAAAAAAGATCTTAAAAGAAGCTGATCTGTTAAAAGCACGTTTCGCAACTAATAAAATAAACACACGTCATTTTGAAGTGATAACTATCGATAATTCTGCAGAAGATCAAGTAATAGCAGAAGAGGTTGACGAGTATGAAGAGGGACTAAAATTTATGAATTCCCTATATGAAGAGCGTATTCTAGAAACAGTTTTGATAAATCATAAGGGAGAAAGAGTTGATGGTTCAATAAAAGTTGAAGTTCCGAAAGATGCTGCTGATTTAGATATGACTTTTCATTATAAAAGTGGTGTTAAGTTAATGACATTAGGCGATAATGATGAAATCAAAGAAAAGAAATATTACCCTAGAGAAAATGTGAGTTTTACAGTTGATGACGTTGAGTATGTTGCGGTTAAGTTTAATTCTGCGAATGATAAGGTTTCAAAAAATGTAGTTGATATCTCAGGAGCCTTGTATTCGTTTGCTGAAGTTTTGTATAAGTCAGATAAATTGAGCTTGTATTCTTGTCTAGGAGAACTGATTCTTAAAAAGGCAGGAGATAAAACTGGTAGTTCAACTTCTAAAACTGTTTGGAAAATCGGTTTTAAAAAGAAATTAGCAAAACTGGTTGAAGATTGTCCAGAATTGACGGAGAAAGTGTTTGCGGGTAATTTTAAAAATGATGTAGCTAGTCTTACTAATTTTGTAAAAGAATACTCAGAAAAATGTAAATAATGTGCTTTTAATGATAAAAGGTTTGTGGGTTAACGTACATATAATGTCATTCCGACGAAGGAGGAATCTCAATTGAAATTACTATGAATTTTTCACTTTCATTTGTTCATTATAAAGCTCTGAAAGAAGTTTATAGTCGGCTTTTTCTTTTTAGGATTTATGATGTCAGCCAAAGCTTCTAAAATTTATCCTTAGATTTACGCTTGTTAAAATTATATAATTAATGAGTTCAGTAAATTTATTTCAACGGATAGGGCTTTTCTTAGGGCCTGTAATTTTCACACTAACACTATTGTATTTTCATCCAGAAGGTTTGTCAAAAGAGGCAAACGCTGTGCTAGCTTCAACATTTTGGATTGCTATTTGGTGGATTACCGAAGCCATCCCTATAGCAATAACAGCTTTAATTCCCATTGTATTATTTCCCCTTTCGGGAGGATTGAGTTTGACGGAAACCACAGGTTCTTTTGGGCATAAATATATTTTTCTGTTTATGGGAGGCTTTATGATTGCTATCGCTATTGAAAAATGGAATTTACATAAAAGGATCGCTCTAAACATCATTAATATAATAGGTACAGATGTTAGTAAAATCATTTTAGGATTTATGCTAGCAACAGCTTTCCTTTCTATGTGGATCTCTAATACAGCAACCTCTGTGATGATGTTGCCTATTGGTATTGCAATTATTCAACAATTAAAAGACAATCCTGAAACTAAAGCAGACGAAAACCTCATTTTTGGTAAAGCATTAATGTTAGCCATTGCGTACAGTGCTTCAATAGGAGGGATAGCAACCTTGATTGGTACACCTCCAAATTTAGTATTGGCAGGAGTTGTAGAAGAAACCTATAATTATGAAATTACTTTTTCTCAGTGGTTTATGTTTGGCTTTCCTATTTCTATAGTTTTGTTGTTTATTTGTTGGAAGTATCTGACAAGTTTTGCATTTACTTTTAAGCAAAAAGAATTTCCTGGAGGGAAAGAAGAAATTAAAAGACTGTTGGCATTATTAGGTAAGGTGAGTTATGAAGAAAAAATGGTAGCCTTTATTTTTGCATTGACTGCCTTTAGTTGGATTACAAGATCATTTCTATTACAAAAAATATTACCAGCTTTAGATGATACCATTATTGCTGTAGTTTTTGCAGTTGTACTATTTTTAATTCCTTCAAAGAATAAAAAAGAAAAATTAATCAATTGGGAAGAGGCTGTAAAATTACCTTGGGGAATTATTCTGTTATTTGGTGGAGGTATGGCGTTGGCAAAAGGGTTTAAAATAAGCGGATTGGCATTGTGGTTAGGCAATCAAATGACAGCATTAGAAGGCTTGTCTATTATAGTATTGATATTATTATTAATAACAGCTGTCAATTTTTTAACTGAAATAACATCTAACTTAGCAACTACAGCAATGTTATTACCAGTATTGGCACCTTTAGCAGTTACAATAAATGTTCATCCTTTAGTATTGATGACTGCTGTAGCAGTAGCAGCATCATGTGCATTTATGTTACCTGTAGCCACACCGCCAAATGCAGTGGTTTTTGGCTCAGGCTACTTGCGAATACCAGATATGGTCAGTAAAGGGATCTTTATGAATATTATATCAATATTAATTCTTACACTCTTTGTATATTTTGTATTGCCTGTATTATGGGGTTTAACAATTGAAGGAGTGCCAGAAATTTTTAGTAAATAAATAAGGTTAAAATATTTACGTATTGAATACTTGTGAAGTGCTTTTCTTTTGTATATTTGCATCCCAATAAAAATTTTAATAAACAATAAAAATAGAACAGATGAAAGGAGGTGCAACACTATGCTAATAATTCCAGTAAAAGACGGAGAGAATATCGATAGAGCGTTAAAGCGTTTTAAGAGAAAATTTGATAGAACAAAAACTATGAGACAGTTGCGTGAGCGAAAGCATTTCACAAAACCTTCTATGGCAAAAAGAGCTCAGAATCAAAAAGCTCAATATGTTCAGAACCTTAGAACCAAAGAAGAATTAGGTTAATCCGAAATTACTCCTTTTATATAAGGGAGTAGTGAATTCTTAAAAATAAGTTAAACCGTTAGTATAACAACAGCACTTTTTGTAGCTTTGTTTACCAACGGTTTTTTTATGTTAATATCGTATTTTATAGAGTATCTTTCATTCGAAAAAAAATATTCGATACATACGACTAAGGCCTATCATAACGATTTAAAATCTTTCCAATCATTTTGTAATCGTACTTATGATACTGAAGAACTTCTAACTATTAATTATAGTCAAATCAGATCTTGGATTGTTGAGTTGGTCAATCAAGATGTTTCTAATCGCACCATCAATAGAAAAATAAGCAGTTTAAAAACCTTCTATAAATTTTTGGTTAAAACAAAACAAATTAAAGAGTCTCCTTTGTTAAACCATCAAGCTTTAAAAGTTTCAAAAAAAGTACAAGTTCCATTTTCTCAAATTGAAATCGAAAAAGTAATTGACAATTTAACTGTTGAAAAAGATTTTGAATCTATCCGTAATAAATTGATTGTTGAATTACTGTATTCTACAGGTATGAGGCGAGCAGAATTAATAGAATTAAAGATAGACTCAATTAATATTCACAACTCAACGGTAAAAGTATTAGGTAAAAGAAATAAAGAAAGGTATATACCATTATTGAATTCTGTGCAACAAACGTTGGAAATATATATCACAGAAAAAAACAAGGTAGCTGTAGATAATGAATATCTTTTTATTACAAAAAAAGGAAATAAAATTTATCCAAATCTTGTTTATAGAATAATAAATGACTATTTTGGTGATGTGTCTTCAAAAGTTAAAAAGAGTCCTCATGTAATTAGACATTCTTTTGCGACACACTTATTGAATGAAGGGGCTGATTTAAACTCAGTCAAAGAATTATTAGGTCATTCAAGTTTAGCTTCTACTCAGATATACACGCATAGTAGTTTGAGTGAATTAAAAAAAGTTTATAATCAGGCTCATCCAAGGAGCTCTAAAATTTAAAATCTATGAAAGTAAATGTTCAGTCAGTAAATTTTAATATCGATAATAGTTTAGTTGAGTTTATCCAAAATAAAATGGATGGTTTAGAAAAATATTACGATAAAATAATTGGAGTAGATGCTTATTTGAAGGTTCAGAACACTAGTGAGAAAGAAAATAAGGTTACAGAAATAAAATTATTGATTCCTGGAGATGAATTTATTGTAAAAAAACAATGTAAATCTTTTGAAGAAGCTATTAATATATCTACAGATTCGTTAAAAAGACAGCTGCGAAAAAAGAAAGAAAAACAAAGAACGCATCACGTATAATATTATATGAAAAAAATAGACATAAAAGTTTTGTAAAAAAAATAAAACTTTATACATTTGCAAACCGTTAGAAATAGCGGTTTATTTTTTTATATAAAAGCCGATGTAGCTCAGCTGGCTAGAGCAGCTGATTTGTAATCAGCAGGTCGTGGGTTCGAGTCCCTCCATTGGCTCAGCTTTTAATAGAAAAATGCAGGGGAGATACTCAAGCGGCCAACGAGGACAGACTGTAACTCTGTTGGGAAACCTTCGCAGGTTCGAATCCTGCTCTCCCCACTCATAATTTTAATTGAGTGGCTGTCAAAAGCTCGCTTTTGTAAGGGCAGGCAATTAAAATTATGTGTTCGGGGTCACCCGAACAGGATTACCGACCAGCAGTGAGGTAATCCAAAATGATAAAAACAAAGTGAATATTTAAAAGTTTACTTTGTGTAGATGTAAGAGAAGAAATATGTATTTAAGCCACGTTGCTTGAATTTGATTGTCAAATTTGATTTGATAATTGTTTTGAAATATTGAATTGAAATTTAATCTTTACCTTATATATAAGGTTAGAGAAAATTGCGAGAGTAGCTCAGTTGGTAGAGCGTCAGCCTTCCAAGCTGAATGTCGCCGGTTCGAACCCGGTCTCTCGCTCTAAAGTGAATGTCATTGATTTAAAGAGTGTAGTTTAGCTCCAAAAATAAAATTGCGGGAGTAGCTCAATTTGTAGAGTATCAGCCTTCCAGGCTGAAGGTTATCAGTTCAAGTCTGGTCTCCCGCTCAATTTTTAATATAGTAGTGATATACTATAGTAAGTTAGATGATGAAGTTAGGTGTTAGAGAAAATGCAGATGAGTTTGCAAAATTGATTTAAATTTTGTTTTGCACTTTAGCCGGTGTAGCTCAGAGGTAGAGCGTTTCCTTGGTAAGGAAGAGGTCACGGGTTCAATTCCCGTCATTGGCTCAATTAAATTAAGAATAATACTAAATATATATAACTAAGATTTAAAATTAATAATTATGGCAAAAGAACATTTTGACCGCTCCAAACCACATTTAAACATTGGTACGATTGGTCACGTAGATCACGGAAAAACTACATTAACAGCTGCAATTACTACAGTTTTAGCTAAAGCTGGTTTTTGTGAAGTGAAAGGTTTCGATCAAATTGATAATGCACCTGAAGAGAAAGAAAGAGGTATTACAATTAATACATCTCACGTAGAGTATGCAACAGCAAATCGTCACTACGCTCACGTTGACTGTCCTGGTCACGCGGATTATGTGAAGAATATGGTGACTGGTGCTGCTCAAATGGACGGTGCTATATTGGTAGTTGCGGCTACCGATGGTCCAATGCCACAAACACGTGAACATATCTTATTAGGTCGTCAAGTAGGTATACCTAGAATGGTTGTGTTTATGAATAAGGTAGACATGGTTGATGATGATGAATTGTTAGAATTGGTAGAAATGGAAATCAGAGAATTATTAGATTTCTATGAATATGATGGTGACAATACTCCAGTTATTGCAGGTTCTGCTTTAGGAGGATTGAATGGTGAAGAAAAATGGTCTAAATCTATTCTTGAGTTAATGGAGGCTGTTGATACATGGATTGAATTACCTAAGAGAGATGTTGAAAAAGATTTCTTAATGCCAGTTGAAGATGTATTCTCAATTACTGGTCGTGGTACTGTTGCAACAGGTCGTATAGAAATGGGTGTTGCTAATACTGGTGATGCAGTTGATATCATAGGTATGGGAGCTGAAAAATTAACTTCTACAGTTACTGGAGTTGAAATGTTCCGTAAAATATTAGATAGAGGTGAAGCTGGAGATAACGTTGGTATCTTATTAAGAGGTATTGAGAAAGATCAGATCAAAAGAGGTATGGTAATCTGTAAGCCAGGTTCTGTAACTCCACATGCTAAATTTAAAGCTGAGATTTATGTATTGAAAAAAGAAGAAGGTGGTCGTCATACACCATTCCATAATAACTATCGCCCTCAGTTCTACGTAAGAACAACTGATGTTACAGGTACAATTAATTTACCTGATGGAGTTGAGATGGTTATGCCTGGTGATAACTTGACAATTACTGTTGATCTACATCAAGCAATTGCAATGAATGTAGGTTTACGTTTTGCAATTCGTGAAGGAGGTAGAACAGTAGGTGCAGGTCAGGTGACTGAAATTTTATAGAACACCTTATATTAGTTAAATATATATTATAGGATAGGTGCTTCTTATATTAGAAGCACCTAATATTCTATACGGGTGTAGCTCAGTTGGTAGAGCACCGGTCTCCAAAACCGGGTGTCGGGAGTTCGAGTCTCTCCACCCGTGCAATATAAAAAATAAGTATCCCGAAGTGTCGGGATTTTGAGTGAAGTGTCGTTAGACAAAAACTAAATATAATGGGTGTTGTTACATATATTAAAGAATCTTTTGAAGAGTTGAGAACTCAAGTTACTTGGATTTCATTTTCAGAAGCTCAAAAGTCTACTGTAGTAGTAGCTCTTTTTTCTGTAATTTTTGCGTTGGCAATTTTTGCTGTAGACAAAGTATTTCAATTTGGTTTAGAAAAATATTTTAATCTATTTTAATTTAAAATTAATATGGCTGATTCTGTAAAGAAATGGTATGTTGTTAGAGCTATAGGAGGTCAAGAAAATAAAGTAAAAGTCTATATTGAGAATGAAGTTTCTCGATTAGGTCTTTCAGATTATTTTGACCAAGTATTAGTACCTACAGAAAAAGTTATACAAATACGTAAAGGAAAAAAAATAAATAAAGAAAAAGTTTATTTTCCTGGGTATATAATGATTAAAGCCAATTTGGCTGGTGAATTACCTCACGTTATCAAATCAGTAACTGGTGTTATTGGTTTTTTAGGTGAAGTAAAAGGAGGAGATCCTGTTCCCTTAAGAAAATCGGAAGTTAACAGAATGTTAGGTAAAGTAGATGAGTTAGCTATTCAAAATGAAAATGTTGTTATCCCTTATATTATAGGAGAAACAATTAAAGTTGTTGATGGACCATTTAATGGTTTTGAAGGAACAATTGAAAAAATTAATGAAGAAAAACGTAAACTTGAAGTTATGGTAAAAATCTTTGGAAGAAAAACTCCATTAGAATTGAGCTATATGCAAGTTGAAAAAGTTTCATAAATGTTGCATGATTTAGATAAGGCTTTGCTTCCACAAAGAATTATCAAATATTAACAAATGTTAAGTAAGTAGAAGTGTTAAAATGGATACAGATTTAACATAAAACAATTAGAAATGGCAAAAGAAGTTAGTAAGGTTGTAAAATTACAAGTTCGTGGAGGAGCTGCAAACCCTTCGCCACCTGTTGGACCTGCTTTAGGTGCAGCTGGGGTGAATATCATGGAGTTCTGTAAGCAATTTAATGCTAGAACTCAAGATAGACCTGGTAAAGTATTGCCTGTAGTAATAACTGTTTTTAAAGATAAATCATTTGATTTTGTCGTAAAAACACCACCTGCTGCAGTACAAATACTTGAAGCTACAAAAACTAAAAAAGGTTCAGGAGAACCTAATCGTAAAAAAGTAGCGACTATAACTTGGGATCAAATTAAAGTAATTGCTGAAAGTAAAATGCAAGATTTAAATGCATTTAAAGTAGAATCAGCTATGAAAATGATTGCAGGTACAGCAAGGTCAATGGGAATAAAAGTAAAAGGAAACGCTCCTGCTTAACTGTATAATTTTATAATAAGATGTCAAGATTAACTAAAAAAAGAAAAGAAGCTGTTGCTAAAGTAGATGCTACAAAAGCATATTCTTTAAGTGAAGCTTCTGTTTTAGTAAAAGAAATAACTAGTGTAAAGTTTGACGCATCTGTAGATGTTGTTGTTCGTTTGGGTGTAGACCCTAGAAAAGCAAATCAAATGGTTCGTGGTGTAGTAACACTACCTCATGGTACCGGTAAAGATGTTAAAGTACTTGCATTGGTTACTCCAGATAAAGAAGCCGAAGCTAAAGAAGCTGGTGCTGATTATGTTGGATTGGATGAATACCTTCAAAAAATTAAAGGAGGATGGACAGATGTTGACGTTATAGTAACAATGCCAAGTGTAATGGGTAAATTAGGACCTTTAGGTAGAATTTTAGGACCAAGAGGATTAATGCCTAACCCAAAAACTGGTACAGTAACTATGGACGTAGCAAAAGCTGTTGCTGATGTTAAAGGCGGTAAAATTGATTTTAAAGTAGATAAAACTGGAATTATTCATGCTTCTATAGGTAAAGCATCATTTGATGCTGATAAGATAGAAGGTAATGCTAGTGAATTGCTTCAAACAATCATTAAACTTAAGCCATCAACATCAAAAGGTGTATATGTAAAAAGTATCTACATGTCTAGTACGATGAGTCCTAGTATTGAAATAGATGCTAAATCAGTTAATGCATAAGCAAGTTAAAAGTTTAGAAAATTATGACTAGAGAACAAAAATCACAAGTAATAGACGACTTAACAAGCCAATTAGCTGATAGTAATACAATATATCTAGCAGATATTTCAGGATTAGATGCTTCAAGTACTTCGCAATTGCGAAGAGCTTGTTTCAAAGCTAATGTGAGATTGGCAGTTGTTAAAAATACATTGCTTACAAAAGCAATGGAAAAATCTGATAAAGATTTTGGAGAATTACCAGAAGTTTTAAAAGGAAATACTTCTTTAATGATTTCTGAAGTAAGCAATGCTCCAGCTAAAGTAATTAAAAACTTTAGAAAAAAATCTGATAAACCAGTATTGAAAGGTGCATATATTGAAGACGCTATTTATGTTGGCGACGATCAATTAGATACACTTGTTAATATTAAATCTAAAGAAGAATTAATAGGAGACATAATTACATTATTACAATCACCTGCTAAAAATGTTATTTCAGCATTGCAGTCTGGAGGTAATACATTGTCTGGAATCATTAAGACTTTATCAGAAAAATAAATAGTACGCACTTATAAACTAAATAATAAAAAATTAAAACAAGCAAAAATGGCAGAATTAAAAGATTTCGCAGAACAGTTAGTTAACTTGTCAGTAAAAGACGTTAATGAATTAGCTGGTATATTAAAAGATGAATATGGTATCGAACCAGCTGCAGCAGCAGTTGCAGTAGCAGGACCAGCAGGTGGTGGTGGTGAAGCAGCAGAAGAAAAATCTGAATTTGATGTAATTCTTAAAGCAGCAGGTGCTTCTAAATTAGCAGTTGTAAAATTAGTTAAAGAATTAACTGGTTTAGGTCTTAAAGATGCTAAAGGTTTAGTTGATGCAGCTCCTTCTCCAATTAAAGAAGGTGTTTCTAAAGAAGAGGCTGAAGGTCTTAAAAAATCTTTAGAAGAAGCTGGAGCTGAAGTTGAGCTTAAATAAGCCATAAGCCAATCTCGTCCGAAATATCGGAACCGAAATTGAGCTAAACAATTAAGGTTTAGGTCGTTGAATTTTATTTCAATTGACCTAAACCATTTTGTATATATATTCGTTCTTATAAGTTTATTATTTTTTTAATTAAAAAATTTCTCCATTGTCAACAAATTACACTACCGAAAGAGTAAATTTTTCATCAGCTAAACTAATTACAGATTATCCTGATTTCTTGGATATTCAAGTAAAATCTTTTCAAGATTTTTTCCAATTAGAAACCAAAGCAGATGAGAGAAGCGACGAGGGTTTATTTAAAACTTTCTCAGATAATTTTCCAATTACAGATACAAGAAACCAATTTGTTTTAGAGTTTATAGATTATTTCGTTGATCCACCAAGATATTCCATTCGTGAATGTATTGAAAGAGGATTGACACATAGTGTGCCTTTAAAAGCTAGATTAAAATTATACTGTACTGATCCAGAACATGAGGATTTTGAAACAATTGTACAAGATGTGTATTTAGGTACAATACCTTATATGACACATAGTGGTACTTTTGTAATCAATGGTGCAGAAAGAGTTGTAGTTTCTCAACTACACCGTTCTCCAGGGGTTTTCTTTGGACAATCTTTCCATGCAAATGGGACAAAATTATACTCTGCAAGAGTAATTCCTTTTAAAGGATCTTGGATAGAGTTTGCAACTGATATCAATCAAGTAATGTATGCTTATATTGATAGAAAGAAAAAATTACCAGTTACGACACTTTTCCGTGCTATCGGATTTGAACGTGATAAGGATATCTTAGAAATTTTCGATCTTGCTGATGAAATTAAAGTTTCTAAAAGTGGATTAAAAAAAGTGTTAAGTCGTAAACTAGCTGCCAGAGTTTTGAAAACTTGGCATGAAGATTTTGTTGATGAAGATACTGGTGAAGTAGTATCTATTGAGCGTAATGAAATTGTTTTAGACAGAGATACTGTTCTTGAAAAAGAACATATAGAAGAGATTTTAGAAGCAGGGACTAAAACAATTCTTTTACATAAAGAAGACAATCAAATGGGTGATTATGCTATCATACATAACACCTTACAAAAAGATCCTACAAACTCTGAAAAAGAAGCTGTAGAACATATATATAGACAGTTACGTAATGCTGAACCGCCAGATTATGAAACTGCAAAAGGAATTATTCATAAATTATTCTTTTCTGAACAACGTTACAATCTTGGAGAAGTTGGACGTTATAGAATGAATAAAAAATTAAATCTTGATATTGATATCAATCAAAAGGTATTAACCAAAGAAGATATCATTACTATTATCAAGAATTTAATTAAATTGGTAAATTCAAAAGCAGAAGTAGATGATATTGATCACTTATCAAACCGTCGTGTTAGAACTGTTGGTGAACAATTAGCATCTCAATTTGGAGTTGGACTTTCTCGTATGGCTCGTACTATTCGTGAAAGAATGAATGTTCGTGATAATGAGGTGTTTACACCTATAGATTTGATCAATGCAAAAACATTATCTTCAGTAATTAATTCGTTTTTCGGTACCAATCAGTTATCTCAATTTATGGATCAAACCAATCCCTTAGCTGAGATTACTCACAAAAGAAGATTGTCTGCTTTAGGACCTGGAGGTTTATCTAGAGAAAGAGCTGGTTTTGAGGTTCGTGATGTTCACTATACACATTACGGGCGTTTATGTCCGATTGAAACACCAGAGGGACCAAATATTGGTCTGATTTCTTCACTTTCAGTATATGCTAAAGTTAATAATTTAGGATTTATTGAAACTCCTTATCGTGAAGTTAAAGAAGGTGTTGTTGATATTAAAAAAGAACCAATTTATTTAAGTGCTGAAGAAGAAGAAGGTCAAAAAATTGCCCAATCTAATTTAGATTTAGATAAAGATGGTAAAATAGAATTAGATAAAGTAGTAGCCAGAGAAGAAGGCGATTTTCCATTAGTAACTCCTGAAGAGGTGAATTATATGGATGTGTCTCCTAATCAAATCTCATCTATCTCTGCATCTTTAATTCCGTTTTTAGAACATGATGATGCGAATAGAGCTTTGATGGGATCAAACATGATGCGTCAAGCTGTACCCTTAATGAGACCTCAGTCTCCAATTGTTGGTACTGGTTTGGAACGTAGAGTTGCTAAAGATTCAAGAATTTTGATCAATGCAGAAGGCGAAGGTGTTGTTGATTATGTTGATTCTGATATTATTACAATTACTTACAAAAGAACTGATGAGCAGAGACTGGTAAGTTTTGAAGAAGATTCTAAAACATATAAGTTAATTAAGTTTAGAAAAACAAATCAAGGTACGTCTATTAACTTGCATCCTATTGTTAAAAAAGGAGATAAAGTTACTGAAGGACAAGTACTATGTGAAGGATATGCTACAGAAAAAGGTGAATTGGCCTTAGGTAGAAATATGAAAGTAGCCTTTATGCCTTGGAAAGGGTATAACTTTGAGGATGCAATTGTAATTTCTGAAAAAGTAGTACGTGAAGATATTTTCACATCTATTCATATTGATGAGTATTCTTTAGACGTAAGAGATACTAAATTAGGTGCTGAAGAATTGACAAACGACATTCCGAATGTAAGTGAAGAATCTACTAAAGATTTAGATGAAAACGGAATGATTCGTATCGGTGCTGAAATTAAGCCTGGTGATATCCTTATCGGTAAAATTACACCTAAAGGAGAATCTGATCCTACACCTGAAGAAAAATTACTAAGAGCTATTTTTGGTGATAATGCAGGTGATGTAAAAGATGCTTCATTAAAAGCATCTCCATCATTAAAAGGAGTAGTGATTGATAAAAAATTATTCCAAAGAATAGTTAAAGACAAAGCAAAAAGAAGTCAAGATAAAGAAGATATTTCTAGACTTGAATCTGAATTTGTAATAAAATTTGACAGTTTAAGAAGTAGATTAGTTGAAAAATTATTCAGTCTTGTAAATGGTAAAACTGCACAAGGAGTTTTGAATGATTTAGGTGAAGAAATTTTCCCTAAAGGAAAGAAATTTACCTTAAAAATGTTAAATGCTATAAATGATTTTGAGTATTTAACTAAAGGTACTTGGACAACCGATAAACACCTTAATAGTTTAGTTAATGAATTGATTCATAACTATAAAATTAGGGTAAATGACCTTCAAGGTTCTTTACGTAGAGAAAAATTCACCATTACTGTTGGTGATGAATTGCCAAATGGTATTGTGAAATTAGCTAAAGTTTATATTGCTAAAAAACGTAAACTAAAAGTTGGTGATAAAATGGCAGGTCGTCATGGTAATAAAGGTATTGTAGCTCGTATTGTTAGAGCTGAAGATATGCCTTTCTTAGAAGACGGAACTCCAGTTGATATCGTATTAAATCCATTAGGTGTACCATCACGTATGAATATTGGACAAATTTATGAAACCGTTTTAGGATGGGCAGGTCAGAAACTAGATCAAAAGTATGCAACACCAATTTTTGATGGAGCAACAATTGATGAAATTACGGCATTGACAAATGAAGCAGGTGTGCCAGAATTTGGTCATACTTATTTATATGATGGAGGAACAGGTGAACGTTTTGATCAACCAGCAACGGTAGGTGTAATTTATATGATAAAATTAGGTCATATGATTGAAGACAAAATGCACGCACGTTCTATCGGACCATATTCATTAATTACTCAACAACCATTAGGTGGTAAAGCACAGTTTGGTGGTCAACGTTTTGGTGAAATGGAAGTTTGGGCTCTTGAAGCATACGGAGCATCTGCAACATTAAGAGAAATCTTAACCGTAAAATCTGATGACGTATTAGGTAGAGCAAAAACTTACGAAGCAATCGTAAAAGGAGAACCGATGCCAGAACCTGGTTTACCAGAATCATTTAACGTATTAATGCACGAGTTAAAAGGACTTGGCTTAGACGTTAGATTAGAAGAATAACAATAAATTAAGCTGTGAGGATATTCCTCA
>VAPK010354550.1_pt1 | contig 23404 bp, 23 predicted proteins | sample 3395031 | NCBI WGS metagenome assembly VAPK01 (sample SAMN08290443, study PRJNA428436) | hydrothermal vent metagenome | isolation source: Deep-sea hydrothermal vent chimney 1 | place: Pacific Ocean: Juan De Fuca Ridge
GCTTTTCGAGAGCTTTTCCCCTTTGATCCTTAACGGAGGATATCCTTCTTTATCAACATATTGAATATTAGCTCCAAGTTTCTGCAAAGCTTCCACTAAAATTTTTACCGGACGGCTTTGCATTCTTTCCGAACCTGTTAGTACTACTTCTCTGCCTTCATTTACAGCAAAATAAGCAGTTAAAAACCGCATAGCAGTTCCGGCATGACCGATATCTATCACATCACCCTTTGAAGATAAAGCTTCCTGCAAATGTTTTGTGTCATCAGAATCAGAAAGATTTTTTAGCTGTATATTTGGGTATAATTTTTTTAAAATAAGTAACCTGTTCGATTCACTTTTTGAGCCTGAAATTGCAATGTTACCCTTTACTTTTTTTGCAATATAGTTAAGTTTTTTATCCAATTTATCTTTGGTATTTTTTTGCCTTCCATTTATAATAAAACGTGATGACAATTCCGTAAACAATAGCACCAATAAAGTTAGAAATCAGAAACTCCGATGTTCCTAATTTTACAATAATATCAGCAAGTGTTTCACCACTAACCAATGCCCACAGAAACTTAAAAATCCCTGCAACCACAAAAAAGATAGAAGCAGCAATCGTAGCACCTTTATAAAAGGGCATTTCTACAAAATTCCTAATCATTATTTACTCTTTAATTTATCTGCTTTTCGTTTGTAATAAAAGGCCATGATCAAGCCATAAAAAATTGCTCCAAAAAGATTGGAGATCAAATAACTACTGGTCATGGCCTTTTCCATGATAGAAGAAAATGTTTCTCCCTGAAACAATGCCACTACAACTTTGATAATATTCACAAATACAAAAAACAAAAGCGTAAGTGTTACCACATTTTTCCAAAATGGATTTTTTTCATAAAATGGTGCCATAATTATTTTAATTTTTTATTGTTATGATGCCTGTCATGATCGCGTTTTGCTTTCATATCCAGTTTTTTATCGAAAGCATCCTGCAAATCGATGCCGGTTTGATTTGCCAAACAAAGAACCACAAACATCACATCGGCAAGTTCTTCTCCAAGATCCTTATTCTTATCACTTTCTTTTTCACTTTGTTCACCATAACGCCGGGCAATGATTCGGGCAACTTCACCAACTTCTTCTGTTAACTGTGCCATATTGGTAAGTTCATTAAAATAACGAACTCCATGATTCTTTATCCATTTATCAACTTCCAGCTGGGAATTTTTAATATCCATTTCTTTTATTTTAATGGGCAAATATAATTAAATTTTAACCCTTTATTTGTTCTTGTATGGATGTTTACAAGGTGAATCAATCATTTAAAAACCAGAAGATATGGTAAATAACCAGCAACTATTAAACCTTATCAAGCTCTAAAAGCTCTTCCAAAAAGTCTCTTTTATTACTCATTCTCGGCACTTTATGTTGACCTCCTAGCTTGTTTTTACCCTTTAACCATTTGTAAAAGAGTCCGTTATTAGCCTGATGGATCTTTGGCAAAGCCAAAGTCATGTTTTTATGCCTTTTCGCCTCATAATCTGAATTGATATTTTTTAAAGCTCCATCTAAATAAACAGTAAACTCTTCTATATTATGTGGTCTGCTTTTAAATTCAATCATCCATTCATGACCTCCACTTGAATTTCCATTCATAAAAATGGGGGCTACGGTATATTCAGATATAATTGCATTTGTATTCTCACAGGCAATTTTTAATGCATCTTCTGCATTTTCCACCACTAATTCTTCCCCAAAAACATTGATAAAATGTTTGGTTCTTCCTGTTATTTTGATCCTATATGGCTTTAAACTGGTGAACTTCACAGTATCCCCAATCAAATACCTCCACAAGCCTGAATTTGTTGTAATTACAAGTGCATAATTTTTATGCAACACTACTTTATGTAAAGGAATTGCTTTTGAATTTTCATCATCATATTGATCCATAGGAATAAATTCGTAAAAAATTCCATAATCCAGCATCAGTAACATTTCGTTGGAAAAATTATTATCCTGGATAGCAAAAAATCCTTCAGAAGCATTGTAGGTTTCATAATATCTGAAGCTGTTTTTTGGAATTAATTTTTTGTACTGTTCACGATAGGGATTAAAATTAACACCTCCATGAAAATAAACTTCCAGATTTGGCCATACTTCCAGAATATTATTCTTACCAGTAACTTCCAAAACTCTGTTCAACAATACAAGCATCCATGACGGAACTCCGGCCAGACTACGAATATCTTCATCCACCGTTTCTTCTATAATTGCATCCATTTTAGATTCCCATTCATCCATTAAGGATGTTTTCAAACTCGGAGCCGTACTAAAATCTGCCCAAAAGGGTAAATTTTCAATAATAATAGCCGACAGATCTCCAAAATAGGTTTCATTATCTTCATAAACAGCCCTGCTACCACCTAAACGAAGCCCCTTACCTTTGAACATTTCTGTTTCGTCATTATTATTGATATAAATACACAGCATATCTTTACCTGCTTTCATATGACAATCTTCAATTGACTCATCACTCACCGGAATAAATTTGCTTTTTGCATTGGTAGTTCCACTCGATTTCGCAAACCATTTGATCTTTGTTGGCCAAAAAATATTCTCTTCACCTTTTCTTGCTCTTTCTATTAGAGGTTCAATGGTTTCGTATTTTTGAATAGGAACTCTTTCTGCAAAAGAAGTATAATCTTTTATACCATGAAAATCATACTTTTTACCAACTTCGGTAAACTGTGCTGCAGACAATAAATGGAACAGAACCTCATTTTGAACCTCGTTTGGATAATCAATAAACATATCAATTTGATCCTTACGTTTTTTTAAGATCCATGAGATTACAGTATGGAATAATGGGAATTGCATGTTGATTTAAACAGAATTTTTATATTACCTTTAGCGTCTAAATTTACATTAAAATAAATTTGTAACCAATAACTATTTTTTTAAAATTTTAAAATATGTCCAAAGTAGGTATTATCATGGGAAGTGATTCCGATCTGCCAGTTATGAAAGAAGCAATTGAAATTTTGCGAAATTTTAATATTGAAACTGAAGTAGATATTGTTTCGGCACACCGTACACCCGAAAAACTTTTTGACTATGCAACAAATGCGCACTTACGTGGAATTAACGTAATCATAGCAGGTGCCGGAGGGGCTGCACATTTACCTGGCATGGTGGCATCTATGAGTCCATTACCAGTAATTGGCGTACCGGTAAAATCAAGAAACTCCATTGACGGTTGGGATTCAGTTCTTTCTATTTTACAAATGCCAGGCGGAGTTCCAGTTGCAACGGTTGCTTTAGATGGCGCAAAAAATGCCGGTATTTTAGCTGCTCAAATTATTGGTCAGGCCGATAAAAAAGTTTTAAAATCAATTATTTCTTTTAAGGAAGAATTGAAAACTAAAGTTTACAAAGCCTCTGAAAATTTACAAAAATAAATAATAAAAATGTCGGATAACAGGAACGTTTACTCCTGACTTCTCACTTCCAACTTCTTACTTACATATGAATAATCCATTACTTCAGGAATTCAATACCAATTACAATACTTCACCCTTTTCAATAATAAAGAACAAGCATTTTAAACCTGCTTTTGAAAAAGGAATTGAACTGGCAAAAACTGAAATTGATGAAATTGCCAACAACAAAGAGGTTCCAACTTTTGAAAACACTTTGGTTGCTTTAGAATTTTCAGGACAAAAACTGGATAGAATTTCTAGTATATTTTTCAATCTGAATTCGGCAGAAACCAATGATGAAATCCAAAATATTGCTCAGGAAGTTTCTCCTCTTTTATCGGATTTCGCCAATGATATTCGATTGAATAAAAAATTGTTTGATCGGGTAAAAACACTGCACAACAATAAAAACAATCTAAACTTAAGTACAGAACAGGAAATGCTTTTGGATAAAAATTACAAGAGTTTCGTAAGAAACGGAGCAAATTTAATTACAAAAGATAAAGAAAAACTGAGAAAAATAGATAAAGAACTCTCTAAATTAAGTCTGCAATTTGGCGAAAATGTTTTGGCAGAAACTAATGATTTTGAATTACATATCACCCAAAAAGAACAATTAAACGGCTTACCCGAAGGAACCATTGAAGCGGCTAAAATGCTGGCAAAAGAGAAACAAAAAGAAGGATGGATCTTTACATTGGATTATCCAAGTTACATTCCTTTTTTAACCTATGCAGAGGACAGAAATTTACGAGAAAAAATGGCAAAAGCCTTTGGAGCAAAAGCTTTTAAAAATAATGAGCATGACAATCAAAAGATTGTTTTAAACATTGTAAAACTTCGTCATCAACGAGCAAATTTACTTGGATACAAAACCCATGCTCATTTTGTTTTAGAAGAACGAATGGCTGAAACTCCTAAAAAAGTAAAGCAGTTTTTAAGTGACCTGATGATGAAGGCAAAACCTGCTGCTAAAGAAGACTTTTCAAAAGTAGCGGATATTGCCAAAAAAGATGATATCAAAAAAATTAAAAAATGGGATGGAACTTATTATTCTGAAAAATTAAAAAAAGAATTATTTGATCTGGATGATGAGCAATTAAAACCTTATTTCAAACTTGAAAATGTGATCGATGGCGTTTTTACGATTGCCGGAAAATTATATGATCTGAAATTTGAAGAGATATCCGATATTGATAAATACCATAGTGATGTAAAAACCTATAAAGTGACTGATACTAAAGGTACTTTTATTGCTGTTTTTTATGCTGATTTCTTTCCCCGAAAGGGAAAAAGAAATGGTGCATGGATGACTTCTTTTAAAGATCAGTGGAAACAAAATGGAGAAAACTCAAGGCCACATATTTCAATAGTTTGTAATTTTACCAAACCTACAGAAACAAAACCTTCTTTGTTAACTTTTAATGAAGTAACCACCTTGTTTCATGAATTTGGTCATGCTTTACACGGCATGCTGGCAAATACAACTTACCCGAGTTTATCAGGAACACATGTTTACTGGGATTTTGTAGAATTACCAAGTCAGGTTTTTGAAAACTGGTGTTATGAAAAAGAAGCTTTAGATCTTTTTGCCAAACATTATCAATCAGGTGAAATAATCCCAATGGAACTGGTTCAAAAAATTAAGGATTCGGCTAACTTTTTAGAAGGAATGGCTACCATGCGACAATTGAGTTTCGGACTGCTAGATATGGCATGGCATGGTGGGAATCCCACCGATATAAAAAATGTTAAGACTTTTGAAAATAAGGCTTTCGCCGACACCCAATTATATCCTGATGTAAAAGAAAATTGTATGAGTACCTCTTTTTCTCATATTTTTCAGGGAGGTTATTCTTCAGGATATTACAGTTATAAATGGGCAGAAGTTTTAGATGCAGATGCCTTTGAAGCTTTTCAGGAAAATGGGATTTTTGATAAAGAAACTGCTACAAAATTCAAAGAAAATGTTTTAAGTCAGGGAGGAACACAAAAACCTATGGAGCTTTATAAAAAATTTAGAGGGAAAGAACCAAGTGTGGATGCATTGTTAAAAAGAGCAGGACTTATATAAACGCTTTATGCAATTGGCTTTAAGCTATTTTAATTTCAAATCTCAAATTTAAAGTGTATTTTATCATACTTTTGCAATCCAACTAAAAAAAATCACTTTATGAAAACTTATGATGTCGCTATTATTGGCTCTGGTCCGGGAGGGTATGTTGCAGCAATTCGTTGCGCACAACTTGGGCTTAAAACTGCCATCATTGAAAAATACAATACCCTTGGAGGCACATGCTTAAATGTAGGGTGTATTCCTTCAAAAGCTTTATTAGATTCTTCTCATCACTACCATGATGCTATAACTCATTTTGAAAAACACGGGATAGATGTAAAAGAAGTTACAGTGAATTTTGACCAGATGATCCGTCGTAAAAATGAGGTAGTTGCACAAACATCAGGGGGTATCAATTTTTTAATGGATAAAAATAAAGTTGATGTGTATCAGGGTGTTGGTTCTTTTAAAGATACTACGCATATTGATATCGCTAAAGCGGAAGGAGATACAGAAACCATCGAAGCAAAACACACCATCATTGCAACAGGTTCAAAACCATCTTCTTTACCATTTATTCAAATCGACAAAAAAAGAATCATTACTTCAACAGAAGCCTTAAGTTTAAAAGAAATACCAAAACATTTGATTGTGATTGGGGGTGGAGTAATTGGTCTGGAATTAGGTTCCGTTTATAAAAGATTGGGAGCCAATGTTTCTGTAATTGAATTTATGCCAAAAATTATCCCAACCATGGATGATATGCTTGCCAAAGAATTACAAAAAGCATTAAAAAAACAAGGAGTCAAATTTTATATCGGACATAAAGTAACCTCGATAAAAAATTCCGATAAGGAAGTCATCATCACAGCCGATGATAAAAAAGGAAACCCGGTAGAATTCAAGGGAGATTATTGTCTGGTTGCGGTTGGAAGAAAACCTTTTACAAATGGCTTGAGTCTGGAAAATGCCGGAGTTGAAATGAATGAAAAAGGACAGATCAAAACCAATGAACATTTGCAAACGAGTACGCCAAATATTTATGCCATTGGGGATGTAATTACAGGTGCTATGCTGGCACACAAAGCGGAAGAGGAAGGAACGATGGTTGCCGAATTGATTGCCGGACAAAAACCACATATAAACTATAATTTAATTCCAGGAGTAGTTTATACCTGGCCGGAAGTTGCTGCAGTTGGCAAAACAGAAAATCAGCTAAAAGAAGAAGGAATCGACTACAAAACAGGTTCTTTTCCGATGCGTGCATTGGGAAGAGCAAGAGCCAGTATGGATATTGAAGGACAGGTAAAAGTACTGGCAGATACCAAAACAGATGAAATTTTAGGAGTTCATATGATTGGAGCACGTGCAGCAGATATGATAGCAGAAGCTGTTGTTGCCATGGAATTCAGGGCATCCAGTGAAGATATTGCACGAATTTCACATGCCCATCCAACTTTCACAGAAGCCATAAAAGAAGCCTGCCTAGCAGTTGACAAAAGATCCATTCACAGTTAAATTATTCCAAATGAAAAATCTAATTACCTTTTTGATAATTTCCTTATTATTTATTTTTGGTGCTCAGGGACAAAAAATAACAAAAACCTATAGCAATTATAATTCCTCTAAAAAAGAAATTACATCCATAATGTTACAACAGGCAAAAGACTGGAGTAACGGTAATATTGAAGGTTTTATGGAAGGCTATATCAAATCCGATGACCTGAAATTTGTTGGCAACAAAGGTATTACCTATGGCTGGAAGCAAACACTTGAAAATTACAAAAAAGGCTATCCCTCTAAAGAACATATGGGAATTCTAACCTTTAAGTTATTGGAATTTGATCAGTTGGCCAAAGATGTATTTCTGGTAATTGGTGAATTTCACTTAAAAAGAACTGTTGGTGATGCCAATGGTGTGTTTTCCATTATTTTAAAACAAATTGATGGTCAATGGAAAATAATTGCTGATCATTCATCTTAGAAGATTTGAAAAGAAAATCAAAAAAAATGCAAAAATTATTTTTTGTTTTCTTCTTTATTAGTTCAGTAATTTCTGCACAAGAAAAATTTACAATCAGTGGAGATATTAAAGACATTCATAATGGAGAAACTTTATTTGGTGCAAATATTCACCTTAAAAATACCACTATTGGCGTAACATCCAATGCTTATGGTTTTTATGCCATTACAGCTCCGCAAGGTTTCTATACTATTGTTGTTTCCTATATGGGTTACCATGAAATAAGTAAAGAAATTATTTTAGATAAAAAATTAAAATTAAACTTTGAATTAGAAGAAAATACCAATCAACTTGATGAAATTGTAATTAGCACTGATGAATCTGAAAAAATAAATATTAAAAGTCCACAAATGAGTGCGACAAAAATGAATATTGCTACCATTAAACAGATACCTGCTGTTTTAGGAGAAATTGACATTATAAAGTCCATTCAAATGCTCCCGGGAGTAACCAATAACGGAGAGGGTTCCAGTGGATTTAATGTCAGGGGTGGTGCGGTAGATCAAAATTTAGTCTTATTAGATGAAGCGACTATTTATAATACTTCACATGTTTTAGGGTTCTTCTCCATTTTCAATGCGGATGCTATTAAAGATGTCAAACTTTACAAGGGCAATATTCCTGCTCGTTTTGGAGGGAGAGCTTCATCGGTGTTAAATGTGCATCAAAAAGACGGGAACAGTAAACGCATGGCTCTTACCGGAGGTATTGGCAGTGTTTCCAGCCGGTTGGCTATTGAAGGGCCAACCATTAAAGACAAAGGTTCTTTTTTAGTTGCAGGAAGAGGCTCTTACGCCCACTTATTTTTAAAACTAAATGAGAAATTTAAAGAAAATAGCGCGTACTTTTATGATCTTAACTTAAAAACTAATTATGAAATAGACGAAAAAAATACCCTGTTTTTATCTGGTTATTTTGGAAGAGATGTATTTGTGTTTTCTGATAAGTTCAGTAATTCCTATGGAAATGCTTCTGGAAACCTAAGGTGGAATCATATTTTTAATGATAATATTTTTTCAAACTTATCATTGGTTTATAGTAGATATGACTATAAACTTGGCGTGAATTTATTTGAGTTTGATTGGAAAGCTAAAATTGATAATTACAGTATCAAATACGACCTTAGCTACTATATAAGCAATACTTTTCAACTTCAATTTGGTGCTAATGGTATTTTTTATGATTTTAACCCTGGTGAAATCAACCCTACTACGCCAACATCCTCTGTAAACCCTTTATCTTTGGATAAAAAAAGAGCTGTAGAAGGAGGTATTTATATTAGTGCTGAACATAAATTAACTTCAAAACTTACTGCACAATATGGTTTTCGCTATAGTACTTTTGCAAGGTTAGGCGGACAAGCCATGGTACAATACAAAAATGATTTACCAGTAGTGTACAACCCAATTCTAGAAATTTATGAAAGAGGCACTCCTGTTGGAGTAATTGATTATGATAAAAATGACAAAATAAAAACCTTTGGTAATTTTGAGCCAAGGCTTGCTTTAGCTTATCAATTAAATAATTCGTCCTCTTTAAAAGCTGGATATTCCAGAGTTGCACAATACATTCATTTGTTATCAAATACAACCTCAGTTACTCCTGTGGATGTTTGGACACCAAGCGGACAATATATTGACCCTCAAATGTCTAACCAATACTCTTTTGGATATTTTAATAATTTCAGTAACAACACTTACTCTCTTGAAGTTGAAACTTATTATAAAACGATAAAAAACAGAATTGACTATATAGATGGATCGAATTTAATTGGAAACAACACCATTGAAACCGAAATTTTAAATGGAGAATCGAAAGCATATGGTATTGAGTTTTTATTCCGCAAAAGCAAAGGGAAGTTTACAGGATGGTTGGCCTACACCTTAGCAAAATCAGAACAATTGACTCCCGGAGGAAACGCTGGCGGCTCAGGAATAAACAATGGAAAATGGTATAGCACACCTTATGACAGGTTGCATGATATTTCACTTATTGGAACTTACTTCCTCAACACGAAATGGAATATTAGCACCAATTTTATCTACCAAACTGGTAGGCCGGTGACTTATCCTACCGGGCAATATGAGTATGAAGGCTTGTCAATTGCAAGTTATTCTAACCGAAATTCTGACAGACTGCCATCATACCACAGGTTAGATATTTCGGCAACTTATTCGCCAACACCAGCAAATAAAAAATGGAAAAGTCAATGGGTTTTTGGAATTTATAATATCTATAATCGAAAAAATGCTGCATCTATTTCGTTTGGTCAAAATCGAGAAACAGGAGCAAATGAAGCTACCCGAACTGCAATTTTTGGTATTGTACCCTCAGTAACTTACAATTTTAAATTTTAAACCATGCGTAAATATCTCTATATACTAATTCTTACAATAACTTTTAATTCTTGTGAAGATGTTATTGATGTTGAAGTGCCAATAGTACCTCCCAGATTGGTTGTTGAAGCTTCCTTAGATTGGAAAAAGGAAACACTTGGGAACAACCAAAGTATTAAATTAAGTCTTTCCTCTCCTTATTTCAGTAACACCCCTAATAGTGCTGTATCGGGAGCAAAAGTAAAAGTCATTAATAATAATGATAAAACAGAAGTTATTTTTTTAGACCAAGGAGATGGAAATTATACAACAACAGCTTTTAAACCCTTTTTAAATCAATCCTATACATTAGAGATTGAATATAAAAATGAAATTTATCTTGCTACTGAAACCCTTACTCCAGTTACAAATATTACCAATATTTATCAATCTACTGAAAATGGATTTGATGATGGAGCCATTGAAATAAATATATCATTTACAGATCCTAAAGATGAAGAAAATTATTACCTCACAAAGTTTCATGACAGAAAAGATCTACTTGCAGAATTTTTTCCTGATAGTGATGAATTTACTAACGGTAATGAAATGACTTTTTTTTATGAAAAGATAGAAGATGATAAGGATAAGGAACTACAACCTGGAGACATTGTAGACATCCATTTGTATGGTATATCTGAACAATATTACAACTTTATTGGCTTACTTATTGCACAAAGCAAAGATCGTGGTTTATTTAGCACTACCCCAGCTAATATCAAAGGAAATTGTATTAACATTACCACCAAAGAAAATTATGCTTATGGATATTTTAGACTTACACAAGTAGACAAACATGTATATGTTGTTCAATAAATAGTTTTATAAGTTTCGCTATTAACTATCTTTACCTTTGTGAAAAGAACCTCTAAAAAAATACAAATTAATCCACTCGACTTTAAAAAAAAGTTACTGCATTGGGCACAACAATTTGATGTTTTTGTTTGGCTGGACAGTAATAACTATCATCAAAAATATAGTTCTTATGATGCAATCCTTGCTGTTGGTGTACATAAAAAAATCACTTGTGATTGTAAAAATGCCTTTGATAAATTAAAGACATTTCAAGAAGGTGCCAATGATTATATTTTTGGCTATTTGGGATATGACCTGAAAAATGATCTGGAAGACCTCACTTCAAATAACTTTGACGGACTTGGTTTTTCTGATCTAAATTTCTTTCAGCCAAAAAAAATATTTTTTCTAAAAAAAAGAATTTTGGAAGTAAAATATCTTTCTGAATTGAAAGGTGAAATGGAAGATGATTTGAAAAATATTGAAAACCAATCTCACCAGCAGGAAGATTCAAGTTTTATCAATCATGACAAAATAAAAATAAAACAAAGGATATCAAAAAATAACTATTCTAAAAAGTTAACCAATATTTTAGATCACATTCACAGAGGAGATATTTATGAAGTTAATTTTTGTCAGGAATTTTATGCGGAAAATGCAACCATAAACACACTCAAAGTTTATAAAAAACTTAATAAAATATCAACCCCTCCTTTTGCTTCCTTTTTTAAAATAAAAGATAAATATTTACTCTCTGCTTCTCCGGAAAGGTTTGTAAAAAAAGAAGGCAATAAATTAATTTCTCAGCCCATTAAAGGAACTGCAAGAAGACTATCAAATACAAAAGAAGATCAAAAACTGGCTGAGCAACTTTACTACGATCCGAAAGAAAGAGCAGAAAACATCATGATCGTTGATCTGGTTAGAAATGATCTTTCAAAAACAGCTGTCAAAGGCAGTGTGAATGTGGAAGAATTATGCAACGTTTATTCTTTTAAACAGGTACATCAATTGATATCAACAGTCGTTTCTGAAGTGAAAAAAGATAAAAATCCTGTTGATATTATCAAAAGTTTATTCCCAATGGGAAGCATGACTGGTGCTCCTAAAATATCGGCTATGAAAATTATTGAACAACAGGAAGAAACCAAAAGAGGATTGTACTCAGGAGCTGTTGGTTATATTTCTCCTGACAATAATTTTGATTTTAATGTTGTGATCAGAAGTATTCTACACAATAAAACAAACAAGTACACTTCTTTTATTGTAGGTGGTGCAATTACATCACAATCCAATATTGAAAATGAATATGAAGAGTGCATGGTAAAAGCCGAGGCAATGAAAAATGCTTTGACCAATAAGGACTTTTAAAAAATTACTTAGCTGTTTTTTTTATAGTATTTTTTCTTAGCAACAATAATGGTAAAGAAATTCCTAGGGTTAAAGAAATCAGAATAAAAAACATGTTAAATCCATTAGAAAAAATAGCATCAAGTAGTTCCAGCCTTTTTTCTGTTTCTACTTCCATAAAAGTAAAATTCATCATTGCCAATACTGTTTTGTATGCAAAATAACCCGGAATCATTGGAATAACTGCCGGAATTGAAAACACAACCGGTGGTTGGTGTATCTTATGTGCTAATGGAATACTAAAAATACCAACAAATAAAGCAGCAATAAAACTGGAAATAACAATATTGACACCCATTTTAAGCAAGACTGACTTGATCAAACCTACTCCAAAACTCAAAATAAATACCGTTAAAATTGCCTTCCTCGGAATATTGAATAAAATTCCAAACCCAATTCCTGCAATTCCAGTCCAGAGAGCCAATTCCATTATATTTAATAAGTCTATCATTTTTATTGTAAATGAAATATTATAATGGCTCCAAACAATCCCATTGCAATGGCTAAAACAGTCATCAAACCAATAGCAAATCTAACTGTTCCGTTTAGGACATAATTATCCAAAAAATCTGTAAATGAATTAATCAAGGGAACTCCCGGAACTAAAAATAAAATAGAAGTAGCCAAAGCAATATCAGGACTTTTACCTATTTCAAACACCACTCCTAAAGCAGCAATAGACGAGGCTATAAACGATGCCAGCACAACTCTGAAATAAATATTAAAATTCTTTTTATGTGCTTCCTGTAGCACAAACAATCCTATAAATGTACTTGCCATTGCTACTGCCATATTGATATAATCACCACCAAAAATATTGCAAAAACCAGCTCCTGCTAAACTAACAGCAAACAATACCAATAATCTTGGATATCTTTCCTTTAATTTTATTTTTGCTATTTCTTTCTCGATTTGAGCAAAGGTCCAGTTTCTGTCAATTGCATACCAACTTGCACGGCTAACAGCTGATATAATAGCAAAATTAATGGCATATGGAGGAATACTTTGCACCTTGGTGAAAATTTGATTTGTTTGTTTATCAATCAAGGTCATCACAATATTTTTATGACTAATCATACGATAGGCTTTACAGTCTAAAACAGAAGCAAATCGATCAATGCTAACGTTGGCACGATTTGTATTTGCACCGGAAACCATTAACAAAGAAGATATATGCAAAAGCAAATTGGCTATTTTTTCAAGTTTTTTCTCGTTATCCATTGTGATTATATTAACTTTGCAAAGCTAAGATAGAAAACTTTATTGAAAAGCTATTTTTAAAAATAAAGATGTGTAAATTTCTGAATACAATGTGCAGTCAACTTAGACTTTGGTGGCAATAATTCGAATTCGTTTATAATCAGCAAACCATTTTCCGTTGATAAAACATTTATCTTTTACACTTGCTTGTATTTTATCAATCATAAGATCTTTCTCATCAGGACTAAGATCAACAAAAAAAGCAGTCCCAAACATCAAAAGCCATTCTTTTATTCCGTTTTTCTCATCATCCAATTTGGTTGGTCTTGCATATAATTGAGCAAGTTTCACCTCAAATCCATTACTTTCCAATAAAATGGTATACTCACTTATACTAGGGAAATACCAGTTTTTCTTTTGAGCCTTTTCAGGATAACCATTTTCAACCAATACTTTTTTAATAGCATCATGGATTATTCTCACATTGCCTTTACCTCCAAATTCTAATACCAGCCTTCCTTTACTTTTAAGATTGTTATACATACAAACAACTGCTTTTTCGCTTTGTAATTCCCAGTGCAAAACTGCATTTGAAAAAATAGCATCAAATGGCTCTTCAAATTGAAAATTAGAAGCCTCTTTTACATGAAATTCCAGATCTTTATATTTTGCTTTTGCTGCTTCTATCATATTTCGAGAAGCATCAATACCAATCACCCTTGCTCCTGATTCGCTAATCTCTTTTGTTAATTGTCCGGTGCCACAACCCAGATCCAAAATTAATTCTCCATCTTGGGGACTTAATTCTTTGATCAGATCTTCACCATACTTGTAAACAAATCCATGTTTTTCATTGTACAAATGTATATCCCATTCATTTTTATTAACTGCCATTTTAATATTTATTCTAAAATTGCTTTCTTCATTTTAGATTGGATTTCTTTTAAAGCCAGATTGCCTACACTGCCAATATGTGTATGTTGCACATTTTTATTTGGTTTAAAATTTCCTTCCTGGATATTTCCTCCTACAATTTTATACGCATCTCTAAATGGTGTTCCATTTTGCACCAGTTCATTCACTTCTTCCACACTAAACAAATAATCATATTTTTTATCCTCTAAAATATCCTCGTTCACTTTTATATTCTGCAAAGAATAAGTAAACATTTCTAAACATGATTTTAATGCCTGTATTGCTGGTAGCAATCCTTCTTTTAACAACTGGAGATCTCTATGGTAACCACTTGGTAAATTATTGGAAATCATGGTAAGCTCAAAAGGTAAGGCTTGTATTTTATTACATTTACCTCTGATCAGTTCAAAAACATCCGGATTTTTTTTGTGAGGCATGATACTCGATCCGGTTGTTAATTCATCCGGAAAGGAAACAAAACCAAAATTCTGACTCATATACAAACAAATATCATAGGCAAATTTCGACAAAGTTCCGGCTACAGAACTCATTGCAAAAGCAACTGATTTTTCAGTTTTTCCTCTACTCATTTGAGCTGCTACCGAATTGTATTTTAAAGTTTCAAATCCCATGGTTTTTGTAGTATCCTCTCTGTCAATTGGGAAAGAGCTTCCATAACCTGCCGCTGAACCTAAAGGATTTTGATCTACCACTTTAAAAGCAGCATTGATAAAATAAACATCATCGATCAGACTCTCGGCATAAGCAGAAAACCACATGCCGAAAGAGGAAGGCATCGCAACCTGAAAATGTGTATAACCCGGCAAAAGAACTTTTTCATGCTTTTTTGACAGACTTATCAATTGATCGAATAACTCTTTCGTCTGGTTCTTGATTTCAATCAGTTCATCTTTTAAATACAAATGTACATCAACTAAAACCTGGTCATTACGCGAACGTGCTGTATGAATTTTTTTACCGGTATCACCCAGATTTTCCGTTAGTAAAAATTCTACTTTTGAATGTACATCTTCAAAAGAATCTTCAATAGTAAATTCTCCTTTTTCGATGTTTTGCAGAATATTTTCCAGTTCTTTGATTACTGAAATAATTTCTTGCTTAGACAACAAGCCTATTTTATGCAGCATTTTTGCATGTGCCAGTGAACCAATCACATCGTATTTTGCCAGAACCAGATCTAATTCCCTATCATTTCCAACAGTGAAAATATCAATTTTTTTATCGGTACTATATCCTTTATCCCAAAGTTTCATATTTTAATGTGTTAATGTGTTAATGTGTTAATGCTATAATGAGTGAATTAATTAATATGTAGAATTTTTAGCTTTGGATGTAATTTTAATTATTTCAGATGATTCTGATAATAATCTATCTAGTCCCTTTTTATCATTCGATAAATCGGCATCTTTTATTACTTCCAACCAATATTCAGATTCATCAACTTCTTCTACAACAATGCATATTTTACTAAAAAATTCCCTTTTTGATCTTGCAATACATGCTGCTCTGTAATTTGCACCCGTTGAAGTTGCAGCTTTTACAAGTTGATAAATAATGACAGAAGAAGCTTTACCAGGTTTCAAAGATTCACAAAAATGAATTACATCAACAGCAAACTTTTTTGTTCTTTTTCTCATTTTTTCAACAAAAATCTCCTTTTCAGTCATATCATCTTTGTTTTTATTAAATTATAAAACCTTTACTCATTAACTCCTTGACACATTAGCTCATTAAGCAGACCAATGTATATTAAAATTCCTTCCTCTATCTCCTCTACAAAAATAAACTCATCTGCCGTATGCGATCTTAGCGACTCACCCGGACCTAGTTTTAAAGAAGGACAAGTCAAAGCTGTTTGATCGGACATGGTTGGTGATCCATACGTTTGTTGCCCTAAATTTTGCCCGGCAGCTACCACAGGATGTTCCATTGAAATAGATGATGAATTATTTCGTAAAGATCGCTCTTTTATCTCAATATTTACATTTTTCTTAATTATTTCAAGTACTTCTTTTAAACTGTAAGCGTCTGTTGTTCTTACATCTACAACAAAGTGACATTCCGCAGGGACCACATTATGTTGTTTTCCTGCATTGATCTGTGAAACAGTCATTTTTATTTCTCCCAGCGTTTCAGAAACTTTTGGAAACCTGAAATTTTTAAACCATTCAATTGCCTCAATAGCCTTATAAATTGCATTATCACCAGTTCCATGTGCTGCATGACCAGCTTTTCCGTGTGCGTAAACGTCCAAAACCAGCAATCCTTTTTCGGCTATAGCCAAATGCATCAAAGTAGGTTCTCCAACAATGGCAAAATCAAATTCAGGTAACGAGGGTAAAACGCTTCGAATTCCTTTCGGGCCTGAATTTTCCTCTTCTGCTGAAGCGAGTAATACCAAATTGTATTTTAGATCCTTCTTCTCATAGAAATAAGTAAATGTTGCCATCAATGAAACCAGACTTCCACCAGCATCGTTACTGCCCAACCCAAATAACTTACCACCCAGCATCTCCACTTTAAACGGATCTTTGGTGTAATCTTTATTTGGTCTAACTGTATCGTGATGTGAGTTTAATAATATCGTTGGCTTTTCCTTATCAAAATATTTATTCACAGCCCAGATGTTATTGAATTCTCGTTGAAACGAAATAGATCTTTGTTCAAACCATGCTTGAATTAACACAGCTGTTTGCTCTTCTTCTCCTGAAAAAGATGGTGTTTCGATCAGCTTTTTAAGCAAAACGATTGCTTCTTTTGTCAATTCTGAGATCATAAAACTAAAGTAGTATGTTTCAAATTTTTATCTGCTATAACTTCCGGTTTACCAATAATAACTCTTTTAACTCCATTTTGCAATGCATCAAAACAATTATCAATTTTCGGAAGCATTCCATGTGAAATTATATTTTCTTTCTTCAAAAAACTTAAAGATACAAAATCAATTCTTTCAATTAAAGTTGCATCATTATTTATATCTGCCAAAACACCTAATTTTTCAAAACAATAAATCAATTCCACTTCAAAATATTTGCTCATTCCTTTTGCAAGTTCTGCTGCAATCGTATCGGCATTAGTGTTTAAAAGCTGACCTTTTTTATCGTGTGTAATTGCACAAAAAACAGGTGTAAGATCATTGCTGACCAAAACTTTGATCATTTCTGAATTCACCCCATCTACATCACCTGCAAAACCGTAATCCACCTCTTTTACAATACGTTTATGAGCCCGAATAGCATTTCCATCCGCACCGGTAAGTCCGATAGCATTGCAATTATTCTTTTGTAGTGCTGCTACAACATTTTTGTTTAGGAGTCCGGCATACACCATGGTAACAATTTCCAGTGTTGACTCATCTGTTACACGTCTTCCATTGACCATTTTGGGTTTCAAACCTAATTCACTTATCATTTCACTGGCATACCTACCTCCACCATGCACCAATATTTTTGATCCATTGATCTTAGAAAAATCCACTAAAAAAGAAGATAGTGCATCTTTATTATTGATCACGTTACCTCCAATTTTTACTATTTTAAGTTTTTGTTTCAACATACTTCTATATTACCTTCGCGATTTAGCACACCCCTAACCCCTCTCAAGAGGGGAACTTTCCAATATTCTTTTCAACACAACCTGTGCTGAATAGGTTCGATTGTTCGCCTGTTCAATCACGATAGAATTTTCACTATCCAAAACATCATCTGCCACCACTACATTTCTTCTTACCGGAAGGCAATGCATAAATTTAGCATTATTTGTTTTGGCCATTTTATCTCCTGTAATCATCCAGTTTTCATCCTGCGAGATCACTTTTCCATAATCATTAAAAGAGCTCCAGTTTTTTGTATAAATAAAATCAGCATTTTTAAAAGCCTTTTTCTGATCATATTCCACTTTAGAATCTTTCATCACTTCCGCATTTAATTCATAACCTTTGGGATGGGTAATTACAAATTCAGCATCCTGTTTTTGCATCATTTCAATAAAGGAATTGGCAACAGCATGTGGCAATGCTTTTGGATGAGGTGCCCAGCTTAAAACTACTTTTGGTTTATGGGTTGTTTTAAACTCCTCCATGGTTATGGCATCGGCAAGAGCCTGCATAGGATGACCAACCGAACTTTCCATATTTACAACCGGAACAGTAGCATATTTTGCAAATGCGGTCAATACTTCTTCCGCGAGATCTTTTTCTTTATCGGTCAAAGAGGCAAAAGCTCTAATTGCAATAATGTCACAAAACTGAGAAATTACCTGGGCTGCTTCTTTTACGTGTTCTGACTTTCCCTGGTTCATTATGGTGCCATCTTCAAACTCTAAAGCCCACCCTTCACTACCAAAATTCATTACAATTGGCTCCATTCCAAGATTCAAAGCTGCTTTTTGAGTGCTTAAACGAGTTCGTAAACTATTGTTGAAAAACAGCAGACCAATGGTTTTATTTTTACCAATATTCTGGTACTTTAACGGATCTTTTTTTAATTCGATTGCTTCGTTTACCCACTCTTTTAAACTATCGATATTTTCAATTGATAAGTAATTCATTTTAATTTATTTTTTTAACTTCCAACGATTCCCTCCCGATAGCCATCAGGATTCATGGGAATGACATTTATCCAATCACAATTTTTGTAAAATCAATTTTGCCTTTCATTGCTCTCAAAATAAAATTATCTTCCAGTCCGTTCACTAGCCAGGTTTCAATATTATTTTGTTGCAATAATTCAGCCGCATCAATTTTCGACTGCATACCTCCAGAGCCTTGTGAAGATTTAACATCTGAAATTTCTTTTTTTAATTTGGAAACATCCATCACGTTTTTAATAGTCTCTTTTTCATCCCTTCCAATCGAACTTTTCGTATAAATACCATTGGTATTTGAAGCAAAGATCACCAGATCAACTTTTAGCAACAAAGCTGTTAATGCTGCCAATCTATCATTATCACCAAATTGAATCTCATCGGTTGAAACCGTATCATTTTCATTGATAATAGGAATATAACTATTCTCGATCAGAATATTAATAGTACTCACAATATTTTCTCTTGATTTTACTCTTTCAAAATCATTATACGAAAGCAAACACTGAGAAGTAAGTAATCCTAGTTCTCTAAAATTCTCCTGAAATATTCGCATTAAATGAGGCTGACCAATTGCTGCCAAAGCCTGTTTCACATTGATCTCTTTTCCTTTACTTTCTAAATTTACAAATTGTTTTGCAACAGCGATTGCTCCTGAGCTCACAACAATAAATTCGTACTGATCACTTAACTCTGAAATCTGCCTGCCAATATCTTCAATCTTTCCCCGAGAAATAAAGTCGCTTTCTTTGGTTAAAGTATTGGTACCTATTTTTAATAAAATTCGCTTTTTACCTGATTTGCCCATCTCCTAAAACATACCATTTATTGGTTACTAAATGTTGCATTCCCATTGGTCCTCGGTGGTGCAATTTATCGGTACTTATTGCAAGTTCGCCTCCTAATCCAAATTGAAATCCATCTGTAAATCTTGTGGAAGCATTGTGATAAACAGCTGCTGAATCCACTGTTTCCATAAATGTATTTGCGGCTTCTTTATTTTCTGTTATAATTCCTGCCGAATGACCTCCACCATACTTATTGATCTTTGCAATTGCCACTTCTTCTGAAGAGACCATTGCAATTAGTATTTTGTAATCTAAAAATTCTTCATACCATGTATCTTCTGATGGAATAGGTTTTATACCATTAAATTCAGCTACAATCTCATCCCCTAAAACTTCTACTTTATACTCTTTTAATTTCGATAATAATTTTTGCATAAAAGCATCAAAACTTACCAGATTTGAATCAATTAAAACCTTATCCAAAGCATTACATGCCGATATTTTAGCAATTTTTGCGTTGACAATAATATCCAGTGCTTTATCAAGATCTGCCTCCGGATGCACATAAATAAAATTATTACCCCTGCCACTAACAATTACCGGACAAGTAGCATATCCTTTTACAAAAGCAATCAGTTTTTCTCCTCCACGAGGAACAATCAGATCTATTTTTTGTGTCGGATGTTTTAAAAATGCCTGTATTTCTTCTCGGTTGTAATTTAAATACTCCACCCAACTTTTTGAGATATCATTTTCTTCCAGTGCTTTATACCAAAGATCTACAATTGCCATATTTGAGTTGACCGCTTCTTTACCACCTTTTAACAAGATCTTATTTCCTGCTTTAAATGCAATTCCTCCTGCTTCAACAGTCACATCCGGACGAGATTCATAAATGATCATTACCGTACCAAATGCCGCAGTTTTATTGGTGATTTTCAGTCCGTTATTATTTATAAATTGAAATACTTCTTTTCCAACCGGGTCTTCCTGTAAAGCAAGCTGATGTAAAGATTTAATCATTACATCTATTTTTGCATTATTCACGATCAAACGGTCATACATGGCCTTATCATTTTCGGCAAAAGTTTTTACATCTGTTTTATTGGCAGATAAAATAGCTTCTCTTTCCTGATTCAATAATTTTGCCATGCTTTTTAATACGGCATTCTTTTGATCGCTTGCTAATTTTTTGTTCATCTTTCTTCTAATTCAAAACTTCTTTTAATGCTTTTATAAACTCATCTATTTGTGATTTTGTTACACTCAAAGGCGGAAGAATTCTCAATAAATTCTTATTTGCTGCTCCTCCAGTAAAAATATGTTTATCAAATATTAATTTCTTTCTAATTTCCGCAACTTCAAAATCAAATTCAACTCCCAGCATCAAACCTCTACCTTTTACTTTGTTTATTTGAGGTATTTCTTTAATCTTTTCTTTAAAATAGGAAGATACTTTTTTTACATTTTCAATCAATTTTTCTTTTTCTATCACATCTAAAACAGCAATTGCCGCTGCGCAAGCCAGATGATTCCCACCAAATGTTGTGCCCAGCATGCCATATTTTGCTTCAAACTTATCACTTATCAAAACTCCTCCAATAGGAAATCCGTTTCCCATTCCTTTAGCCGTAGTAATAATATCTGGATGTATATCGTGGTGTTGAAACGCAAAGAATTTCCCACTTCTTCCATAACCCGATTGGATCTCATCTAAAATAAAGATCACACCTTTTTCATTACAAACTCTTTGTAGATTCTGAAAAAACTCAGTAGTCCCTTCATCCAAGCCTCCAACACCTTGAATTCCTTCCAAAATTACTGCACAAACATCTCCTTTTTGCAATTCATTTTCTACCAAATCAATTTGATTCAAAGGCAAAAAAGTTACTTCCTGCTGCAAATTAATGGCTGCATTGATATTTGGATTATCTGTCACTGCAACTGCCGCCGAAGTTCTTCCATGAAAAGAATTCTTAAAAGATATAACCCTTTTTTTACCCGTTTGAAAAGAAGCGATTTTTAACGCATTTTCATTGGCTTCTGCCCCTGAATTACATAAGAACAAATCGTAATCATCACAGCCAGAAAGTTTTCCTAATTTATTTGCCAGTTCAACCTGCAATGGATTTTGAATTGAATTAGAATAAAAACCAATTTTATCTAACTGATCTTTCATTTTCGATACATATACAGGATGGGAATGACCAATGGAAATTACACCATGTCCCCCATACAAATCCAGATATTTTGTTCCTTTATCATCCCATACATGGCAACCCTCTGCTTTTACAGGAGTAACATTATATAATGGATAAACATTGAATAAGTTCATAATAATTATGTTTTTAGGTGTTTGTAAACACACCCTTTAATCCCCTCTCAAGAGGGGGAAAATTTAGATTTCATTTATTTTTTGATAAGATGCAACCAGCCCCTGAATCAATGAAGAACTCAGTCCGTTGTGCTCCATCTCATTTAAACCTTCAATTGTACATCCGCTTGGTGTGGTAACCTTGTCTATTTCCTGTTCCGGATGGCTTTGCGAATCGATTAATAATTTAGCTGCTCCCAGACAGGTTTGCATTGACAATTGCTGTGCCTCATTGCTATGAAAACCAAGTTGCACCGCACCTTGTGTAGTCGCCCGAATCAAACGCATCCAAAAAGCAATACCACTAGCACAAATAACCGTTGCAGCCTGCATATGCTTTTCATCAATAGATAAAGTTTGACCCAAGGCATTAAAAATGGTTTTGGCACAGGTCATTTTATCATTTCCTAAGGTATTCCCACTAAGGCAAGTCATTGATTCTCCCACAGATATTGCAGTGTTAGGCATAGCCCTGATAATGGGGACATCTTTACCTAAAACTGCTTCAATTTCTTTGATTTCTCTTCCCGTTGCAACGGAAATGATAGTATGTTTTTTAGAATCTATCTGATCTTTAATCTCTTCCAGCACTTTTTTAATTTGAGAAGGTAAAACCGCAACAATTACTACATCTGCATATTTGACAGCTCTTTTGTTATCTGTTGTTAATTTCACCATAGATAATTTTTCCAAGTGCTTTATGGATGAAATATCTCTTTTGGTAAGATACAACGCCTGACAATTCAAATCTTTCTTCTTATTAAGAATTCCAATTGCAATGGAATATCCTAAGTTACCAACTCCTAAAATTGCTATTTTCATATTGTATTTTCTTTAAACACACCCCTACCCCTCTTAAGAGGAGAAACAAATGCATATTTATATTTGATATTCATACTTTAGATCCGGTTTTTCAGCAGGATTAGTTGGTTGAACTAAAAATAATTTGCCTTTAATTTTAAGCCTAAACTCTCTTCAAAACCAAACATTAAATTCATATTTTGAACTGCTTGTCCGGAGGCTCCCTTCAATAGATTATCAATCACACTTGTAATCAACAACTTACCATTGTATTTATGTAAGTGAACCAAACATTTATTAGTATTTACTACCTGTTTTAAAAAGATCTCATTATCTGAAACAAATGTAAACTCTGCATCGGCATAAAAATTATTATAAATTTCTTTTGCTTCCTTTATTGATCCTTCATAATCGGTATAAACTGTTGCATAAATCCCTCGACTGAAATCACCCCTGTTTGGAATAAATATTACCTCCTTGTCAAACCCATTTTGTAACTGGCCTAAACTCTGATTTATTTCACCCAGATGCTGGTGTGTAAAAACCTTATAGGAAGAAAAGTTATTGTCACGCCAGGTAAAATGGGTAGTTTTCGACA
>VAPK010497230.1_pt1 | contig 23386 bp, 22 predicted proteins | sample 3395031 | NCBI WGS metagenome assembly VAPK01 (sample SAMN08290443, study PRJNA428436) | hydrothermal vent metagenome | isolation source: Deep-sea hydrothermal vent chimney 1 | place: Pacific Ocean: Juan De Fuca Ridge
TAGTATGTTTTAAATCCTGCCAAATGTAAACGCCAAGGGCTATCAGGAGGCCCAAAGACCCCACGAGTATAGGGTAATCATCTGCCCCAGTTAATGTGTAAGCATGCGGCATAGCCATGGCCTTCATTAAAACAGTAAATTGATCTGGTGTCATAACGCAAAATCAAGAGTTAATGAGGTTAGAGTAACAATACCACCAGCAACAATATTGACCGAATTAAGCTGGATATCATCTACAGCCGCCGCCGTTGTGCCAACAGAGCAATCCATTATTCCTGCGGCTTGCGCGCCGGCACCGGCATTATAAGTTGCCGTACTCATAAAACGTGCCCAAGCCGCTGTTCCGGTTGCGTTGGCGTTGGCATCTGCCATCTGCCCGGCAGACGTGAATACCAAATGCCCATCACTCGTGGGGGTAGAAGCTCCCTGGAACTGCATTGTAGCCAGAACGGTAGCATCCGTTGCCACACTTGGGTCATCCGCAATCCCGCTACAACAGCGGCGATAACCGGGAAAATGGTCTTGGTGAGTAACGCTACAACTGCGGTCGTCAATGGTTCCATGGTGTGTCTCCTTTATAATCCTAATTTTGAGTATTCCTGTTATTTTTATTTCGTTATTTACAGGCGAATTCATTGTATATGTTTAATAGTATATTATTAAGGTCATACAACATCTATAACTATATCTTTTGCATACTGGGCATATGAAACAGTGATTTCTACGATAGCTTCTACACTGCCCACCCCCACCAGTGTAGGGTTTAAAGAAAACGTTAAAACACTATCTGTAGTGTTGGCTATACTGGCAGTCAGCCCTGTTATATCTCTTGTTGTAGGCGCATTTGCTGCTGTGTTAAGTGCTTCTGTAGTTATAATAGATGAATTAGTAGGAGAAAAGATGTTATTATGAGCAACACAAAAAGAGTACTTTGCGTTACCGACAGCCACTGCCGTACTATTAGCATCGAATGACAAATGCACTTTAACAGCTACAGAATAGTTGCCTCTAGTCCCGTCTGTTGTGAGTGTAAAAACACTTTCTGATAACCCCCCGGATAAAAACGTAGAGATTCTTTTTGACACATATCTTATATCATCGCCAACCTGCAAAAATTTATCTGAAGACGCTGTCCCCTCTGTTGTAGTTAATAATCTATTGGTATCATAAGGAGTTGTGGGTGCAATATCAAGCGTGTTATACTTGTTATTAAACACAGATAATTTATTATTTAGTAGTGCTGACCTAACAAAACTAGTAACAATGCCCTCAAAACTGTTATTAGTAATAGAGGCATTCTGCCCCGTAGCGGATGATACAAGGTCAATAGCAATTTCCTGGATGCCAGATCCTGTAAAAAAGTTACTGTCAATTCTAGTAGTTCTATTAAAACCCAGTTCAATACTTGGCTGAGAAACATCATTACTTTCGAATCTATTACCAGATATCAGAGTACCTCTAATACCAGAAGACCCATCAGAGAATACGTAAGCCCCAGAATCACCAACATTATTAATAATTTCAACACCCGTCATAGAATCATTAAGATATATTCTACCACCTGCCAAATAGTTAAAGCTTATTATAGTTGAGTTACCGGCATTACCTGTAAGTCTACATATATCAACACAGCTCCTAAACTTATTAGCATAAACTATGTTAGCTAAGGATAAGTTTATGAACTCAAATCCACGCTCTAAACCCTTAAAATTACAATGTACAATTTTAGACTGGTTATTTACCCTATTAAAGTAAATAGCTGTTATATTTGGTATAGAGTTTGAATTTTTAAAACCGATATTCCTAATCTCATTAAAGTACCTTGATACTGTACCATTACCCAAATTTAAAAGAATAAAATTCCCGTCACTATCTACATCACCAGAAAAACCAGCAAGAGGTATGATACTACTTTCTTGCTCATTAACACCAAATAGTTTGAAACCCGATACATCTTTTGTTAAAGTTGTAATTATACCGTAAGAGTTTTTTAGTACAACTTTGCTGAAAAAATCAATAGAAGACTGAACAGCAATAGTATCATTAGTAACTCCATCACCTTTAGCACCAAACATCTCTGGATATACTTCTGTAATTTTAGGAGAACCTGCCACAGTAACACTACTATCAAACCACTGGCTAAACATATCGCCAGTCATGCCGCCGTTAATTGTGAGAGTATATGCCCCTGTAAAAGCAGTAGATGTGATTGATTTTTTAAGATTAGTAGTGGTCAAGACAGTCTCATCCTGTGTAAGAGTACTCAACTGATTAAGCGTTAATTCTGTGTGATTAGAACCTATCCCAACAAGTGCTTGATGGAACGAATAAAATATACTTACAGGTAATTCTACCTGTGAAATTGCAGGGATTACATTAACATCAAACCATGCCGAATCCATATCACCAGTCATTCCACCATTGATTGTCAGCGTAAATGCTCCGGTAAACATACCACCACGAGTTTTCTCAAGAGAGATGTTACTTGGAACGGTTGCGTCAGCAGTGATGGTTACTATTTGGTCAATTAGAAGAGTGGCCTCAGATAATCCTATATCCGCTATAGCTGCGGCTAAATTTCCGCCATAATCCCCAATGCTTATTTTATTTTCAGTGATGATACTATAATCCAATCCATTAATAGTTTCTAAAAGGTTGTCGGAAGCATCGTAAATCTCAAATTTATAAACCCCATCTGCATAGACTTCAGCCCTGCCTGCCGAATCAAGAATTATGGGATTAGTTGCATCACTTGTCTTGCCACGGTCTGTCCACACCGATGAAAGAGTTGTTGTGCCGTCAAGATATGTTTTTACCTTACCGCCATTTAAAAGAGCTCCGGTTGTTGGGTCTTTATAACCATTAAGCAGAAAATCAACTTGTTTTGCTATTATTGCCATTTTGTTACTCCTTTTAACTGTTCTGCTTTTTTTATAATAAGCAATTTAGCGTGATTGTTAGGCGCTCTTAATAAAGCTTTTTCGAGCTGGTTGCCGTAAATGTATTCGGCGTATCTTAATATCTTGCGAGAATTAACGGGGTCTTTCTTTTTAATTGCCTCGGCTAAAGCTATGGATACATCCCGTCCTTTTTCTTTTACAAGCCCCATTATTTCATTTGCCATTTCAGACTTCTTCTTATCGCTTTTACGGGCCTCATCTTCCCACGCTGCATCATACTGCTCACCAAGGCCAGCGTCCGACACTTTAACAAAAGTTCCTAAAATAGAACCAGGGAACGTCCGCAATGTTTTTTCAAGAGTGCTTTGTCTCTGCGATTCAAACCTTGAAGGGAATCTGTAAAGAAGACCGCCGCCAAGTTCATTAGAGGATTTTTTAAGTAAAATTTTCCACGCATCCCAACCGCCAATTTTCATTTGCTGTTTTGAAAGCACATTATTCCGCCGAAAGAAATCATACGGATTTATTCCGGCACTGTATTCGCTCCACATTAAAGGAACACTTAGTAATGGGGAAAGGCTGTAGGGCTGCACGTTCCAAAATTCATTAATTGCCCCCTCTTTCCCGCCAAATTCGCCTCGAAGAGTTTTAGCAAAAACGGCCCCCATAAATTGAGATACTGGATCCATAGGTAAAGCGATAAACACCGATTTACCGTTTGGATCTAAGCCAAGAGGAATAGTGTAGTAATGGTCTTTGTACCAAGTTGGTATGCCAATCATTATATCATGGATAGTTTTCCCCATGGGCATTTCCGGGCGTTCTGCCGCGTAGTTGAGAGCTTTCCCCGCCAATGATGTCGTAACCGCCATTTTAAAGAATGCCCCACCGCTCCGCTTAGCGGCATTTACAACTGACACTAAACCCTTCAACCCAATATTAGAAAATAGTGCCGCATTATTAGTGAAATCCTGGAACTCACCTTGTTGCTTAAAGTCAGGGGTACCTACCTCCCTGATAATCCTTCTGCTTATTTCTTCTTCGCCAAGATTAGTATATTTCTCAAAAAAATCTCTTGCCGCTATTTTCCCCCATATATCAGATCCGCGACCGGCATTCTCTTTAAATTGCCACACCCGGCCAATAGTGTTATCTACAGCTTTTCTAAAAAGTTCAGGCCTTCCCTCAAATTGATCTTCAATCCATTTGTAATATCGTACCCGTTGCTTGGGGCCTTGCCGATAAAAATTGTAATGGGACAGAACGCGGTCAATCTCATTAGCAGGAGCTTCATCGTAGCTCACCCACGACCTTCCTGTAGGTATCTCTTTACCACGCATCATATCAGCTATCCGGAGAGACCTTGATTTTCCAAATGCTTCCTTAAAAGCTTCTGGTGCTGTCTTAAAATACGAAGCAATTAATTTATGGTAGCGCAATGGCGTAACCACATCCGGGTTACGAGTTATTGTACCCATCATGTCCCTGGGAATATTTCGTATCATCCACTTATAATTAGATGATACCATCAATTCCCTCATTATCTGGGCAGCATTATTCCACACTTGATGGAAATCTGATAAAATTCTTGGATCAGATTTAAGAACTTTGGCTATTGTCTTATCAACAATATATTTCTTTATTTTCCCATCCACCATCACGTTAATAGGCTCCTCCCATCTCTGGTCGATCTTTGATGCCCGTTCATCAATCTTCCGGAATTTACCATTCCCTTCCATCACGGCTTCACGCGCGCCTTCGCCCTCTTGCGCCAACATTTTTAAAGCATCACGCCTAACAATATTTTCTCTGGCTGCGTAGATTGTTTTTACATCGTCCATCATGGTGGCTGTTATAGAGTTGCCCTTTTCGCTTATTGAACCGGTTTGCCGGTGGAAGCCACCACCACCTTGGCCGCCAGTTAATTCATCTATGTATTTGTTTATTGAAACCTTAAGATATTTGTCCCTGCCTTTCATAGAAGATAGTAGTTTGGGAGAGGCTATACCGCTTTCCTCTACAACAGGGATCACATATTTTTCCCGCAATGTGCGATAATGTTTCAGAATGTCAAGAGATTTATTGTATTTTTTGTCGCCCCATTTCTTTTTTAAATAATCCAACCTGTCTTGATAAGACTTAGCTGTTTCAACGCCTGGATTCCATATATCAGACCGGTTCTCTTTGCCGTGTAGCGCAGATCCAACAAGATCCATTTCGTGAATATCAATCCCAGACTCGTCCATTGACCGCATTACGCCGCTCAGATCATGAACATAGGCGTCAATTTCGGATGAATGGTAAGGCCGTTTCATTAGCAATGTCTTAACTCTACGGGCAAGAGACCCAAGCGGCCCTTTTGCTTTAGCCGCCTTTTCGGCAATCTTTAATATTGGATGATATTTATCGTGAAGCCCTCTAATCATCTGGTCTGAAAACGACTCTGAACGAGTTGCATCTGACTCTGCCCTTTTTTTAAAAGCTTCTCTTTGTAATCTGGCCCCTTCTTTTGAGCCTTTTACTGCCCTGGCTATTCTTTCCTCCATTATAGCGTCATGCCCCATGTTTTGTCGTTCCTGGATGGCATCCCAAACACGCTTGGTCTCCGGTTTCTCGCCAAGATAATTGAAAAACGCTTTTGTGAATTTTGGAGCTGTTGCCATAAAGCTGTTTGGATTATTGATAAGCCCACTTATGGCATCTGCGTAAAGCTCAGAGCTCGAATTGCGATAAGCGTCATACTTCTTGTCATTGCCCTCTTTCCATGGCCGCCACTCCTTTGAATGGGCCTTTAATTCTTTTGTTAATTGCTTGGCGTCCCATAACTTGCGACGTTTTATCTCTTTCGCCAACATCTCCTCATAAAGCTTCCCGATATGCGTAGCTGGCTTTTTGCCGTTATCCAGGGATTCTCGAAGTTGCTCTAATTCCTGCGGTGGAAGACCTTTCATTGCCTGTTTGGCAATAGACTTTTTAGTCTCGCCGCTTGCCTGTTGGATATAGTCTTTTGCGTAAGGCGGCAGATCATGTTCTCTACCCCGAAGATAATCAAGTATCTTCTCTGGTTCTATCCCAACTTCATCCTTTATGGTTTGGGATACTCGTTTTTTCTCAATAGCGCGGGCCTCGTCTTTTAACGCAATCTTTTCGGCCTCAGTTAATTGCCCTAATCCCCCTTGCTTCTCAGCCATAAAACGCTTCATGTAATTTTTTAACGAAGCAATACGGGCAAGGATATTGCGGCCACCTGTTTTCCCAGGTTTTAACTCAGCCAAATCTATAGAATGGCCTATTTCGTGTGCGAAGACTTTGGCTGCTTCTTCTGGGTCTTTGGGTAAACTTTTAAGTAATTTTATAGCATTGTTGCCAGGAGAATATGAACCGCTTACCCCGGCCCTTTTAATTTTGTCAACAAGATGCACCCTGTCTCCCACGAGTGCGCGGGCTAATTCTCCGATTTCAGGTAGCTCCATAGCCTTGGGCCTATCACCTATCGCCCCTGTCTCCCGGCCCGTAGTGAACGCATCAAGCCCTTTGTTGAGACGTTCGTACATCCCACTAACAAGATGCTTAATTTTCTCGAAGGCTCTGCCAAGTTTTTCTTTTAAGGCATCCGAAAATTCTTTTAACTTCATGCCGGGCTTATGTAGTGCTTTGGCAAGATCTTCAAGAATATAAGCGCGGCCTGTTTCATTATTAAATATCTTATGGCCAGCTTTTTCTATGCTTATCGATTCTTTGGGCGGTGTCGATACCGCACCAGTTTCGCCACTGTTTGTAGTGGCTTGTTCGGCTTTAATATAATCTGGTAATTCATTGGTTTTTTTGTATTGGTTGATTTCATTTAGAATATCCTTTATATCTCCAGTATTACGGTGAATGGCGGCGTAGCTAAGTTCTGGCAAATATTCATCAAGAACCATCTTGTCGTTCTCTGAAATACTATCAGGAAAGTCTCCAGTTTTATCAAAATGAGTTATTACATCATGCGGAACTCCAAAGGCCGTAGCAAGTTCTTTTGTAAGTGCTTCATCTGATTTACCCCCGGCTTTTGATAAACTTTCCATAGTGGCAGTTGCCGCCTTGGTTGTCTGCTGGTACTCTTTATCCCACGCGCCAAAATCTATCGGATTCCCGCTGTAAGGTGGCGCTTCTACTTTTTGCGCTTCTTCATGTGTTTGAACATTTCCACCTGCTTCAATCTGCGCCGGGCTTGCGCCTTGGTCAGATTCGGCCGGGACAGGTTCTTGCCCTTGCTGCTTGTTACTTTGTAACCCTTGCTGGTTTTCTTTATCATTCTTTACGCTCCAGTCTTCATTGCCCCATATGCTCTTAGCAATCTTGGTTTGTACCGCCGCCTCTTTGGGCGATACTGTTCCGGCCTTCTTAAATTCTTTGAGTATTTGGTCGCCTATCTCTTTATCCGTCCAATTCGGCTCGCCATTTAACTGCTCCTTGATGGCAGAAGTCACTTTACCAATCTTGCTGCCTGGGATATAGGCGGCTGCTTCCATAACTTTTTCTTTAATTGCTGGATGTGATATAAAATCAAAAAGTTTGCCAAGACCATAGGCGGCAGTTTCCCAGGCAGCGAAGCCAATAGACATTTCTTTTATTTTCTTTGGGTCACCTTCTCCTAATCCAGCCCCGGCAACCGCCCCAATTACTGCTTTCTTGGCAAGACCCGAAAGAAATGGTGCGGCTGACTCTACTAATGGTGTGGCTATTTTGAACGCCGGGCCAGCGGCAGCACCAAGACCCGCTAATTGTCCCGCTATATTTGTTGCCTGCCGAAGACTTATCTTTGGAGATGTGAAACGAATATTCCCCAGATTGGCGATTTCGTCTTTTACTGGCTTTTTGCTCCACTCTACTGATAAGCCGGGAATGTTCTTTATAGCTGGTATTTTCTCCGCCCAATAATTGGCGTTGCCTTTAAGGAGTTTAACCGTTTCGCGTTCCGGCATTGCGTCGAAACCAAAATGCTCTAGAACAGAGGCACCAAGATTCAGTGGATATTTAACGGCTTCCGATACTGCCCTTGAAAGAATTGCTTGTCCGACCGGATAACCAGAATCTGGAGTGTGTGTTGCAGGAACCCTTAGTGGTGAGCTTGACGGCTTAGTAATTTCAGAAGTATCAGACCCACCAGTGTAAGCATGAGAGGCCGGGAGTATCTGCATTTGATATTCTTTATCCCACGCGCCAAAATCTATATTGGTACGCTTATATTCTTTATCCCACGCGCCAAAGTTAATCATTTCGCTTCTTTTTGTATTATTTTTCTTGCCTCATCGGGTGGCGTTCCTGACCGAAGTAATTGGAAATAATGAGATTTCAACGACTTAAACGACTTTTTTTCGGGCGGATAAGCCACCTTCTCCAAAACTTTTATATATGCTGTTTTGGCCTTAATGGCATCTTTGGTTTCCTTTGACAAGGTTGTGTTGCCGCTAAACATAGCTGATGTATCTTCTCCGGCATTATCAGCAGCTATATATTTTTCCAGGCTAAAAGATGTGCCTTCGGCCAATTTTGCTATTTCTGCTTTTACATTGCCAATTTCTTTCTTAGCCGCCATCGGGGTGTTAATCCCTTTCCCTTTTGGGGACATACCTTCAATTCTGGTGGCTTTGCCATCTGTGATTGAAAACACACCAGGCTTACCTTCAGGGCCGACACCTTCTTTAAGAGTTGCCTTTGGATTGTCTTTGAATATCTTAACTACTTTGTAATTGTCTCTGGGGTCAACAAATAAAACGTTACCGCCAGTCTTTATCTGCAACATCTTGCCCTTAGCTTTAATATCCCGGCCGAACATCTCCGACATCATTGCGGCACCTGCCTTGGGGTCAACCGAAGTTATTTCATTCGTCCTTTCAAGACCTGACTTAATAACGCCGGCAGCAGCTTTAGATCCTGGATGCAAATCGGCATAATCAGCCGCAGCCTTGAAAGAATCACCAGGGTGCGTCCTCACGAAATCAGAGAATCCTTTTTTGTCAGCTTGGTCAGCCTGCAACATACCAAGTCGCATCTTTTCTTCTTCTATTCTGGTATTGCTAAGGTCATAAGCCGCCTGATCCCGCTTTTGTTGCAAATCTTGGAGTGTTGGCTTGTTTTTTATATCAAGTTCAGCATTCCTGATTTGCAAATTTTGAAGCTTAGCAGATCGTTCACGACCTGGTCGGGCAAGATTCATTTGCGTGAACTTGTCAAGTTCACGTCTTAACGGAGCGAATGTATCGACTAATTGTGCCATTTTAAGCCACCTTATTGTTGGATATTATACTCGGACTTGTAATAACTTCCCAGGTTAGGGCTTACCCAGCCAGAGGTTTCATTCGCCGGTTGCATGGTAGGTTGTTTATACGATTGGTAAGCATTATACGCTTGCATTGGTAAGGCCCCTATATTCGACCACATAGAAGCTTTGCCTTGGCCACCAGCAATCTGTAAGGCCGCTACATTATTTGCTCCGGCCGTTGTAATATTTGATATATTATTGGCGCTATTCATCATTGTCCCTGATGCCCCAGAGGCATATGCGCGTGATGCGTTCTCGGAACTTGTGGCCCCGCCACGTCCGATATTCACCAAATTGAGGAGCCGGTTATACTGCGTTGATACTTCGTTGGCGCTTAACGCCCGATTAAATTCTCCCAGTGCGTTTACTGTTGCAGTAGAGCCAAACCCACCTCTGGCTGCCGCAGCACGGTTTATTGATTTTTCACCAAGCCGCTGTTGGTATTTGAATAATGGGTCATTCTCATAATTTAGATTGGGATCACCGCCTGGAATTGACATGCTTTGTAATCTTGAGATACTAGATACCCCGAGATCATAGAAAGGTTTGTTTAACTCTATCTGTTTGTTATACTGCTCTTTCTGCAAGTCCAGAGACCTTTCCGCAGTATCAGCCTGTAGTTGAGCAGCAGACATTGATGCCCTTGATTGCGTAGCCGAGGCATCTTCAATCGCTCCTGATTGCTTGTTTGATGCGACAATTGCAGCACCACCACCTATAACGGCCGCACCTATTAATGCACCGATCATTGTTGGCCCTCCATCCCAAATATTATCATGTCTTCCATTTTGCCATTAAATAAATGTGATTTTTTTATAAGTCCTTCCTTTTTAAAACCTACCTGCAAGCTAAATATTATCGCACCTCTAAATACAACAGGAGTCATGCCGATTATCTTACAACATTTTGTATTATCGAACATCCACTTACACGCATCTTTACCAAGTTTAATAGCCTTCTTCCCTCTCGATTCTGGTAGTATGGCTGAATGCCCTTGGTATAAAACATCTGAATAATGAATAAATATAAAGATCATGTCTCGGTGCGGTGATAGTATTACTACTCTTTTATCATTTATAAAATCTATGCTTACAGGGTTTTTAACATTACACATACTACCGTTTGGACTGCACGCAAATGGGTAAACAGAATCATCTGACATCACTCGATTAATGTTCTCAAAATCAACCGCAGAACACCTCATCTTTTCCACTTCCTGCACTTGATGAACAACACCTAAATTGTAGGGTTTAGTTACAACCCACCCGCTATTTGTTAATTGCGCTTCCATCTTAAACCTTATGACCTTGAAATTTAATCTTAAACTCATCAATATTCAAAGTGTCTTGAATAATAATATCCAATGAATCAGAAGTATCTCCGACCAGCTTTAACCCGGCCTTCATTTCACTGAAAGGCCACAGTGCCCGCATTCCATATTCCCCTGTGGGGGGATTAGAAACGTAAATTACACCATAGGTGTCTTCAGCTATATCGCCATTTGATCGCCATACGGCAAGATTTTCTTTAACATTCGCCGAGTTAAGTCTTATAACCATACCATTAATAAGTGCTGCCATCCCGGCGAATGTCCCGTCATCCATTGCCGTGGCATCTACCGCCGCTATTAGCATCCTGCTAATAGACCATGTCTCACCCGCTGGTGGCGTTATTTTGTAAGTAATTGGAACTGTTACAGTACCAGCAGCCGCGCCCATATTAAGCAGAACAGTTTTTACGACTGCCGCTGTTGTGTAATTATTTTCAAGAGGTGTATCTATTGTCAGCGCATTTGTAGCGATAGAAAGTATTTGGGAATGGTTTGTTTCCACGACTGAATTTTCGGAAATATCAATAATATCATTAACCGCGAACAATGCCCCGTTTGTTACGTTTATAACATTATCGCCAATTGCTCCTGCGATTGCAAAGGTATCTGATACCCCTAAATCTAAAAAAGCGTGTTCATTCACCAGATAATCATGTATATCAATATCCCTGGTTGGTAACGGATTCGCACCATTAATCTTAACACCTGTATCATCTGCCAGCATTACTAATTGGCTTCCATCACTAAGCGCAACTATTGTGGCGTCCTGCTTATCCTCTGTCGCAGGATTGATTAAATCGCCTACTGCGTTCAGGAGATTATGGTATCTTAAAGAAAATCCGCTCATATCCAGTACACCGTTCCATCTGATTGTGGCCTTGCAGATTCATATTGAGCTAGTAAGTTAAAAGAGGTATCACCGTTTATTGTATCCGCTGTGGCGATTATTACCTTATTAACAGAAGAATCAATTTTTTCTATTATCCATTCATAACCGCTATTATCGACAGCGGATGGAAGTGTAACTGTAATATCTCCAGCCGTTGCATCAACCCATATCATTTTGTCAGTAACAAGAACAATATAACTCGATGTTATTGTTCTGTGTGTCACATTCCTTGCTATTATTCCCGATATAATCGTTGTGTTTGTGCTGATACCACCACGGACATTCCGCCGCCACCCTTCAAGTTCTCGTGTAGAGTCTGATCTTGGGATGGCAAATGTCATTCTGACACCTCAACTCGCTCTTCAACATAAATAACGCCAATCGGTACATTGTCTGTGCAACTTATTTCATATTGTCGTGTTCGGTAACTGCCAAGTCTCAATATTTTGGCAATAAATTCAGTGTCTCCTTGTTTACCGAGAGAGATATTCCTGGTGTTACCCCATTGTTTACTGCCGTCATCCCGCCAGCGAACCATTAATATCGGGTCGTCAGAAAAGCCAGACCCTCTTCTTAATTTTATTCGTAGTTCAAACGATCTCTTCCTGGTCAATGTACCATGATCTATATTACCAGTCATCCACATTGATCTTATCAAATCGCCATCATCTTGGTAAGTGTCAAGAGACATTGTGTATATTTTGCCATTCTCCCTATCACCAACCAGATACTTGTTCCATTGCGGGACGTAAAGTATGCAGTTACCACGCCATCGTTCGTAAATAGCGTTTTTCGTATCCCAATACCCCCATTCCCCCACCCATTCCTGTTTGGCGTAGTCATAAACCAGCGTCCGGCCTTCAGCGGGGAACGATAAGACAATAAAAGTTCTGCCGCCAACCGTTAATTGGTCGATAAGAGCGTCTGAAACCACTGACATTCCAGAAAGAATGCGGTCAACTGGAAGAGATAATACTTTTGGCTGCCTACCTAAAACCCTGGTAAGTCTACGTTCCTCGTTTAAGAAAAACCAGGAATTATCAATTAACTTCACTGAATGTTTAGCAGATATTCCAACCGCTATATCCGCCCCAGGGATAGGGGCAAACGGGATAACGCCATTATCATAAAAGTTTTCTATAGATCTTGAACCAAATAAACCTATTTCGTCCCATGCAGATCCGATAGCAATTATATCATCCGTTTGAGATTCAGCCGTTGCGAACTCTCCAGCCCATACTTCTGGAGTGCCTACCCCAGAGAAGTGCATCTTTTGGGTTCCTTCCTCGTTTGCCAGTAGATAGGTGTCAAATATCGCAATATGAGAAACTGTTGTAGGAGCGTTGCTATCAGTTAAGACCGCCGCTGTTACCCCATCTGTCTGAACTATTTTACCGCCGTTAGCAATAAATAACTTTCTTGTCGGATTGATTGACTCATCGAAGGTGGGCCTTGAACCTTTATTAAGAATAGATGACTGTAGAAGAGCAACCATTCCTACTTCGTTTATTGTGTAAAGAGATCCGTTCGCAACAAAATAAACCAGGTCTTTAGTCTCCCAATAATACATCCCGTCAACCGCATACGTGGTTCCAATTTCTCCAAAAGCATTAAGGCCAGGTCTTCTAACTGTCGTCCCTGTTTCGTCAAGAAAAACATCCCGCCGTTGTTCTGACATTGTAGTCAGTTCAGAACCGTCAACATTCTGGTATAATGCTGAATTTATCGGTATTTTCTTAATCGGCATCCCTATCGCACATTTGGTTGGAATATTAGAGAAGTCGTCTCGTTGTCGTAATTCTTGAGGGCCAGGAATAATTGTTCCGACTCAAGTTTTATATCTTTGGGAATACGGCCAATAAAAGTTGGGGCAATTTTTACCGACAGCAGATAAACAAGAGCCATGTACCATTCCTGTGGGAAATCAGGGTTATCCTCGTTGGAATCAAAGTCTCTTATTGGTCTTTTAAATGTGAGAATTAAAGTTTTTTCAGTTGCCGTACCTGTAGGCCAGACATACAAAACCCCATTATCTCTTTGAGGGTCGTAATATGTCATTAAAGCCGCTGATTGTGTGCTTTTTGTTGGCTGATCCATGTACTCCTGCCGGGATACAACTTCGACAGGTATCTGAACCCCGCTTGAATCTTCACGTCTGCTTGTGTCTAATTTAAGGGGGCGCAAAGTATCAATAGCGAGGCCTGATCCTACAGTATAACTCTCTGTTCCAGGCACAAGCGTATGAGTAACGTCCTCTGTAACCCATAAATTAGCACTAATCGCAAGTAACTTAACCAACATATTGAGTGCTCTAAGACAATATTCAGAAGATGTGGAGTCAACCGTACCATTCGCGTCAATAACCCCAAGCAAAGAGAGTGAATCTTTGACTAATTGACCGCCGGTAACTGAAAAATCACTTGTGCTTGATACTGTCATAAGTCACCTGGAGTTACATCGCCGGGGCCGATAGAGATAATAGTTTGTTCTGGTCTTGCAACTGGAACGCCTATCTCCTCCATCTTACCCCTTAAATGTTCTTGTGGATGTTGAATTTCCCAATCTTCTAAACACACCCAAGCGTTATCCCATCTGGCTCGCATATCGGCTCTACGATACTTTCGTCCGCAGACATCACATACCATCCAGTAATTGCCAGGCTCATAATGGTCGCCCTGATATGGTGGATTAGGCGTAGGCATTGTTAATGCTCATTCGGTTGCGAAAGATCAAGCGTCACCACCGGGTCTCCGGTATAAGATGTTACCACGAACTTTATAGCAGTAGCCCCAGGACTTGACGCCCCCAAAACCCCAGCTACCTGGCTGGTAAAGGCAGTAATGTCGTTCCAAATAATATCCGCCGCTGGAACCAACTGTACGGGAGAAAATGCCTCCTGGAGTGTGTAGTCTATTGTGCCGGTTACGCCGGTCAGGATAGTTGCCCCAAACTCTGAACGGTAGTCTAGCGGTATAACCTTATCATTATCCGTTTTTAATAGATTAAACCTTCTTGGCCTCATTTGTTGCCCCCTAATTAATTATGAAAGAACAACAGCTCCAATGTTTGCGACAATAGTGCCATTACCTACGCTATCAAAATAAATTATAAGTGCGTCATTTGGAGCGTCCATAGTGGCAATATTGTTGGTGCCATCAAAGGTTCCTATTGTCAACGTGATAGTGTGCACCGCTGTTGTACCGGATGCGCTGGTGTCTTTAACAACGAACAAGCCTTGATGGTACGCACTATCTGCAATAGTGCTATCTATTGCAACAGTGTCGTTATCTAATTCTACTGACTGGATGCCTGGGGTAATAGCCCCGGAAGCAATTAATGATTGCACACGGGCTGAAACGTCTGCCGCATTGTTTATTTCTGGCATCGAGGCGGTAAGGTAAACTTCAGAACCGACTGCCCCGGTAGCGAACTCTCCGGCAGTTACTGCTCCAGTAGAGGCAACTGACCCGGCAGTTACTGCTCCAGTAGAGGCAACTGACCCGGCAGTTACTGCTCCAGTAGAGTCAACTGACCCGGCGGTTACTGCTCCAGTAGAGTCAACTGACCCGGCGGTTACTTTGCTAAAATGTGTATAACCCATAATATTAACCTATAAAATAAAATTATTAATACAGCGGCAGGGCTACCAAACCCCGCCGCCAGATTGAACTTATCATGCACCAGGAGTGCCATACAACCCACGCCAATCAGCCCAGCCCCAGCCCTTACGGATAGAACCTTTCATCTTGGCATTTTCGGTGTCAAAGTCATTGTCCTGGCCAAACTCAACAGCACGCCTTGACTGACAAATCATACCTTCCGGGGCGTTGGTCTTAATAAACCACGCATTGGTATCTGAAAGATAATGATTAACCGCGGCACCGTCAGGGATCATCCCCATATTCTTGATAGCATTAATGTCGTTGTCGGCTGTGCCAACCCGTTGCATTGATTCAAGGATACGATTAGCTTCAAAAGCAAGCTGAGGCGGCACGATAAGACGGCGCCCAACAAGACTTACTTTAAGACCACGCGAATCAGTGGCAAGCATAATCTGAATAAGCATATCTTCCAGCGATGCTTCGCTAAGATCAGCAGCTACAGAAAGAACATTGCTCTGATCCCCACCGGTTTCCGGGTGAGCAGAATTAATAAGTGTAACTCCGTCCCCGCCGACATAAGAGGCATTAAACGCCCGATTAAGAATATTAGCAGAGACATTTTCCTCTGTCTGCCGGATAGAAAAAGCGATATACTTAGCGATCCGGGAAGCGACAGACTCGTACTGGCCGTCTTCAATCGCTTCTCTGGTGACAATACCACCGATTGCATAGGTGATATTAGTGATCCTGCTTACATATCCCTGCTGTGCGTCATCGAACGAAATAGACGCACCCTTAGACTTGACAGGGGCAAGGCCAAACCCGACATACTGAACACGCTCTTCATATGACTTGTCGGATGTTTCTTGGTCAAAAATTTGCATATATTCTTCAGGATGTTCGTCATAGACGTTCCCGAAATGGGCCTTAACTCCTGGCCATAAATCTTTTGGATGCGAACCTGTGGACATAACCATAGTACTTACTCCTTATGATGCGGTGATTCCGAGGAATCTGCCAGTCGCATTTTCAGAGGTGTTTAACAGCACTTCGTAAAGTGCATCACCCCCAAGTGTATTATCCTCCTGCTCCTTAATGTCAAGGATGTGGAGAGTAAAATCCTGTGTCGTATTTGGGGCAGTCGTTGTTCCTTCGTCCAGATTCATTCCTGACTGGCCCGATGATGTACTGCCGGCTGTGGTCGCAATCATTACTGCGTTTTGGCCCGGATTCACCTTGGATGGTGTGCCGCCGCCATCACCCCGAATCTCGAAAACAAGACCGGTTCCCATCGCCACTAAAGCGTAGCCTTCGGTTGAGGCAGGGCTGTAAGTCTTATCCAAACTATCTGGGTCTGGCAAAAAACTTGTAATAACTCCACGGACAAGAACTCCTGCGGTGCCGGCAGATTTGTTAATTGTGGGATGATTCCCAGTGGGATCTTTCTCTGCTAAAGTCGCGGAGAAAAGGACAGGATCACCAACAAATAAAGCAGTAGCATAAGATGCAGAAATATAGCATTTTACAGTTGCTCCATTATAAGGCGTCCCATCTAAATGGCGAATTGGCCGTAAGCCAAACGCTCCTGATGTATTAGCCATGATTAAACTCCTTTAAGGTTTATAATCTATTTTTGTGACTGACGCGCCACCCATCTGTGGTGCTACGCCATGGTTTTGCAGCCCGGCAGGTTGCCCGCCTCGAATAGCGTCATCAACCATTCTATTGACTGCTTCTTTTGATTCGTCATCTTCCTGCTTGTACTTTTCTGGGATAGCCATTAAATAAGCAATTAATGGCTTTCCGTCTTTGTGTGTGCCAACTAACTTAGATATTCTGCGGTCTTTATCCGGGGTTTCAAGCGCGTCACCGATATATTCAGAACCGTCAGAGGTTACAAAAACATAACCGCCCTCAGCAGCTTGCATAAGTCTATTCCCATGGTTGTCGTCATTTATCCACCGGGGCACTAATTTAGCTTTTCCCAACCGAATAGTTGTGGCGGCATCCAGGTTCATCTTCCTTCGTGCCATTCCAAAGGGCACTCTTTTAGTTCTTTTCGTCATTTTTTTGCTCCTTAACTTTGTGAAAACCAATCTTTTGCATAGGTTTCTTTTTTGTATGTTCTCCCTTGCACCTTAAATTGCCTTTCCAGCCGCTTGAACTGGTCTTTAGCTGATTTAGGCAGATCTACATATTTTCCCCCTCCGGATTGTGCTGGCTCTGTAGTTCCGGATTCTACAGACCCAACTTCGTTTCTACGCAAATTTTGGAACTTGTGGGGAAACTCTTTTTTTACTTCTTCGGTTATGGCTTGCCATACTTTATCGTACGCCATAGTAGGTTGCTCACTCGCTATTTTAGCGGCATACGCCTCCGCATACAATGTCATCGCATTGTCATCGCCATACCATGGGTTTTTATTTGACCACTCCTTAAACTCAGGGGTCGGGACTTGCGGCTCTACTGGTTTCGGTTTTTCCGGGAGTGCCAAATCGTCTTTCTTGGCTTTAATCTCCAAATAGGCATCTGTATCACCCTCGGAGAAAGCTTCAATCTCTTTTTTGTCGAGTTCTTTTTTCTTCTCCGTGTACTCAGCCGTTGCCTTATTATATGCCTCTTCGGCTGCTCGTGCAACTTGAGACTCATTAGCCTTGATAGTCATATCAAGGTCGGCACGGAGGTTTTTTATCTGATCTTTCAGAATAGGAATAATCTTTTCACCACGTTCAACAAATTCTTTCGCCGGCCGCCATAACTCTTTATTACCTTTCCATTCTTCTTCTGGCACCCAACCAATCTTTACAGCCTCTGACTCATAATCTTTTTCTTCTTCCATGTTTACACCTCGCTTAAATTAACTACTGCCTGTATCTCCTTGTCATTTATCAGCCTGTACTCAACACCATCTGCACCGCTTACCAGCCCGCCAGCATAACGGTCAAAAAGCACCATTTCTCCAATTTTTGGGGTTTCCAACCAGTTAGGATCCGTAAATGCTATTGCGCCGGCAGCTATTAAGTTACCTCGCATTGTGGCAAACTTAGCCTTTTCTTTAGCTGAATCCGGAATAATAATACCGCCATGCGACTTCTCTTGCACGGTCTCCGGCTTAATTAAAACCTTAAATTCCATCGGTGTTATTCCTGACTCATTCATTAGTTTCTCCTTCCAAATTTAAAAATTCCTCAATCAACTCAAATCTACCTTTATTATAAGCTACCTGCCGGATTACCTCGCTGGCCAGCACCTCCTGGTTGTCCGTTGCTTGTATCGCCTGAATCAGGCAATCCTGCCGGTGGTGCTGCATTTTGCTGGTCAGCCATTGCGTTACCGGATGTTGCCACCATGCGGCCAGTTGCTCTTTGTCCACGGTCTGCCTCCTTTAATAGCTCCTCCAACTGCTGACGATAATACGCTAATTGCGAACCTGCCTCTTTTGACTCGGCATTTGCAATAGCTTCAACCGCCTGAGCATATGTCTTAATAACTCTCGCCTTAACCTCGTTAATCTCTTCCTCTGTCTTTGCTGATCTAACCTTGCTCTCAAGCATATCTATCTGCAATTTAATCATCTCAGGGGATGGCTGGTTGCGCTGGTCAGCGGGAATAATTAACTTGTCGATATTGTCAATGTCAAGCGCCTCAAAATACCTCCGCATTACTTCATCACCATTGATAATAGGGTTACCTAACTCCTGCCGGAGAATCTGCGCTTTAGCTTGTTTGAGTACTGTATTTGATACTGTGGCATCTGCTGTGAGCTGGATATCTGTTCCATCACCACGAAAATCCTTTAGTGTTACCACTTCCTGCCGATTATCGTCCAATACATTAAAATAAGTTTCTGGCTTTAAATAAATAGCGTCCAGGTCATATATTTTATCAATCTCTGACGATATTGCCCTGAGTATGCGTTTATAAATCGCAGTGAACACCTTGAGGCCCTGCTCAACTCTTGCCATTGTTGTCGTTGCTGTTTCGTTAGCCTGGGGGCCACCGGTGAAAATATCCTGAACAGACGTAATATCTTTAACTCCCTGCACTGCCATGCCTAAAAGATTAAACAATGCTGATGATGGGCTGCCAAACTGCATCGGCATTATCATGTCCCTGATTGACATATTGCTCGGTATATCAACCTCTTTATACTCACCAATCTTAAACTTAACTTCGCCACGGCGGGAATTTATGTTCATTCCTTTTCTAACGAACCCTCCACCTAAATTTTGCAGAGTCCCAGCGTCTAGTAATTGATTTATTACCGTATCGACAACATCATTCAGCGGCCCTGTGAGTTGACCAAACCCGATGTCGTAAAATGACCCGTCTGGGGATGGGATAAACGGAATCTTTGTGAAATGCTGGAACTTATTTACCGCGACAATCTTAATATTAGCTACAGTTTTAGCGATCTCATCCATCGAAACCCCGGAAAACAGCAACTCTTTGAGTTCAATTGTCTTGCCATTACCAGAGATAACAATATTTTCCGGCAGGAAATCGGCTTTAATCCGCACAACCATGCCGGAATCTTTATGAACTGTGACGATATATGGTTCTTTGAGTCCGTCTTTGTCTAAATCCAGCAATAAATGCTGCTCTAATATCTCCTGCAATATTTCATCGTCATCATCTGATGTTGTTATGCTTAAATCAACATCGCTCCAGGTGCCAGCCCGTTGCTTTTGCACTATCTCATACGGATGCTGATATAATCTATGAGTAATCCGTGGGCAACGAGCCAAATTGCGCGTCCAATTATTAACGATTAAATCCTTAGGCCTTACCCACTCCGAGACGTTGCGTTGCAATGTCGGGTCGAAATAAGTCTTTTTAAACTCGCAACCCTCAATCGCCAGAGCCAACAGTAGCTTGTCTGTCTCCTCATCCCACTCCGCCATCTCATCAAATAACTGATAATTGAGATATGCAGTTACTCTTTTTGCGCGCTCTGATTTTTTATTGTCGTCATCATTACCGATTACTTTTGCCTTAACAATGCTCTGGTTTTTTACAATCTCCGGATATGCCCTGGCGTGGAATTGTAATGCTGCAACTGTGAGCAGTGGATATTTAACGTTAGCAGCGCCAACAAAGGGTGTGTCTTTGTCTTTGACAATCTGTAGCGCATGACCCATTGCATATTCACTGCGCTTGAGCCATGGCAACCTACTGCCATCGTCTGACTCATAGTTGCGGATAACATCATCAGCTAATTTAGACAAAAATGTATCGTCATAATCGTCAGCAATATTTACTCTCTTTGACAATGCTGTTAATCTCTGTAGTTTAGTTGCCATTAGTACCCTGTTATCGAGTTTACCGACTTGCGTTTACTGTCAAAATAGAGCGGAGCATCTGCGTATAACTGCGATTTTGCTATTTGCATACCTGACATTAACAAATATCTCATACAATTATGGACGACTGTCCCATTTTCTACTGCAAAAGCATGGTTTTCAGGGACGGTCATACAATATGTAGGGCAAGGATCACTGCTTTTTACGCTTACCGCCCTTATTACCGCATGATCGTGAGCAGAATTTCTTCTTACTGTACTTATTGACCTTGAACAATTTTCCACACTTCGGGCATTGCTTATCGACATCATCGACCCCTGACCTCCTGCGATGTGTTGACTTGCAGTTATTGGAGCAGAATTTACCAAAAGGGGTAGAGTCAAAAACCTTACCACATATTTTGCAAGTTTTAATGAATCTTCGATGCAACAAGTAATTAAATTCTTCATAATGCTTCTTGTGCCATTCTCTTCCTTTTTCAGAGCCATGCCATTTCTTAGCACCATCAACCGCGGCTTTGCTAAACTGCCTTGGCAATCCTTTTGTATGTATTGACATGTGCTGTCTTTTGTCGATAAGCACAAGGTTTTCAATGGAGTTATTGTTCTTGTCTTCATCCAAATGATGCACGCAAAAATCTTCTTTGATTTTCCCCTTAGCATCTTCGTATATTTTTCTGTGCAACCGAACCCCGTAGCGTTGGAAATATTCCCCACATTTCCAATAGTTTTCCCCTTTGTACTGCTGTTTTTTGTCTGATAAAACTTTGACTTGCTGCATGTCGAATCTCCTTTGTTATTGTTGATGCTTTGCGTTACTGCATCATAACAAAGTTCTCCAGCCATATCAACTGCTTTTACCCATCCGCTTGTAGTCATAAACAAATGATCTCTTGTGCATCTAACTCTTGACCCGTCATCAAATCTCACTACTACTGCGTCTGCTTTTTCGTGGGTCTTTTTGCAGTCGTAAAAATTTGTGTACACCCCGCCAATCGTTAAGACCTTACCAGTACGACCGACAAGATCTTTAATTTTAATTTTACCATCGGATGTTATTACAAGAGTTTCCCCGTGTAGACAATCACAAAGATGATCGTTATCTTTAACTATTTTACCGTTTTCGCCGCGTCTATACAACCGCATCTCTTCGAAAAACGGGGCCAGCGATTTAAAAGCTTTTAGCCTGCCCGATATTAATCGCCTGTAAACCGCAAATATACCCGACTCCACTGCGTTGTCAGCTAAATTGAGATTTAGCCCCTGAGTTTGATACTCGTCAAACAGCCGCAACCCATCTTTTTGCGCACGGCCTTGGGCCGCAGGGTCAATTACCCCCGGTATCCAATCTCCACGGGACTTAATAGCCTCAACGTGAGTAGCTGGCTCGGCCAATCCTTGCTTGTAGCACGAGTACAGATAAACTATATCACTCTGCTGATCCCATGCACCCCAAATTGCTGCTGTGCATCTCCATCCCACATCCATCGCATAAGCCCGAGGCCAGAAGTCGGGGATCTCAAAATCATCTACAGTATATTTACTCTCATCAATGGGATATATAGCACCAGCGCCCAAGGACGGGACGCCCTTTGTGCGCGCATCTCGCTCGTGCGGAGGGATTGACTCCCATAACTCGTCTTTTTGCGCTTGCGTGAGATGCGGTGCGTCATCCCATGTCGCATTGACTACATATTTATTATCATTTACCGCCGGCATTTTACGTTTTTACCCTAAAAAATAAATGTAGTTAAATTAGGCACTTAGTTACAAACTTCCACCGCTGTGGAACCATTAGCTTACACCGGGATTTTGCCGTCGTCTAAAAACGATTTTACCACGTTTGAGATGCCCAACAACGGAGTAAACGTGAGCATAACCAGCCCATCCGTTGTCATTGTACGTAACAGACACTCACTATATATAGATTGATCCGGTTCCTCATCGAGCCAAATTGCGTGTTTTGCGGTGCCCTGGAACGACCTGCGCTTTTGATCATATGATTTTAATCCTAACTTACTCACGCCGCCGGTTTTGTGCCGCACTATAATTGATTGATATGCGTCAGGCACCCCTGATCTACGCGTTGTATCTAATATCAAATCGCCGGGGATCATGCCTGTACCAATGTCTGATATATCTCCGAGCAGCGCTAACTGTATAATGTCTCTGACTGTCTCATTAGTGTCGCCCGCTGCCCAAGCGTCGATCGGCTCATCAAACCGCTTGCCACGCCACCAACCCGGGTACAGCCCGGTTAGGTGCAGCGTCATCTCGTAACTCCCAGCCAGCGTTTTACCAACACGATTAGCAGCTAAAAACAGGCGCTCTCTATAATCAGCTCCAGCCGCAAAAAACTCTGTATGTTTGACATATAATTCCCGGCGCAACGGCCCGCAGTCCGGGAAAAATGAGCGTATTTTGTTGTGCGTTGCAATGCGCTCTTTGGCCTCAAGTAGCTGTAATAGCTCTCTTTTATTTGTCAGGCTTAGCGGCTGCTGCGAGTATTGTTGCAATGCGATTGTCAATATCGCCCTCGCTCATTTTAAATTCGATTGGATTATCAGCGTCACCCGCGACAGTCACGTCGCGCGGCAGCATCGGCTTAATAAAATTAACATAAAACCACTGCGGATCTTTTTTTGCTTCGACGAGCAATGACTTACCTGCTTTGTCTAGCGCGTCCCAGACTGCTACTACTCTACTCCGCAAATTACGCTTGATTTTGTCGGGGCCTCGTTTTTTTTTGCTGTCTCGTGCGTATGTGTTGCCCTTGGGTGCTCCCATATTTTTATATCTCCTCTGATAAATCATAAAAAGTCGCTTAGACTTTGCACTCCACACTCATGTGTGTAATCGCTAAACTGCTAAATCACAACTTTATTTTGCATAATTTTACATTATTTTGATAATAATTGCAAAAACCGCTTGACACTATAAACCAAAGGGTTATTTTATAGGTAACAGCAGGGGATAATAAATTAAACACAGGAGAAATAAAATGAAATTAATGGAAAGCACAAAAAACGGAATGATTGAGATCAGAAGCATTGAGA
>VAPK010130219.1_pt1 | contig 23382 bp, 20 predicted proteins | sample 3395031 | NCBI WGS metagenome assembly VAPK01 (sample SAMN08290443, study PRJNA428436) | hydrothermal vent metagenome | isolation source: Deep-sea hydrothermal vent chimney 1 | place: Pacific Ocean: Juan De Fuca Ridge
ATCGGGATGGCAATTTACACCACGGTTATTTCATTTCCCAGATCGGGTAAAAGGTAACTGCCCAACCGGAAAATTTTTCTACCTGAAGACAAGACTTATTTATGTCTTAATCTCCCATGGATCATTAAATTATTCAGTGTCATCAGTCAATTTGATACCGTATTTCTAAGCGCCTTCATTTTGATTACTTTTGTTTTTTAATGTTAAGATTATGCCCGAACAAAAGAAACTTTTTCTGCTCGACGCCATGGCACTTATTTACCGTGCTTTTTTTGCCATGAGCCGCAACCCGCAGATTAATTCTAAAGGACAAAATACTTCTGCTATTTTGGGATTTGCCAACACCTTGCTGGAGATCCTGAAAAAGGAAAAGCCCACACATATCGCCGTAGCTTTTGACACCAGGGCTCCCACACAGCGACACGAAGATTTCGCGGAGTACAAAGCCAACCGTGAGAAAATGCCGGAAGACCTTGCCGCTTCCATCCCTTACGTTATGGAACTCATCAGAGGAATGAACATTCCCGTAATTATTGCAGAAGGCTACGAAGCCGATGACATCATCGGAACGCTTGCCAAAAGAGCTGAACAAGAAGGTTTTACTACTTACATGATGACCCCCGACAAAGATTTTGGACAATTGGTTTCCGATCATATCTTTCTTTACAAACCGGCTCGGGGCGGTGAAAAACCAGTGATTATGGGGGTTAAGGAAGTTTGCGAAAAATATTCCATTCAAAATCCTGAACAATTCATAGATATTTTAGGCCTGTGGGGCGATGCTGTGGATAACATTCCCGGTGTTCCGGGAGTAGGAGAAAAAACAGCTGCCAAATTGATCGCAGAATTTGGCTCTGTGGAAAACCTGCTCAAAAACACAGATCAGCTGAAAGGAAAGCTTAAGGAAAATCTAGAACAATTTACGGACCAGGCGCTCTTGTCCAAACAACTGGCCACCATTCTGCTGGATGTCCCGGTTCCTTTCGAAGAAGAAAATCTGCGCCTTACCCAGCCAAATGTAGAAGCGTTGAAAAAGCTTTTTGATGAGTTAGAATTCCGGAATTATGCCAAACGATTCTTTACCCAGCTTTCACTGGAAAATAACCAGCCCGAAGAAGCCAGTCTTGAACTGAATTTTTCCATCGAAACGCAAGAGGAAGAAGACTCGGACATGAAAGACATCAACAATACAGAACATCAGTATTATTATTTAGACACACCTGAAAAAATAAAAGAGCTTGCAGCGAAACTGTCGAAACAAAAATCATTTTGTTTCGACACCGAAACCACCGGTATCGATCCCAACAGTGCCGAACTGGTAGGGATGTCTTTCTGCTTTGAACCGCACGAAGCTTATTATATCCCTATTCCCGAATCTTATCACGATGCGGTTAAAACCATTGCCGTTTTTAAAGATGCACTGGAAAATGAAAACATCGAAAAAACCGGACAGAATATAAAATTCGACATTTCCATGCTTCAGTGGTATGATGTGGAAGTCAAAGGCAAGTTTTTCGATACTATGATCGCCCATTACCTGTTGGAACCGGACCGGCGGCACAACATGGACTATTTGTCTGAAAAATATTTGAATTACCGGCCGGTTCCCATCGAAAACCTGATTGGGAAAAAAGGAGTTAAGCAACTTAGCATGCGCACCGTGGAGGCCGATCTCATCAAAGAATATGCAGCAGAAGATGCAGATGTAACCTGGCAGCTCAAACAAGTATTGGAGCCCTTGCTTAAGAAAACCGGAACCTTGAAACTTTTTGAAGAAACAGAAATGCCTTTGGTACCAGTACTGGCATCCATGGAAACGGAAGGTGTAAAATTGGATATTCCCGTACTGAACGAATTCGGCAATCTGCTGGAGAAAGAAATTGCAGAATTAATAAAAGAAATTTGGGACCTTGCTGGTCAGAAATTCAACATCTCATCACCAAAACAACTCGGCGATATTCTGTTTGATAAACTCAGAATCTCCGATAAACCGAAAAAGACCAAAACCGGGCAGTATTCCACGGGAGAAGATGTTCTGGTAAAATTGTCTTTTCGCCATCCCATTGTGGAGAAAATCCTAGAATACCGTTCTTTTACCAAATTAAAATCCACTTACGTGGATGCGCTTCCGCAACTGGTCAACCAGCGGGATGGGCGCATTCATACTTCATACAATCAGGCTGTTGCAGCTACCGGGAGGTTAAGTTCCAACAATCCGAACCTGCAAAATATTCCCATCCGCACCGAGCGGGGAAGGGAGATCCGGAAAGCTTTTATTCCACGAAACAGTGATTACACCCTGCTGGCGGCAGACTATTCCCAGATTGAACTGCGTATTGTTGCCCATCTTAGTAAAGATTACAACATGATGGACGCTTTCAGAAAAGGAATGGACATTCATACAGCCACGGCATCCCGTGTTTATGGACTTCCTCCGGTAGAAATCAGCAAAGAAATGCGCCGCCGGGCAAAAACCGTCAACTTTGGAATTATTTACGGGATCTCAGCCTTTGGTTTATCGGAACGGCTGGGCATCTCCCGCAGGGAAGCTTCTGAGATCATCAAAAGCTATTTTGAAAAGTACCCGGGCATTGACGCATACATGAAAAGTACCATTGAATCTGCCAAAGAACTTGGCTATGTCGAGACCATCCTGGGACGGCGACGTTACATCAATGACATAAATTCCGCCAACGCCGTAGTGCGTGGCTATGCTGAACGAAACGCCATCAATGCTCCCATCCAGGGTTCTTCGGCAGACATGATCAAAATCGCCATGATCAACCTTTTCAGGGAAATTCAAAAGCGTAAATTAAAAAGCCGGATGATCCTTCAGGTGCATGATGAGCTTGTTTTCGATGTTCATAAAGATGAAATTGAAGAAGTGAAAATCCTTGTGGAAGAAAAGATGAAACACGCCCTTGAACTGGACATCCCCATCGAAGTAGACATGAACACCGGGAACAACTGGCTGGAGGCACATTAAATTCTGCAGTCTGACAATATTATTACTGGGGCATGCACATGCCACATATGCTTAATTTATTTACAATCAACAGGTTCATGTAAGACTCCTTGTTCAATTAATCTTTGGAAAAGTAGTCCCCTGCTATTTGATTTTCTGGAATTCTCATAACCTCCGAAAATACTATGTTTTTTAATATGTTAGGTACATATCCCAGTATTATTATTTAAACTTTCTGATTATAAGGTCTTTTCTCCGCCATGACAGATCGCAATGATGCATTATTATTGAGATTATCGTTTGTTAACCAAAATCATCAATTTCCCCTCGCGTCATTACGCGGAGCTTTGAGAAGGCTGTGGGCAAAGCCGACAAAGCAATCTCATAATTTAATTAGTTAAATGGTATTAATGAGATAGCTTCTTCTCTCGCCTCAGGCGAAATCATCGCTATGACGTCCGTTTCTATATAACTTAACGTTATAATTCGCGAATTCGTGGCAATCTAAGTTTAATTTTTTCATTAAAAAACCATTCTGATTCAGATAGTGGACGGAGTTATCAGACATTCGTTAATTTTGCATCCAAATTTTAAAAAGAGAACAACCGGAAAGGAAAAGATATATGTTGCATTTTGATCGCTTTACTTTGGAGAACGGCTTGCGGGTTTTGGTCCATCATGACAAAAACACGCCCATGGTGGCCGTTAATATTTTATATCAGGTGGGTTCGCGCGATGAAAGTCCCGACAAGACCGGCTTTGCACATCTGTTTGAACACCTGATGTTCGGTGGCTCGGTAAACATTCCCAATTACGACAATCCGCTTCAGTATGCCGGGGGCGACAACAATGCTTTTACCAACAACGATTTCACCAACTATTATCTTACCATTCCAAAAAACAACCTGGAAACGGCATTCTGGCTGGAATCCGACCGGATGCTGTCGTTGGCTTTCAGCGAAAAAAGTCTGGATGTACAACGGCAGGTGGTCATCGAAGAGTTCAAGCAAAGCTATCTGAACCAGCCTTACGGTGATGTGTATCTTTTGCTGAAACCACTGGCCTACAAGGTACATCCTTATCAGTGGAATACCATCGGAAAGGACATCCGGCACATTGAGATCGCCACCATGGAAGATGTAAAAAGTTTTTATAACAAATATTACAACCCCGACAATGCCATTCTTTGTGTGGTAGGTAATGTAGAGCTTAATGAGATGAAAAGACTGGCAGAAAAATGGTTCGGTCCCATTCCTTCCGGAGAAAACATCAACCATCTTTATCCGCAGGAACCTGTGCAAACAGAAACGCGAAGGCTCGAAGTGGAAAGACCGGTACCGCAGCATGCTTTTTACATGGCATGGCACATGCCAAAACGCACTGAAAAAGATTACTATGCCTGCGACCTGATCAGCGATCTTTTATCCACTGGAAATTCATCAAGACTTTATCAAAAGCTGGTGAAAGAAAATCAATGGCTCTTGGAAGTGCAGGCATATATTACAGGTGATTTAGATGGCGGAATGCTTGTTATCAGCGGGAAATTGTATAATTCCACAGAATTTAAGACTGTTGAAGAAGCCATCATGGAAGAAATGAAAAAGTTGATGCAGGAACCTGTTGACGAAAAAGAACTTCAAAAAGTAAAAAACAAAGCCGAAGCAAACCTGGTTTTTTCAGAAATATCCATTCTGGAGAAAGCCATGGGACTAAGTTATTTCGAAATGCTCGGCGATGCCGGATTGTTTAATGATGAAGCCAAAAAGTATCGTTCCGTAACAGTTCATGACATACAAAATACCATGAAAGAGTTCTTTACAGAAGACAAAATGAACATTTTATATTACAAAGCAAAAAACAACTGATGATCTCCAAAATACATCCAAACCGTCTGAATGCCCCCGAATTGGGAAAACCTTTGTCGCTAAACATCAGCGAACCTAAGAAAATTACTCTCAGTAATGGAATGCGGGTTTTTCTGATTCCTGATAAAGAGCAGGATGTTACCCGTCTTGATGTGGTTTTTGATGCGGGAAATGCGCTTCAGAGTCAAAAACTTCAGGCCAACGCCGTAAATAAATTGTTGAGCGAAGGAACCCAAAACCACACAGCATTAGAAATAGCAGGCATGTTGGATTTTTACGGAGCTTATCTCGATCCTTTTATCAGTAAAGATAAAGCGGGGCTCACACTTTTTGCCCTCACAAAATATTATGACAGACTTCTGCCTTTGATGGCGGAAATTCTTACCAAAGCTTCTTTCCAGAAAAATGAGATTGAGCTTTATGAAGAAAGAAAAAAACAGAATTTCCTGGTAAACATTCAAAAGGTGAGCTATCGTGCCTCGCTTGAGTTTAACAAGTTATTATTCGGAGAAAATTCCCCCTACGGACAGACACTCAACGAAAATGATTTTGGAAAACTGAAACAGGAAGATGTCCTGTATTTCCATGAAAATTTCTACCATCCCAAAAATGCTTATCTGGTTTTAAGTGGCAAGATCACCGGTGAACTTTTAAATCTGTTAAAGCAATCTTTGGGCGATCTGTGGAGGAAAAAAGAAACAATACCAGTGCTGAAAGACAGCTATACCGAAACAGTTTCCGAAAAGATTAGATTTTTTGAAAAAGAAAATGCTTTACAATCAGCGCTTCGGATCGGGACTACCACAATAAACCGTCGTCATCCGGATTATTCAAGACTACGTTTGCTCAATACAATTTTGGGCGGCTACTTTGGTTCACGCCTTATGAGCAGCCTCCGGGAAGATAAAGGCTACACCTACGGTGTGAGTTCTTTCATCCAAAATTTCAGGCAAGCTGATTACCTTGCTGTTGCTACAGAAGTAAACGCCGATCATACCGCTGCAGCAATCAACGAAATCAAGCATCAAATGGAGCGTTTGTCACAAGAGGAAGTTCCTCAGGATGAACTGACGGTGGTAAAAAATTATATGTATGGGGCTTTTCTTCGGCATTTCGATGGACCGTTCTCACTGGCCGACAGATTCTTGAAAAGTCTGGAACTCAGTTTTGAATTCGATCTTTATAAAAAAGAACTGGATGAGATGATGAAAATAACGCCCGGCATTCTTTTAGAAACTGCTAGGCAATATCTCAATTTTGATGAGATGAGAATCCTCGTTGTAGGGAAAGTTGATGGACTCGAAAAGCTGATGTAAAGCGGAAAGGATCTATTCTTTTAGCCGGTCAGGGTTTTCTTTAACAAAACTTTTCCAACTGTTATAGCTTTTTTCGCTGCCGGGATTGTTACCCTGGAAGAAATGGCAAACTGCAGCAGCCAGTCCGTCGGTTGCGTCCAGATGTTCCGGGATTTCCTGAAAATTGAGGATGCTTTTCAGCATACCGGCCACCTGTTCTTTCGAAGCATTTCCATTTCCTGTAATAGACTGCTTTATTTTCTTTGGTGAATATTCAAAAATCGGCAGCTCCTTGTAGAGTGCCGCAGCCATAGCAACACCTTGTGCACGGCCCAATTTAAGCATTGACTGGACATTTTTCCCATAAAAAGGAGCCTCAATGGCCAGTTCATCAGGACGATATTGTTCTATCAGACTCAGTGTACGTTCGAAAATCTTTTTTAATTTTAACGCATGGTTACCATACTGGCTCAATTTCAAAATACCCATAGTGATCAAAAAGATTTTGTTCCCGTTTTGATGAACCAGTCCGTAACCCATAATATTGGTTCCGGGATCAATTCCTAAAATTATTCTTTCTTTAGCCAAGGCTACTTTTTATGGCAAAATTAAGCAAAACATACAACATCCTCATCCGTCTCGCTATTTTTGTGCTGACCTTTTACTATCTGTATGATCAGCTGTTTTACAAGCACAATTTGCTTTCTCTTTGGGATAATTTTAGAGCCCTGACGGGACATAGAAACTTTCAACTTCTGTCGCTACTGGTTCTGATACTTATTCCGGTAAACCTTCTGCTGGAAAGCTATAAATGGCAATTGCTGATCACCAAACTGGAACAGATAAATCTCTGGAATTCACTAAAAGCAGTACTGGCTGGAATATCAGTAAGTATGTTCATGCCAAATCGGGTGGGCGATTACCTGGGCCGGGTTTTCATCCTGAAAAAGGCAAACAGGATACAAGCCACACTAATCACCATGTTGGGAAGTATGGCCCAATACCTGACGACACTTTTATTCGGAATTGTTGCCATAGTTATTTTTATCCACAGGTGGCTGGTTCAATATCATTTGACGAGTATCTGGGCTTATTCCGGAATTATCTTGACGGCCGTTTTTGTGATGGCAGCTTTGGTATTTGCCTATTTGAACTTCTCTGCATTTTCACTCATCATCCGTAAAATCAGTGGAAAAGTCTATTTCAGGACCGAACGTTATGTGGATATTTTTTCATCGTATAAAGCTGATCTTCTACTAAAAGTATTGCTTCTCAGTATTTTTCGTTATTTTGTTTTTTCATTTCAGTTCTTTGTTTTGTTCAGGATGTTTCAGATAAAGATTAGTTATGTAGAAGCCATGATCATTATCAGTGCCATTTACCTGGTTATGTCAATCATTCCGACCATAGCGTTATCTGAACTGGGTGTCCGGGGTTCTGTGAGTTTGTATGTCTTTGGTCTCTATTTTGGCGGAGCAGCCATTCCTGATAATATCATGGAACAAATTGTTGCCGCTTCGTCCGTTCTTTGGTTTCTCAACCTTGCAATCCCCGCTGTGCTGGGGGTACTTTTTATCTTTAAGCTTAAATTTTTTAGAAATAACCATGACAGCTAAAATCTTTATTTACATCCTTGCAGCAAGTGCATTGCTGTACTTCCTGGTAGTCTTACTTTTCACCATCGGATGGTACCGGATGAAAACGTTCACGTCTTCAGTACGCAATTTCAGCACCAAATTAAGCGTTGTCGTGGCTTTCAGAAACGAATCGCAACATATCGAAAACTTGATAAACAGTCTGATGGAACAGACATATCCCAAAGGTCTTTGGGAAGTTGTTTTGGTAAACGACCATTCCATCGATGAAAGTCCGGAAATCATCAACCGGTTTACAACCGGAACACAGAATATAAAAATTAAACTTTTGAATGCTTCCGGCCACGGCAAGAAACAATCCCTGCTGGAAGGAATTCAATTTGCATCGGGAAATCTTATCGTTTGTACCGATGCCGATTGTATTGCCGGTAAAAACTGGCTGACGAGTCTGGTTTCATTTTATGATGAAGAACATCCTTTACTGATCTTTGGAGCAGTGGTTTACGACAAAGAAGAAACTTTCTTCCAAAAATTCTTTTCTTTCGAATTTATGAGCCTTGTTGCATCGGGAGCTGGATCTGGCGCTTCCGGTTTACCTTTTATGGGAAACGGGGCCAATCTTGCTTTTGAAAGAGATGCTTTTCTGGAAGCCGGGGCGGAGGCCCAAAGACAGGAACATGCCTCCGGTGATGATGTATTTCTGATCCAATATCTTACCCAGAAATACGGCAGCCACACCATTCGATTTCTGAAAAATAAAGCCAGCATTATTCGGACCCGGGCACCCATATCTTTCAAAGAATTTATGAAACAACGTGTCCGCTGGGGCTCCAAGGCAAAGGCTTACGACCAGCCCTGGCCGATATTTGTGGCTTTTGCCGTTTTTACATTCAATACCCTTTTGGTCCTTTGCTTCCTTTTGGGTCTTCTGATTCCCTGGGTTTTATCTATTTTCTTATTATTCATTTTACTAAAATTATTTATAGATCTTCCTTTACTACAAGCTTTTGGAGAGTTTTCAAACAAAGGAAAACTCTTGAGATATATGCTACTGTTCGAGATCATTTACCCATTTTACATTCCTGTAGCAGCCCTAAAAGGACTCTTTTTTTCGTATGAATGGAAAGGGAGAAAGTCCAGGTAAAAGAATCACAAAACGTTCAGGCGGTCTGCATCCTGTTTGATGAATATAAAGAGAAGGATGGTAAAGGCCCAAAGCGAAGAACCACCGTAACTAAAGAAAGGCAATGGTATTCCCACCACCGGAGCCAGCCCGATAGTCATGGCAATGTTCACAGAAAAGTGGAAAAATATCAATGACGCCACGCCATATCCATAGATCCTGCTGAATGGAGATCGCTGTCGTTCGGCAAGCTGGACGATCCGAATCATTAAAGCAAGAAATAACAAAATCAATACAGCGGTGCCAATGAAGCCCCGTTCCTCACCAATGGTGCAGAAAATAAAATCAGTACTTTGCTCAGGGACAAAATGATTTCTTGTAAGCATTCCGTCAAAATATCCTTTGCCTGTCAACCCTCCTGAACCAATAGCAACTTTAGCCTGATTCACGTTATATCCTGCGCCTAGCGGATCTTTTTTCAGTCCAAGCAGAACCTGAATTCTGACGCGCTGGTGCTGTTCAAGAACTTTAGTGAAAGCATAATGGACACTAAATACGAATAGCAGCGACAGAGATAAACTTACCACCAAAGCACCCCAGTTCTTACGAACCTTTTTAAAGATCAGAAAAGCCAATAGCACCAAAACTACCAATGCTAATGCGATGTAAACTTCCCCAAATACGACGGTGACAATAAATAAAATAGTAGCTACAATGACTGAAACAATAGTCAGACCCGAAAGCCCCTCGCGAAACAAAACCAGAATAAAAGCAACATAAACCAGGGCAGAACCGGTATCATTTTGCATAAGAATCAATAAAGCAGGAACTGCAATAATTGTCATCGCCAATATTTTGGTCTTCAAGCTTCTCATGTCCACGTTAACAAGACTTAAGTATTTTGCAAGCGCCAGCGCGGTTGTAAACTTTGCAAATTCCCCAGGTTGCAAGGCAAAGGAACCAAACTGAAACCATGATTTTGATCCCGCAACGGTAATCCCGACCACTAACACTGCCATCAGCACAATCAGCATGATCGCATAGAGTACATAAGCAAAAGCGGAGAAAAATTTGGCGTCAATCAACAAAATTGAGAAACCGAGGAAAAGGGCCAATCCAATCCATAGAAGTTGTTTTCCATAGCGTTGTGAAAGGTCGAAGATTCTGGCGGTGTCACTTGTAGCCGTAGCAGAATAAATACTCAGCCAGCCATACAGAACAAGGGCTAAATATAAAACCAGCAACAGCCAGTCGGGACTTCCTATGACACTTCCCCTTCTGTTCATGGATTTGTATTGTGATTTAAATCCCCCTTCAACATTCTTTGTTCCAACTTAATACGTTTAATTTTTCCTGTCAGGTATTTTTCTACCATAAGGCTCGCTATTGGAGCTGCCCAAGCCGTTCCATAGCCAGCATTTTCTACAATTACAGCAATGGCAATTTTTGGATGATCAACAGGTGCAAACTCCAAAAAAAGAGAATGATCTTTACCATGAGGGTTTTGCGCCGTTCCTGTTTTTCCTGCCTGGGAAATACTATCCATATAGTAAAAACGAGCAGTCCCTATACTAGAATCAATAACATTTTTCATGCCTTCAATGACTTGCTTGTAATACAACGGATTTTGTACCGCAACAAAGTGCTTTTTCGTAAATCGCGCAGGTAGGGTGTCGTTGTTGCCCATGGACTCAATAAAATGCGGCGCAATATAATAACCTCTGTTGGCTAATGTTGCAGCCTCGTTAGCCAGTTGAATTGGGGTAACCAATATTTCACCCTGACCAATGCTTAAGGAACGAACCGTAAGCGCATTCCAGCTTCCCCGATACAACCGGTCAAAATAACGTTTGGAAGGAATGTTACCCGGACGCTCAAAGGGAATGTCCGTATTAAAAAGCTGACCAAAACCAAACGTCTTAACTTTATTGTACCAATCCACATAGGCCAGATGCATGTCGGCAAACTTTGGATTGTCCATGATTCGTTTGAACGTCTTCCAAAAATAAGAATTACAGGAAACTGCAATGGCCGTTATCATATCAAGAGGTGAAACATGATTTTCATCACAAGCAATAGGCACAGAGCGTTTTCCCTGGCAGGTAAACATGGTTTGTGCCGTAATCACACCATTCTGTAATGCTATCAATGCATTCACGGGTTTGAAAGAAGAACCCGGCGGATAAGTTCCCAAAACGGCACGATTCATTAAAGGTCTCAGTGAATCATGCAACAGTTTGTTGTAGTTTTTGGAACGGGAGCGTCCTACAAGAAGATTGGGATCATAACTGGGGCTGGAGATCATAGCAAGGATTTCTCCCGTTTTCGGATCAAGAGCCACAATACTTCCTGTTTTATTTCTCATGAGTTTTTGGCCAAAAGCCTGCAATTTTGCATCCAGGCCCAAAGTAATGTCCTCACCCTGAACAGCAAGGGTATCAAACTTGCCATTCTGAAAGCTCCCCTTCACAATGTTATGAACATTCACTTCTACAATTCTTGAACCCTTTTTGCCACGCAGTTCTTTTTCATAATATTTTTCGATACCCGATTTCCCTATATAATCGCCCGGACTGTAAAAATGGTCTCTTCGTAAATCGTTGACACTCACTTCTCCTACATTGCCGAGTACATTGGCAGCAATGGGCATAGGATAATGGCGCAAAGTTCTGGTTTGGAAATAAAAACCAGGAAATTCATACATTATTTCTTCAATGGGGCCTTTCTCTTTTTTCGACAGCTGTTTTAAAAATACTGAAGGTTTATAATAGGAATAATTCTTGGCTTTTTTCATCTCATCATCGAAAAAAGATTTGCTGACCCCCAATAAATGACAGAATTTCAGCGTATCCATCTCTTTCACCTGTCGGGGAATTACCATCAAATCATAAACAGCATCATTGTACACCAAAAGATGATGACTGCGGTCGAAAATCCTGCCCCTGGGCGGATATTCCACAATACTCCTTAACGCAATGTTCCTGGCCGAAAGCTGGTACCGGTTGCTTGCCACCTGAAGATAAAACAGTCGTCCTAAAAACAACAAGGCAATTATGACAAAAATGCCTATAACAACATACTTACGACTGGAATAATTTTTTTTGTACATGAAAAGCCCACAGTTTTCCCGGTAAATCCTACACAAAAGTAGATAAAATCACTTTGAAATCCAGGGTTTAAAAAGCTAAAAAATAAATTTTCAAAATGTTTGAATAGTGCTCTACGCCGAAAGAAGCGGGTTGCCCCGGAAAAGGAAAATAAATTTAAACACTATTCCCGTGACAATACGTTCAATTTGCCTAATTTTGCACGCGCTAAAAGGAGTACACTACCATGGAAAATTCAAATACGATACTTCGAAAGCCCGAATGGTTAAAGATAAAAGTACCTTCCGGGAAAGAATATATAGCAGTAAAAGAAATTGTTGCGAAGAAGAATTTACACACGATTTGCACCAGCGGCCATTGTCCGAACATGCACGAATGTTGGGGACGGGGAACTGCCACGCTAATGATCCTGGGAGATATTTGTACACGGGCGTGTAGTTTTTGTAATGTGGCTACAGGACGTCCTTTGCCAGCCGATTTGGGAGAACCCCTCCGGGTTGCCGAAACCGTTAAATCCATGAAGCTGAAACATGCTGTCCTGACTTCTGTGGACCGTGATGACCTTAAAGACGGCGGTGCCGAAATCTGGGCGATGACTATCCGTAGAATCAAGGAGCTTTCCCCGGAAACAACCATTGAAACGTTAATTCCTGATTTTGACGGACGGGAAGAACTCATTCAGAAAGTGATCGATGCCGGCCCGGAAGTGATCTCACACAATCTGGAAACGGTGCGGCGTATCACCCCATGGACACGAAGCCGCGCCAAATACGATCGCAGTCTGGAAGTTTTAAAATATATTGCTGCTTCAGGTACCGTCACCAAATCCGGGATTATGTTGGGATTGGGAGAAACCCCCGAAGAAGTTTACGAACTATTGGACGATTTGATGGCAGTTGGCGTAAGCGTTCTTACCATTGGCCAATATTTGCAACCTTCCAAAAAACATCTTCCTGTTAAAGAATTCATCAAACCCGAACAATTTGAAATCTATCATAAGGTTGGAATTGAAAAAGGTTTTGAGTTTGTGGAAAGTGGGCCGCTGGTTCGCTCTTCTTATCATGCGGAAAAACATGTTCCAAAAACAAAGACGTTGTGATGGCTGACGAAGTGTTCCAAGCGAAATGGGAAGATCTCGGCCAGATTGAATACAAAAAAGCCTGGGATTATCAAATCCAGTTATTTAATAACATCCTCGAAGGAAAAGATAAAGAGCAGGATACTGAAAGCCGATTGTTGCTTTGTGAACATGCTAATGTTTTTACCCTTGGGAAAAACGGTGAAAGGAAAAATCTTCTCATCCCAGATTGGCTGATGAAAGAAAAAAAGATATCCTTTTTTCAGATTGATCGTGGTGGAGATATTACTTACCATGGCCCCGGGCAGCTTACCGTTTACCCTATTTTTGATCTGGAACGTATCCACGTTTCGCCAAAAGAATTTGTTTTTGGGATTGAATCCACCATTATTAGAACAATAAGGCATTACGGCCTTTCCGGGTCAAGAATTGAAAATGCAGCAGGCGTTTGGCTTGACTCCCAAAAACCGGGAAAAGCAAGGAAAATTGCGGCCGTCGGATTAAAGATCCATAGAAAGATCAGCATGCACGGACTGGCATTAAATGTAAATACGGATCTCGATTTTTTTCAAATGATCGTTCCCTGTGGAATATCCACCAAAAGCGTGACTTCCATTCAAAAAGAACTGGGCCATCCAGTGGCCCTGCAAGAAGTTAAACAACTTCTTATCAAGGAATTTGAAACGGTATTCGGCATGAAACTCATTGAAAATCAAGCTATTTAGATTTGCTCGCTTCGCTCATCAAACGCAAAACGTCCAATGATTTGATTTTCCCCAATTCCGGCAAATGAAGCTGGTAATAGGTCAAAAGAGCATCAAGCATATTGCGCCTTTGAGTGTTATTTATCCGAAATGTTTTTAATCCATCCAAACCCATTTGCGTGAGTGCAAAAATGAAATCTGCTTGATGCTCTTCTAGGTAATAAGTATGTGATGGTTTGCTTTGAACAAAAAGACCTTCCTGTATATCAAAAAAAAGATGTGTCATGCCTCCGGCGAATTCCCTTTTTGGAGAAAACCCAAGGAAGCGGGTAAGTTGCATCAGAAATAACAAATGAAAGTTGAGAAAATTATTCTCTTCCAAATCAAACCATACCAACGCATGATAAATCCATTGAAACAGTTCTTTATCAGGACTTTCATGACGGATGGTTTTGTACAATACTTCATCAAGAAACATCAAAATACTTTGCTTCTCAGGAGAAAAAGAAATATGCTGCCAGAGATAAACGACCCGGGCTTCTTTGATCTGCTGTAAACCGTGGGAAGCCTTGTGGTAAACCACCATTTCAAGCAAAGAAAGTGGCTGAAACAAAGATGGTTTTAAACGAGCATTTTTACTGTTTACGCCTTTAACCAGATAAGATTGCAAACCCAATTCCTCGGTAAAGACCTTTACCACCAGTGAGGATTCGGCATATCTGACCTTATTAAAAACGATGCCACGGGTTGTTACATTCATGGTTTATTAAAAGTTGTTTTAGTTTTTACATACTCTGACTTCCGGCTTCCCCCTAAAGCTTTCGGGGTCAGGCTTCTCAATGAATTACCAGAATTTTTGTCACCATGGTCTGAGAGCCATCGCTATTGGTAATAAAAACCAAATAAACGCCGGTGCTTACTCTCTGATGATCCAAATTATTCCCATCCCAGATAGCCTGTCCTCCATTGGCTACAGTTTCATAAACAAGATTTCCGTATGTATCTGTAATTTTAACAGAAGCATTGGTCACCAAACCTTTTATGGCAATGGGACCGGTATAATTTTCCCGAACAGGATTCGGAAAAGCATACACATCACTGTTGGTACTTTGCCCCTCCGTTGCGGTTCCCCGGAAAGAGATAAGCCCTTTATCGGTACCAATAAAAACCTCCCCGTTTTTATCGATTGTAATCCCCGTAATATTGTCTGAAAGTAAGGGACTGTTTGCAGTTGTGAAATGGTATATCTGTTTGAGGCCATCAGGCGAAAGCAGAAAAACACCGCTTCGCTTCGTACCAATCCATTTTCGGTTGGCACCGTCAATGGTGATGGCTGTAACGGTTTCCGAAGCCAACAAAAGATCTGCCAGCCCAGAACCATCGTTTCGGGGAACCAGTATCTGCTGGGCATCAAAGTTGCTGCCTGAAACAAAAATATTTCCCGGCTCATAAAATACTGCCACACCGGCATCCGTCCCTACCCAAACTTCTCCGTTTTTATCCGTGGCCATGGAATAAACCCTGCTACCGGGAATATTACCGTTTCCAGCACCAGAGCTCAGTATTTTTACCTGATCGTCTGATGGATCGTTGGGCGTTCCGTTAAAAGAATAAACGATGAGCATTCCGTTTTTCCTTTTAATGATCCAGACATCGTCGTTCTGGTCCACCATTAATTTCCCGACATCAATTCCGCTAAGTCTGCTGCCCAAATAAAATGACTTCCATTGCCCGTTACTTTCCATAACAGACAAAAGATGATATGCCCCCGAATTGGCAACCCAAAGATCGTGTTGGCTGTCGAAATCCATTCCACTTATGTTGACCAGCCTGGTATTATAAATCCAGGGTTCAAGACTGCTGTTATCTCTAGAGAAAATGGTTGTCAATTCGTTATTCTTGAATTTCAGAATTCCAGTCTGCCAGGTTCCTACATAAGCAATATTCGGATTTGCAGGATCCACCTTAACGCAAACCCAGTCGGAAATGGTATCGAAAGCAGGTGTGTTTGTTTGGTCAAAGGTTTTCCATTGTCCATCCACAAAAGAAAAAACACCATCGTGGATGTAACCTTTTGACCAGTTAAACTGGTAGCCTCCGGGCACGACCCATATATTTTCTCCAGAAGCATTCAGTGCGAAAACATTCGTGCTGCCCGGACCGTTGAGTTCAAAAAATTGATTATTAGTTCTCTGATCCGATGATTCCAACAAGCCATGCGTACTGGTCCCTATCCAAAGAGATGAATTCACATCCCCGCTAACAGCCAAAGGCTCAAAACCAGAACTTACAGGTTTGTCAAAATGCAGAATTTGATTTCCGGCAGAATCATACGCTTCAACAGAATAGCGGTTTACCAACAGCAATACATTGGATTCTACATTTAATTGCAAATGCCGTCCATGATTGGCAGGACTAAAATGGTTCCATGTCTTTCCGTCGTAAACATAAAGCGTATCGCCATCCCAGTTCCCCGAATAATAATTAGCATATACTTTTCCGCCAAAAGCTGAAACAAGATTGAAAGTCTGGTCAGGGTTTGGAAAGCGAAGATCCTGATGCCACTGGTGAAAATCAGCCAGGTTGGAAGTTGACTTTCTTGCGTAAAAGATGCCGTTTTGTGTGGCAGCGAAATAAGAAGTATCATTAGCAGTAAAATCCAATACACTCAATGCACTGCCATTGCTGCCGATGTAATAAGTGTCTTTTATCTCCTGTTTGCTTAAATCGACAACAACAATTCCAAAACTACACGAAAGGTAAGCCAGATTTCCATCAAAATAAATATTGTTGATGGTCTTAACCCCCAACATCGTTTTATTGTATATATCGGGGATATTTTCAACATTCCCATGATTGTCAATCAAATCAATATTTGCATCCGTATAGGCGACCATTAAAATTTGGTCTTTCGCGTTATAGGCAATTTTAGAAATACCTACATCACTCAGCCCGTTTACACGGCTGAAAGAAGACAGTTGATTATCAGTGGTGTTGTATGTAAACAGGCTATAAGGTGTAGTGGCGTAAACGATATCCCCGGCAACGGCCACACCAATTACTTTCTGATACGGAAGATGCGTCCGCCACTGGCCAATGGCAGGTGTCTGGGCATGAAGCACACTTAAAAACAAAAAATAGAAAAGAAATATAAAGGATGTAAGTCTTTTCATAAGAGACAAAAATAGTACCTGAATACGAACCTTAAAAATAGAAAAATATTGCTCAGGATTTTCTCGCTAACGTAGGAATGCAGGCACTTTAAAAATACTAAACGTACTTTTCACCTTTTTCGACTTTAACGTCATTTACAATTTGCCGGATATGTTGTTCATCCTGTTTGCGACAAATTAAAAGGGCACCATCCTCTTCCACGACGATGTAGTCGTTTAAACCCTGCAAAACAACCAGTTTCTTATCAGAAATGTTTACAATACAGTTTTTTGTATCATAAACCATGACATTATCTCCCACAATGGCATTCTGGTTTTCATCTTTTTCACGATTGGCATACAACGAGCCCCAAGTTCCCAAATCGGACCAACCAAAGTCCACGCTAAGCACGTAAACATTTTTTGCCCTTTCCATCACACCATAATCAATGGAAACGTTTTTGCAAACAGCATAAGTTTCCTTGATAAATTTATCTTCGGCAGGCGTGTTGTACTTTCCAATTCCTTTTTGAAACAAAACGTCCACGTCACTCAGATAGTTGTCGAAAGCAGTCATAATGCTTTTTAGCGACCAGACAAACATTCCGGAGTTCCACAGAAAATCGCCGCTGGCAATGAAAGATTTGGCAATTTTAAGATTTGGCTTTTCAGTAAATGTTTTTACTTTTTTCAGTCGGTCATCTTCAGGATAAACCATTTTGTCTTCAAACTGAATGTAACCGTAACCCGTATCGGGACGGCTGGGAAGAATTCCAAGTGTAATCAGCCAGTCGTTTTTTTCAGCTGCCTGCAAAGCAGTTTTTATATTCCGAACAAATTCTTCTTCATTGATAATCACATGGTCGGAAGGAGCAACAACAACAACCGCGTTCTCATTTTCTTCTTTGATTTTGTAATTGGCATAGGCAATACAGGGTGCAGTATTCCGCCTGGAAGGCTCACAAAGTATCCGGTTAGGGTCAATTTCGGGGAGCTGCTGCAAAACCAATTCTTTATAAGAATCATTCGTTACGATATAAATATTCTTGGCAGGGAGTGCTTTGGAAACACGGTCAAAAGTCATTTGAATCAGTGTCCTGCCCATACCTAAAACGTCAATAAATTGCTTCGGGTGGGCTGTACGGCTCATGGGCCAGAATCGGGAACCAACTCCCCCGGCCATTATAACACAATAATAGTTGTCCATGGTATTTTTTTTAGCTACGCAAAATTAACAGAATTTACCTAAAAACTGACTTTAGTTCCAATTTTCTTGTAAAATTAAGCCCAAAACTTCACAAAAAAAATAGATCTTATCTAAACTAAACTACCTGATTTACAATGAAATAGTTTTTTGAGATTGGGAGAGAGCCTATTTTCGGCGCAGATTTAAGGGCTAATAGAAATATTATTTATTCATTCCGCTTCACCGGGGTCAACGCATTAAAAAGATAGATTTTATTGTTGGTGATTTCCTGGCATTTGTAACGCTTTCTTACCTTTTCCAAAACTTTAAATTTCCTATTTTGATGGAAAACAAAAACTTCACCCAGCTGTAAATCCTCCAACCGGAGTGTTGGACGTGCATCGTATTTTTGAAAAGCCCTGGTCAATTCCAGATCAGAATGACTTGAAGCTTTGATATTGCTTAAATGTTTTTCTATGGTCTTTTCCAGCTCCGCTGGAAAGATCTTTTTGCCCAGAAATTGTCCCATCTGTTCCCTGTAAATTTGTTTCCATTCCGCACCGTGAGGATTCCGCATGCGGCCGTATTTTTCATAAGCCAGAAGGTGTGAAAGTTCGTGAACGAACGTAACAAAAAAGGCATACGGATTTAAATCATTATTGACAGAAATGCGCGGACCCGTTCCGTTGACAGGGGGCCTAAAATCTCCAAGCTTGGTTTTCCGGCTTCGCGTAATTTTAAAATGAACCCCATGCTGAATAATTTGCTGCAATACAGTACCCACCACCTGGGAAGGCAAATATTTAGCTAGTAACTCATTTTCTTTCATATAGATGGCAAATATAAAACTATATTCAACGGACCCAAACCTACTAAGGAAATATTATAAAAAACTGCACTTGTTGCGCAAAATACTGATAGAAACAAGTGAAAAAAATCTGAGTTCTCAGCGTTTTTTTGCGGATAGCACCGCTTCGGCATATCCCAAATCACCGGGGTGTGTAATTTTAATATTGTCAAAATTTCCTTCTACAATATGCAACTGATTCCCCATTGCTTCCACTACAGATGCATCATCGGTGAATTGTTCACTATAGGTTTGGGCGTAAGCCTTTTTTATCAAAGAAGAATAAAAAACCTGCGGTGTCTGAACAATTTTAAAATTTTCACGGTTTACCGAACGGCTCAGTCCGTTTTCCACCATCCTGAATGACTCTGTCACTGGAACTATGGGAATGGCGTTTCCGTGAATTTTTGCTGTTCTGTAACAATTGGCAATGGTGGTCTTATCAACAAGCGGACGTACGGCATCGTGAATAAAAACAAGACATTTATTAGGAACCAAAGCAAGAGCATTTTTTACTGAGTGATAACGCGTAGGCCCGCCTTCAACAATTTCGTGTGGAATATTGAAGCCAAATTCAAAACGCAAATGTTTCCATCGTCCTATTTCATTACCAGGAAGCACCAGCAGGAATTTGGCTTTTCCATAAAAATCGGAAAAGGCATCGAAAGTCCGCATCACGACCGGGCGTCCATCCAGCAAATGAAACTGTTTGGGTATTAAATGTTCCATGCGTTGCCCTTTGCCGCCTGCCACAATAATGATGTAAACTTCCATAAAAAATGATTTTTTACAATATTACAATTTCTTCCTTTTTGAAGGGTACAATTTTTAAACATGATGAAAAAATATCTTAAGTTCATAGAGCGCCGTAAGAATGAAAAATGGCGGGATAATGGTAAAAAGTGTCAGACGATGGTGAGACAGTCGTCAGCAATTGTATGACAACATCCTTACTATCGCATCACAACGTATAACCACGTTCGCCCAAGCAACAAAAAGACAACATTTACTTCACCTTTTCACCCTCTCACCCTTCTACCTTTCTACCTTCGAACCCAAACAAAAAAGGCTGCCACAATTGAGACAACCTCTTCTATAAATGAACTACCCCCGCCGCAGAGCAGCAGGGTATCAAAAGGAGATTATTAATCGCCCCAAGGGGCGGGGAATTAATCCCTTGTCCGCCACAGGCGGATTAAATATTTAACATGTTTTACAAAATGAGCATGGCGTCGCCATAGGTGAAGAAATTATACTGTTCTTTTACAGCAGTTTCGTAAACTTTTTTAGTAAAATCATAACCCAAATAAGCCGACACCATCATGTACATTGGTGAATATGGCAGGTGGAAATTGGTTACCAACGCATTGGCGGTACGAAACTCGTAAGGCGGGAAAATAAATTTATTGGTCCAGCCTTTGAAAGGTTTGATCTTTCCGGTAATGGAAACTGCCGTTTCGAGCGCTTTAAGGCTCGTAGTACCTACGGCAACCACTTTATGTTTGTTTTCCCAGGATTTGTTAATGACATTTACACTATCCTGAGTAATAAACATTTCTTCCGAATCCATTTTGTGTTTGGTGAGATCTTCCACCTCTATGGACCTGAAATTACCCAAACCTGTGTGAAGTGTAATCTCGGCGAAGGTAACACCGGAAATTTCCAGACGTTTCATCATTTCTCTTGAAAAATGAAGCCCGGCCGTCGGGGCAGCTACAGCGCCTTCATATTTGGCATAAATCGTCTGGAAACGAACCTCATCTTCAGGTTCTACGGGACGGTTATGGATTTTAGGTAATGGCGTTTCACCCAGATTTTGCAACGTCTTTTTGAATTCCTCATAAGGGCCATCAAATAAAAAACGAAGTGTACGGCCACGTGAAGTGGTGTTGTCTATTACTTCTGCGACAAGGGTTTCATCATCTCCGAAATACAACTTATTACCAATTCTTATTTTTCTTGCAGGATCTACCAGCACATCCCACAGACGGCTACTTTTATCAAGTTCCCTTAACAGGAAAACTTCAATTTTTGCACCGGTTTTTTCCTTTTCACCATATAGCCTGGCGGGAAAAACTTTTGTGTTGTTGATTACAAAAACATCCCCATCAGAAAAATAATTCAGGATGTCTTTAAACTGAACATGTTCGATACTTTGTTTTTGGCGATCGACAACCATCATCCTACCGGAGTCACGATCGTTCGGTGGATACTTTGCAATTAATTCTTTTGGGAGGTTAAAATTGAATTGTGATAATTTCATTGCTTCTTATTTTCAGAACTTTAATAAACCTAACCTTGACAAAAATTTGGATACAAAAAGTTTGCAAAGGTAGTCATTTTAAAGGTCTATGTCAAGCTATATAAAGTCAAAAAATGAATCCCTACAAATTACTTCTGAAAAGTATTTCGTGAATCAGTTTGACGAAGGACTTCATCCTTAAAGGATTCTAAAGTCGATGCGGAAGTAAGTTTGTAATCTCCAATCTGTGTACGTTTTAGTGCTGTAAGGAAGGCTCCGTTACGCAAGCTTTCGCCAAAATCGCGTACCAACGCACGAATGTAAGTCCCCTTGCTACAACGGACCGAAAAATCAACAAAGGGAGGCTCGAAGTTCAAAATTTTAAATTCATGAATTAATACAGTCCGGGATTTTAACTTCAGTTCCTCATTGTTCCGGGCATAATTATAGGCTCTCTGTCCTTTTATTTTAATGGCAGAATAAACAGGGGGTATTTGCTGTATTTCTCCCAAAAAAATTTCGCTGGCTGTTTGTAGCATCTCCGGTGTAATTCCAGAAATATCAAACTGGTTGTCTATTTCTGTTTCTTTGTCAAAAGAAGGTGTCGTAGCGCCCAACTGCATTTGTCCGGCATATACTTTGTCCATTCCCTGATACGAATCAATCTGTTTGGTGAGCTTTCCGGTACAGAGAATTAGAAGTCCCGTTGCCATTGGGTCCAGCGTCCCGGCATGACCCACTTTCAGTTTTTTAAGACCATAGATTTTCCGGACAAAAGAACGTACCAGATTCACAACATCAAACGATGTCCAGCCAATGGGTTTATCCAGTAATAAAACTTCTCCTTCCGGAAAATTAAAAGTCATCAGGCAATGGTTAAGTTCACGCCAAAAGCATACAACAGAAGGATGGTCAGTCCAACAATGATCCGGTAATATCCGAATATTTTAAATCCGTGATTCGTTAAATAACTAATGAAAGATTTGATGGCAAACATGGCAACAATAAAAGAAATCACGTTGCCAAAAATCAAAATATCGAAATTATGTATGTTAATGGCTTTATATTCTTCAAGCAATTTATAACCGGTAGCGGCAAACATGGTGGGAACCGCCAGGAAAAAAGAGAATTCAGCGGCAGTCTTTTTGGTCAGCTTTTGCTGCATGCCACCCACAATAGTAGCAGCCGACCGGGAAACTCCAGGAATCATGGCAATCACCTGATAGAGTCCAACAATAAACGCTTTCTTAAAGGTAACTTCCTGGTTCGTGCCCGGTTTATTAAACCATTCGTCCACAAACAACAGAACAACTCCTCCCACGATCAACATCACGGCAACCACATAAACACTTTGCAGCAGATCATCAATATAATGGCCAAACAACAGTCCAAAAAAGGCTGCTGGAAGAAAGGCAATGAACAATTTATAATAAAATTTCAGTGTTTGGAAAAACCGTTTCCAATACAAAACAACCACCGACAAAATGGCCCCAAGCTGAATGCTGATGATAAAAGCCTGAATAAAGTCGGTGCTTTTCATACCGAGAATTCCTTCCGTCAGGATCATGTGGCCTGTGGAAGAAACAGGCAAAAATTCCGTAATTCCTTCAACAATTGAAAGAATAATGACATGTAACCAGCTCATAAACTATTTTATTATTTCTTTTCTTTGGGAAGTTTCATAATAGCATATATCTCAACACCGTAACCGGCCAAGATCAAGATTGGTGCAAGTGTCAGTCTTTGAAAATCAAAAATTGATGGCTCAAACTTTGTAATGGTGTCAGAGCCACCTCCGATCATCAGCAAAAACCCCAGCACTAACAATCCAAGACCGATAAACATGATCTTGTAGTTTTCCTGTGTAAAAACCCAAGTGAGATTTTCCTTGTTTTTCTTTGCGTCCGGTTTATTTTGTGTTGCCATGGTGTGATTTTTTGTCAAAAATAAAATAAAAATGTATTGCTTCTTCCTTCATTAAGATTTAGTAACATTATGATAAGTAGCAAATCATCAGTAGCGTATTTATCTTTCAAAGTCTTCATTCATTCCTGAGTCCGGTCTAAAATGGTCTTGATTTGATTTTCAGCTACTTTCACCCCTTAATCTCCTAAAATGGAAGTGGCTGAAATCAGTACGCCCTTTAGGGATGGGGTAAACATTGATTTTCATTATTTACACCTATTTACCTTTTTAGACCGGACTCATTCCTATAAAAATCAC
>VAPK011136295.1_pt1 | contig 23376 bp, 18 predicted proteins | sample 3395031 | NCBI WGS metagenome assembly VAPK01 (sample SAMN08290443, study PRJNA428436) | hydrothermal vent metagenome | isolation source: Deep-sea hydrothermal vent chimney 1 | place: Pacific Ocean: Juan De Fuca Ridge
GATAAACAGAACAGACCGCGTTAAAATTCGGGATCCCAATCCACTTCAATTAACTTATCTTGAAGACTTACCCGACAAACCACATTCGGTCGAATATAGGGTATACACCGTTCTCTATCACCTTTTACTACCAAGACATCGTTAGCGCCTGTTTGTAAAAGCCGAACCACTTTACCAAATACAACGCCATCAACGGTGACAACAGTCAGACCGACAAGGTCAGTCCAGTAAAATTCATTCTCTTTAAGTAGCGGTAACTGCTCCCGGTTAACAGCAATTTCTGCATCTAACAGCGCCGCAGCAGCATCGCGTGTATCACAACCGAGAAAATGTGCAACAACGCCCTTTCCGTGTCGTTTGCCTTCTCGTAATTCACGCCTTGTCCAATTTCCACCAATGTTAAAATAACAAGTTGAATAATTGAGTATATTTTCCAGTGGCTCAGTATATGAAAAAACCCGAACCCAACCTTTTACACCGTATACGCCAGAAATCCTGCCTATTAGAACCCGCTCTTCAGAACACTCTTTAAAACAAAGCTGAGAATCCTTTTTTTCAATTTTTTTTGCGGCGGCTTTTTTTGCGGCGGCGGCGGCGGCATTGTTAGCTACATTGTGCCCGGTGTTGTCACTCATAACACACCGTCAACCCATCCTTCTGTATTCTAACCAGGAAAAGTTAGGCAGCGCTTTTTTCTTGCTGTTTTACTAATTGAGCTACACGTTCTGATGGTCGAGCGCCTTTTGATACCCAATAAGCAATCCGATCTGTATTCAGATTAAGTGTGACTGCCTTACCCTTCGCCAATGGATTGAAAAATCCAAGACGCTCGATAAATCGCCCGTCCCGGCGATTACGACTATCCGTGACCACAACATGATAGTAAGGTCGTTTTTTTGCCCCACCGCGGGATAACCTAATTGATACCATTTTAATGCATCCTCAAAAATTTTATTATGTAATTCAATAAACTATGGAAATCAAGCCAATATCTGGCTAAATAAAAGGAGCGTATTTTACGTAATTTTGCAGAAAATAGAAACGACTATTTATGGTTATCTAGCGAAACAAGTATTTAACACCGCTATTTATATTGCTTTTTACAAAAAACGGGTGCTTATCAGACTAAAACGGCATACCTGGCGGCATTCTACCCTTTAATCCCTTAAGCATCTTACCCATGCCACCTTTTGACATTTTTTTCATCATTTTCTGCATTTGAGAAAATTGTTTCAACAAGCGATTAATATCCTGCACTTGGGTGCCTGAACCACCGGCAATACGTCTTTTACGTGACCCCTTAATGATGTCGGGATAACGACGTTCCTTCGGTGTCATTGAACTAATAATGGCCTCCATTCGCAGCATATCCTTATCACCTACCTGTGATTTTATGTTTTTGGGTAAATTAGCCACTCCTGGCATTTTATCCATCAAACTCGCTAACCCACCCATGCTCTTCATTTGTTGTATTTGGTCGCTGAAATCCTGTAGATCAAATCCTTTACCCTTTTTTATTTTTTTGGCTAATTTTTCTGCCTTTGATTTATCTACCGTACGCTCGGCCTCTTCGACCAAACTGAGCACATCCCCCATACCCAGTATGCGCGATGCAATTCGATCGGGATGAAAAGCTTCCAGCGCCGCCGTTTTTTCCCCTACACCTAAAAATTTAATCGGTTTACCGGTAACAACGCGTATCGATAAGGCCGCCCCGCCACGTGCATCACCGTCCGTCTTGGTTAACACCACACCGGTGAGCGCAAGCGCCTCGTTAAACGCTTTGGCGGTATTTACCGCATCCTGGCCTGTCATACTGTCTACCACAAACAAGGTTTCTACCGGGTTTAAAGATTGATGTAAGGATTTAATTTCCGCCATCATATCTTCATCGATATGTAATCGACCGGCAGTATCGACAATAAGCACATCAGCTGACTGATTGACAGCCTGTTTTAGCGCATTTTCTGCGATAACAACGGGTTTTTGTTTAGGGTCGCTAGGGTAAAATGCAACATCCACTTCTGCTGCCAAGGTTTTTAACTGATCGATTGCCGCGGGTCGATAAACATCCGCGCTGGTGACTAATACTGACTTGCCTTTTTGTTCTTTAAGTAATCGCGCAAGTTTAGCAACGGTGGTTGTTTTACCTGAACCCTGTAAGCCAGCCATCAAAATGACGGCAGGTGGTCGAGCGCTTAAATCGAGGTCCTCACACACATCACCCATAACGTGGACCAGTTCATCGCGCACTTCTTTTATTAATACCTGGCCCGGTGTCAAACTTTGTAATACGTTTTGGCCAATGGCCCGCTCTTCTACACTTTTTATAAAGTCCTTTACGACAGGTAACGCGACATCTGCCTCAAGCAATGCCATACGGACTTCGCGTAATGATTCTTTAATATTTGCTTCAGTAAGCCGACCCTGACCACGTAAATTTTGTATTGTGGCCGACAGACGTTCAGTAAGATTTTCAAACATGTTTTAATCCAATACCTTTGCTAAGCTAAATTCATCTAAAACTGAAATATTCTTTTCTCCGTATGCTCCGTGGTTAAAAGAGTTTTTTCGATTATTTTGGCTTAACATACGTGCTAATTCACTCTGATCTCTTTTTCCGTTCTTTATATCATATTGTAAATTCTTCACCACCGATTAAAGGCAAAATATCCCGATCAGGAATGGCTTCCTTACATTCACGAAAAATAGTACTTTCGTGCCCTGGTTTGGGATGGCTAATATAAATAGCGGGTTTGTGTTTTAGCTTTTGAATGTCTTCAGCCAACATATTTGCAGTGTAGTGACAGGACAGCTTACTTAATTCTTCCAGCGAGTTAGGAAATGCCGCTTCTACAATTAACATATCCAGATTATCATGCGCATTCAACGCTGCCCACATGGTATCATTTGTCGTTGTATCTCCACTAAAAGCAAATGAACCTGTTGAACTTTCAACTCTATAACTGACGCAGGAAACAATATGATTTGCTTCTATCATTTCAATTCTACGATCACCAATCTGGTAGATCTCTCCGGGCGCCATCACTTCATAACGCATCACCGGGTTTTCTTCATTTGGTAACTTGGCAAAATCCGGCCAAATCGTCCAATTGAAAATATGATCCTGTAGTGCCTGTAACGTATCAGCGAGGCCATGAATAACTAGTGGCGTATCAATACTGGGGAACATGGTATCAATTAATAGTGGTAAAAAGGTAAAATGATCCATATGCGAATGAGTAAGAAAAACATGTCGTAAACGACACATTTCCTCTAATTCAAGATCACCCACACCGCTGCCGGAATCGATCAATATATCATCATCGATCTGTAATGATGTGGTTCTTAGTCCCCTGCTAATCCCACCACTGCAGCCCAATACACGTAATTTCATAGCCCACCAAAAAGTAGATATCCTTATTTACTATATCTACAATATTAGAAATTTCTTTAACTCGTAGAGATAATAGCCTAATTTACTAATTTAATGTACATTATTAGCCAGTTAGAGCCGTGCTCTGCACGCATCATTACCTCCAGAAACAACTATTAACTCTATTTATTAAGTGGTTAATTGCGTATCTTGTAGGCTAAACCAATTCATTTAAGTCAATTAAATATATACTGTTTAAACAATGCGCTAACCTGTCTATTTAATAGACTAAACAATACCCTATTCGACCAATAACCACATTAATAACTACATTAATAACTACATTAACAAAAAATGGCAGCGCATTCTCAAAACCTTCAATGTATTAAAAAGTTATGCCATGATGAATGACATAATTATTACCATCAAAGCGCCCTAAATTAATTGCTTATTTAATAACATCTATCAATGACTATAATAATACTTAGCTCAATCGCCATTTTTTTGTATATTGTGTTGGCTATACGTTTAGGTAAACAGCTGTTCTCTGGCACGCCTGTAAATGACCCGGTATCTCAAAGCAGCAAAAAGAATACCCGCAAGTGGCTACTCACTTTAGGCCCGCTTGCTTTACTTATTCATGCAGTAGTACTTTATAAAAACATATTCATTGAATCTGGACTGGGACTCAATTTTGGATTTTATAATTCAGTATCATTGATGACCTGGATTATTGTGCTCATACTAATCATCGCCAGCATTACCAAACCAATAGAAAGCCTTGGCATTGCCATATTTCCAATAGCAAGTTTCGCACTGCTATTGGAAAATACACTACCATCAAATCACATAATATTGCCAAGCGCCGCCGGTGAATTGCGATTTCATATTTTAATTTCAATTTTATCCTATAGCCTTTTTAGTATTGCTGCGATTCATGCGATATTACTGGCAATTCAAAATAAATTTTTAAGAAACAAACACCCCGGCGGATTTATTCGGGCTTTACCGCCTCTGGAAACAATGGAGTCATTGCTTTTCCAAATGATCGCATTTGGTTTTATATTACAAAGTATCTCATTAATAACCGGAATGTTTTTTCTGGAAGACATGTTTAAGCAACACTTGGTACACAAAACCATCCTCTCAATTGCAGCCTGGGTGGTATTCGCAGTGCTATTATGGGGCCGATGGCAATTTGGCTGGCGCGGACGTACCGCAATTCGTTGGACATTAAGTGGTTTTGTCATATTATTGTTAAGCTATTTTGGTAGCAAGATGGTGTTGGAAATTTTTCTCAATAAATAATGCCGGAGAGTAATTCATGATTCAATTTCTTGCTCACACCCTATAACCCAGCGAACCCACATTGAACGACATACCTATTAGCCTACTGGTTGCAGTCCTAGTCATACTGATCTTTCTTTCTGGTTGCTTTTCTGGATCGGAAACCAGCTTGATGAGCCTCAATCGTTATCGACTGCGTCATCTGGCAAAAGCAAAGCATAAAGGTGCGATGCGCGCATACCGCTTACTCAAACGGCCCGACCGATTGATTGGCCTGATTTTGCTGGGTAACAATTTTGTAAATATCGCTGCATCAGTATTAACTACAATCATTGCTCAGCGTTTGTTCGGCGATATCGGTATCGCTTATGCTACGGGTTTACTCACGTTGGTAATTTTGATATTTGCAGAAGTAACACCAAAAACGCTCGCAGCATTACACCCTGAACGCATCGCCTTTCCCGCTGCGTTTATTCTGGAGTGGTTATTAAAGTTTCTTTATTACCCTCTTGTTTGGCCAATCAGTATCATTACAAATGGTATTTTACGGTTGTTAGGGGTTTCTACAGATCGACAAGATTCAGCAGAAAAACTGAGCAATGAAGAATTACGCACTGTGGTTAGTGAAGCAGGTGTGATGATATCCAGTCGACACCAAAAAATGCTCACGAGCATTCTTGATCTCGAAAAGGTAACTATTGATGACATCATGGTGCCACGAAATGAGATCACGGGCATTGATATAGATGCTGACTGGGAAGAAACCACCCGCCAACTGGTCAGTACACAACATACACGTTTGCCAGTATACCAATCTGATATAAACAATATAGTCGGTATTTTTCATATGCGTCGTGCCCTGCGGTTAATGGCCAATCACGAATTTACCAAAGAAAAATTTATGTCTATCATGCGAGAACCTTATTTCATTCCAATAGGGACGCCGCTAAACACACAATTACTTAACTTTCAGACTAAAAAAAGGCGCACAGGTGTCGTTGTTGACGAATACGGTGACATTCAGGGACTAGTGACGTTAGAAGATATTCTGGAAGAAATTGTCGGTGAATTTACTACCGATCCCGCTCAACATGCAAAGGACATTCATCCACAAAAAGACGGCACGTATCTTATCGACGGTGGCGCAACCATTCGGGAGATTAATAAAAGTCTCAATTGGAATCTACCTACTGATGGACCAAAAACCTTGAGCGGTTTGATTGTAGAATTTCTTGAAGCAATGCCTGAACAGGGCGTTAGTCTACGTATTGCCAAACACACCATTGAAATAATTCAAACAAAAGATAACATGGTTAAAATGGCCCGTCTTTCAAAACCAACAATAGATCAAATTACAGCGGAACCCCCTGTTTAATCACACGCTTTTAAAAATTCAACACTCCCTCAGTTACTTGTGAAGAACCAGTGAAGAATGAATGTTAAATAAAAAAAAATGCTTTCTCCCTGCAGAATGGTCTCCGCAAAGTGGTGTGATGCTAACCTGGCCCCATAAAAAAAGCGACTGGGGGCCTATATTAAATGATGTTGAACCCGTTTTTATAGAAATTGCCCGTCAAATCTCCCTAAGAGAAAAATTATTAATTGTCTGTTTTGATCACCTACACCTGGATCAGGTGAATGCATTGTTAAAAAATAAGCTGAGAAAAGAGCGCATTGAAACCAGCAGAATCAAACTAGCTATCTGCCAATCGAACGACAGTTGGACAAGAGACCACGCCCCAATTTGTGCGTATCAAGAAGACAAACCGTTGCTTCTGGATTTTAAATTTAATGGCTGGGGTAAAAAATATGATTATGATTTGGATAATAGAATCAGTGAAAATTTATTTAAAGCTAACGTCTTTGGCAATGCAATCCATGAAAAAATTGACATGGTACTCGAAGGCGGCAGCATAGACGTCAATGGGGTAGGTGAAATGCTTACAACCAGCCATTGCCTATTATCAAAGTATCGCAATCCAAAACTAACTAAGCAAGAAATCGAAGAAAGGTTATGTTCACTTTTTAATTTAGATAAAATATTTTGGCTTAATCACGGCTACCTCCATGGCGACGATACTGATGCGCATATCGATACATTGGCGAGGTTTTGCAATGAGAACACCATTGCGTATGTCGCATGCAATGATAGAGATGATGAACATTTCCAGGAACTAAAATTGATGGAAGATGAGCTTAGAACAATCACGCAAAATTACCATAAGGATTTTTTATTAGTCGCACTGCCTTTTCCTCGCGCTATTTACAATGACAATGGCGATCGACTACCTGCAACTTATGCAAATTTTTTAATTATTAACAACGCCGTATTAGTGCCCACATACAACGACCCAAACGACTTATTGGCAATCGCCACACTGCAACAATGCTTTCCAGAAAAAGAAATGATCGGCATCAACTGCATACCATTGATCCAACAATTTGGTAGTTTACATTGCGTAACCATGCAGTTTCCTGAACACGTCCTAATTTAAATCGACGCGATTTCCCGCCATTTTGTGCATGAATTGAGCACCATTTCACTCTGTTCAAGCCCTTTTTTATATAAAACTAGCTATCGAATTGCGGTATAATAACGTAAATATGAAAACATCCAACTGGTAAAAAACAATACTTTTTCAACCTAATTTCCAATTGATAATCAATATATTTGCAATGAGATAGTTAATGCTCGGATATATTCTTAAATATATCAGTAGCTTAACCCTCGTCCGTTGGATACGCAGGCTATCGGGAATATATAAAAGGAGTTAAGGAAATATGGCGTCTAACGCAAAACACCGTGCCCTCTTTTTTGGTTTGTATTCAGCAATTCATGTGCTGCTGGCTTCTATGAACACGGCGCTTGCTCAGGAGTCTGTATTTGAATACCCACGCGACGCAAATTATGTCGTGATTGAATACACGCAATCACAGGACATGATTCTCGATGCTGACCCTGTCCCGTTGTTGAGAATATTCGGCGATGGGCGTGTACTCGTGCATTATCCGCTGTATATGAAGCGTGCGGGCGATTACGAAATGCGTCTCAGCGACACCCAGCTTCAACAATTATTAAATTCACTGGAACAAAAAGGCATTCTCTCATTTAGCCGAGACAAAATTTTAGAACTGAAAAAGCAATCCATTAGCAACAAGCTACTGGCGAATAATAAAATACTGACAACACGTTCTGATGATGTTCGCAGTAAATTCAAAGTTAATTTAAGCAGTTATCTATCCACAGCATCGGGGTTACTGCAAACCGGTTTTCTTAAATCAATTACCTGGAAAAATCTCAAATCAGATGCGTTGTCCCACCCTGAAATCGCAGCTCTAACAGATGCGGCCGCAGCAGAACAGGAACTTGGTCAATACCTTTCTCACCGAGATCTGGTAAAAATGAAATAGCTATTAAGTGAGAGTGTTATTCATGATGAATATACGATGTACTCAAATGGAAAAAATAAACCGCAACTGCCTTAACAGATTCGTTACCTATCTGAACATGGTTCTATGCGCCTATTTCCTAACATTTAATATTTCTTCACCTTCTTACGCTGGCGCTTATATATTTTCTGGCATCGGTAATGGCATTGATGTTGTTACACACCCTTCCGGCTATACCGGTGTCGGCGGTGTACTGACTGTTGGCATTTGCATTGATCCAGGCAGTGCCAATGCAACTCAGATGGAGATATCGGTTGAAAATATCGTTAACACATTTAACGCACAAACAGTGACAACAGGAAATTTACTCATAGGTGAAAATAACAATATCCCATCCAATTTTTTTGATTTTGAATCAGTAGCACTGCACGAAGTTGGACATTGTATTGGCCTCGCACATGTTAATGCCAGTTCCGAATCCGGGTTAGCAGAAAGTGACGCCAACTATACCAAAGCGACCCGCGGAAACAATGCCGCGTTTGATATCTCACCTGGCCTTGACGGGATAATTGGTTCAAGTGATGATATACGTGGCGATGACATTAATCTTCATTGGTTTAATATATCGGCCAACAATCCTTTTATTATTAATAACCCTGTCGATTCATCAACCTATAGCCGGGATATCACTAATCTTCCTGCCGGCCACCGCTTTGCAACTAACGCTGATCGTGATGTATCGACTTCAAATGCATTTCTACTCCCCGCTACAGAAGCCATCATGCAGCAAGGCACTGGACCGGATGAAGCACAACGCACGTTGGTTGGCGACGATGTAGCGACATTAAAATACGCAATGAGTGGCCTCGACGAAATTGCGGGTAACGCCGATGACTATACCATTAACCTGGTATATCGAGGCATCACAGCGACAAACTGTGACGTGTCAATAAAATTCGATGATGAAGCCGCGTTTGCATTTTGCCAACCATCAGGGATATTTATCGGTGCAGCCACAGATGAACATATAAGAATAACAAGTGCCAACATTTCGCTTAATGACTCATTTAACTGGTTCTTTAACGATGTATCCAATGCGACGGATACAATACCCGCAGCGTTTTTTTTCACCGATCAAACTAATGCGATATTGAACTCAACCATCATATCGAACACAATAACGGTTACTGGAATAAACAGTGCTGCTACTATTTCAGTAGTAGGCGGCAATTACAGAATAAATAACGGTGCATTTGTTAATACAAACGGCACGGTAATTGAAAACGACACAGTGGAAGTGCAGCATACATCATCTGCAAGTAGTTTGACTGCAACCAACACTACGCTAACGATCGGCGGAATAAGTGACACCTTTACCAGTACTACATTAGCTGACGACACTACGCCAAATGCATTTACTTTTACTGATCAAATTGATGTCGCATTAGAGACAATCATCACATCCAATAGTATTACCGTATCGGGTATCAATAACCCGGCTGCCATCACTGTAACTGGTGGTGAATACAGTAAAAATGGTGCTGCATTTACTGCAGTTTCAGGCGCAGTCGTCAATGGCGATAGCGTTATCGTGCGGCACACGTCGTCAGCAAATTTTTCAACTGTTACTAATACAACACTCACCATTGGCGGCATTGGTGACACATTCAGTAGCACGACAATAGTGGCGGTAGACACAACTCCCGATGCATTTTCATTTTTAGACCAAGTAGATGTACCTGTAAATACTCTCAGGGTATCCGACGCCATAACCGTATTAGGAATCGACAATCCAGCGACTATCACAGTAAGCGGGGGAGAATACAGCGTTAACGGAGGCGCTTTCACCACAGTCGCAGGGGTCGTTAATAGTGGTGATACTGTCCTGGTTCAGCACACATCATCCGCAAGTCCCGCAACATCGACGAATACCACGCTAACGATTGGAGGGCTAAGTGATATTTTCACCAGTACCACTGTAGTAATAGACGCAACACCAAACCTATTTACGTTTATCGATAAATTCGATGTTCCACTAAGCACTGCGATAGTATCTAATAGCATTACGGTGGATGGAATTAGTAACCAGGCTTCAATCACGATTAGCGGCGGAGAATATAGTGTAAATAGTGGCCCTTTTACGACGAATAGAGGTGTGGTGAATAACGGTGACAGTGTCGTCGTTCAACATATTTCGCCTGAGAACACGGCGACTGTGACCACAACAACATTAACGATAGGTGACATAAGCGCTATTTTTTCCAGTACCACAGTCTCTGATGGAACACCTGATAACTTTTCGTTTACTGAGAGATTTAATACCCAGCTAAATACTCTTATTACTTCCAATGAAATCACTATCTCTGGCATCACGGGCGATGTAGCAATAAGTATAAATAACGGTCAATACAGTATTAATGGCTTTGCGACTACTGCAGCCACAAAAACAGTGGCTAATGGTGATACCGTGGTGATACAACACACTTCCTCTACAAATACCGCGACGATCACCACCAGCTTACTTTCTATTGGTAGCGTAGATCGGGAATTCAACAGCACGACTCTGTCCGGAGGCAGTGGTGCAGTAAACCCAATATTCTGGTTGATATTGATGTTCACTTATATAGCCAGAACTATAGTCAGAACGCTCCGCCGAACAATAGCCTGAACTCAACATTTTCGTTTATCTTCAAATCAAGTAAATGGTTTAACCCCTTTTGCCTCTGTGCTGCGTTTACACCTAATAGCAACACAGATATAAACCGCAAACCCAAAAAGCAGGAGAGTTACCATGAAAAATATTCTTTCTAATTATGTAGTTACAGCCATTGCTGCGAGTTTCCTGGCTGCCTGTACTGTGCAGCAGAATATGGATGACAGCGACCTGAAAACAAATAAAGTAAACGCTGTACCGCTTGTCGAGAGTAAAATTCGAGAAAAGGAACAAAGCCAAAATGAAAGAAAAAATGAAGCCACCGCGCTTACAGAAAAATTTTCCAGTCTGGAGTCAAGCATTGATGTGCAAAGTCTGACGACTACACCAGCAAAGCAAAAAGCACGAAAATTTCAATCCAACGACAATATTTCCCTGCGTACCCTAGCCACATCACCAGCAGCGTACTCTGAAGAATTCAGCCGCGGCCCACAAGACATACGAATACATACTGAAAATATTAACCGTGAAAATTATGCTCACCTGAAGGAAAACTTGACAAAATTAGTGAGTGAACACCCCGTATCGACGTTTAGTATCGATGTTGATACCGGCTCTTATGCAAATGTACGGCGTTTCCTACAATCCGGGAATTTACCTCGTACAGATGCAGTTCGAATCGAAGAAATGGTTAATTATTTTTCTTATAATTACCCGCAACCCGATGGCAATAACACACCGTTTAGTGTTACCACAGAAATTGCACCCACACCCTGGAATAAAAATTCTCATTTATTACATATTGGCATCAAAGGAGTCAACCTTGCGCAGGAAACACTGCCGCCGTCCAATCTGGTATTTTTAATCGACGTATCGGGTTCGATGCGCTCAGAAAACAAACTCGGCTTATTAAAAACATCGCTAAAAATGCTAACAAAACAATTACGAAAAGAAGACACGCTAGCAATAGTCGTATATGCCGGTGCGTCGGGTGTTGTTCTTGAGCCAACAGCTGGGCATCAAGCCGCTAAAATTAATCTTGCAATTGACGCGTTGGCGGCTGGCGGTTCTACCAACGGAAGCGCAGGTATTCGATTGGCATACTCGATGGCAAAACAGTCGTTTGTGAAAAATGGCATTAACCGAGTCATTCTAGCAACGGATGGTGACTTTAACGTCGGCACAGTTAACTTCGATGCCTTAGTAGACCTGATTAAGAATGAACGAAAAGCGGGCATCAGTTTAACCACATTAGGTTTTGGCACTGGCAACTACAATGACAAATTGATGGAACAGATTGCAGATAATGGCAATGGAAATTACCACTATATTGACACCTTAAATGAAGCGCAAAAAGTGTTGGTGGATGAAATGACCTCGACTCTGCAAACCATCGCAAAGGATGTAAAAATTCAAATTGAATTTAACAAAAATAGTGTGTCGGAATATCGTTTGATCGGCTATGAAAACCGGGTGTTAAATCGAGAGGATTTTAATAATGATAAGGTTGATGCCGGCGAAATTGGAGCTGGCCATACCGTCACCGCGTTATATGAAATAGTATTGGCCGATGGCAATGGAAAGTTAATCGATAACTTGCGCTATCAAGACAAAAAACAAAAAATAAATACCCTTAATCACGCCGCCGCGAGTGAATTAGCCTTTCTTAAACTGCGCTTTAAAGCACCCGATGCGGATAAAAGTGAACTATTATCTATCCCGTTGTACAAGAATAAAATTATCACAGACATAAACAAAACATCTGATCGGTTTCGATTCTCTGCTGCGGTTGCAGCGTTTGGACAAGTACTTAAAGGGGGTAAATATACGCAAACATTCAGCTATGAAGATATCCTCAATTTAGCACGTAAAGCGCGCGGTGAAGACTATTATGGCTATCGAGGCGAATTTATCAAGCTAGTGAATCTTGCAAAATCGCTGAGTTAATAGCAACGGTTAGTTAACCGTTGCTATTAAGAACGATGCAGCACGCCCTCTAGCAATGTAGCTTACACTACACTCTATACGCTAGAGGGCAGATACGTAATATTTGACTATTTGTACTTGTTGGCCTTATTGTGTCGTTATCCATGAATGCTGACACAGACGAAAAATTGATGTTGAAATACAAAAAGGGAGACGCGACAGCCTTTGAAACATTGTATTCTCGACATAAAGATGCCTTATATCGGTATTTTATACGGCAGTGTTTTAACAACGTATTTGCTGACGAGCTATTTCAGGATACCTGGATGAGTTTAATTAATTCGCGGGAAAAATATGTTGCTAAAGCCAAGTTTAATACCTATTTATACCATATAGCACATAACAAATTGATCGATCACTATCGTCGCAATAAATCAGGTCTACCGTCGTCTTATTCCAGGGATACATCGCAAGCGGATGATATACCTATGCAAACCCATGAACAACCTGAACAGCTCGCCTGCATGCTACAAAAAAGCGAGCATGTGTTAAAAGCAATAGGATTGTTACCCGAAGCGCAACGTGAAGCATTTTTAATGCGTGAAGAATCGGGATTAAGTTTGGAAGAAATTGCAGAAATTACCAGCGTTAACAAAGAAACGATAAAAAGCCGTTTACGTTATGCGGTAAATCAACTACGAAAAACATTGGCGGGTGTATTGTGAGCGATCACGATCAGAACGACAAAGAGCTGAATCAATACTTGCAGGGTGATTCTGACCTGTCTACACACTATAAAGCATTGCATAATAAGACACCCGATCATTTAGATGACGCTATTCTTGCCGCTGCAAAACGACAAGTAAAATCCAAACCGAAACGTGTTTCTGGACCATTTTCCAATAATTTCATGATCCCGTTCGCCACAGCCGCAACGATTTTAATAACAGTTGGGTTAGTCAACATGATTCCCGAAGAGGAACTCACTACGCCTACAGTATCTGCTATTAAATCTGAACCGGAAAAAATGGCTAAACAACGTGAAGCTATAAAAGATCATGAGGAAAAATTAGACGAAAAAATTGAATTAGAACAAAGAAATCAATCACTCAATTCAAAACGCGAAGAATTTAAATCTAAGCGCATCGTTGCTAGTCAAATTATGCCGGAAGAAATACAGGCACCTTTAACGTCTCCCCCCATGGCAGCATCAACTTTTTCATCAGAGAAGGCAAAAAACAAACTCGCAACCGGTAAAATTGATCAGCCAAAAAAACAAGGTATTATAGTAATAAACAAGTCTAATATAGCCAGCACAATGGCTAACCCTACTTCTCCCCTAGCCCGGATGACCCAGTCTGACAATACTATCGAGCAAGATACCTTCGGTGATAGTATTCCCCAAACAGAAATCATGTCGAGCAAACCTGAATTTTCGCGGCGCAAAATAGTTGACGACCAAGATAGCCAAAGTCTTGATGAACTAATCTATAATGAAAAAAAGTGGCGGGAGATTTCGGCAAAAGAATGGTTAAAACGTATTGATAGATTGCGGGAATTGAAGAGAAACAAGGAAGCCGATAGAATTTTGGAAATATTTAAGGAGAAGTTTCCTGATTTTTCGCCGGACTTTTAAACCCAGCATCGACAATATGTCTGAGCTAGCCTGAATTCAAGCAAAAGCCGCTCTCGCCCATCCATGGGCTACGCGGCATAAGCGCTTACTTCGCACTCATCATGGTATGATCAATATATTCCAGTTCAACACGTCGGTTTTCTTGCATTTTGCTTTCGTCACTTAGCGGAATAATTTCACCCAGTCCTTTCAATTGAATTTGTGATTCCGGTGCGCCAAAGGATACCAGTAGTGTTTTTACCGCTTCTCCACGTCTTTTGCTGAGTTTTTGGTTATATATCCTTGAACCGCGGCTATCAGTATGCCCTCTGATTTTCAAAATCAAATTTGGATTTAAATTTAGATAAATAGCGTGTTGTTTAAGAAAATAGTGGTCGTATTCATGCACTTTAACGGAGTCTGAATCAAAATTAAATAAAAGATAGTTTGGTTGTATTTCGATATCACTCATTAATGCCAGAGTGCTATTTGCACCCGCCACTAACACGTCTTCATTGGTATCCGCCAACATCAGCAATGCAGGTTGATTTTGCATGGCCGTACCTGATCCAGCGATGATCTCATTTTTTTCTGCCACATCGTCAGTAAATGACACTGTCATCATGGGATTCATGGATTGATTTATCGCAATATCACCCGTTGTTTTGTCTACCGTCACTTCCATTGCAGAATTTGATTCTGAAACCGGTTCACTGTCCTTAGTTGCCACAGTTGTCTCGACTACATCTGCTACCTTTTTATCCATATCTAAGCTATTGGCGTCATTAGCAAATAACGGATAAATGCCGGCCGTGTCATAACGTTGCTCTGTAGTACTAAGCTCTTGAGTGCTTTGCAACTTGGGCTGTACATTACCCGAATCTGCACAACCAACAACCAGTGCGATTGGGAAAGTAATTAATACGAATATTTCAATTGCTTTTTCTAACTTAGCTTTCTTTTCCATTGTCCTGCTCCTCATCGTGTGAAACTAAGTGCAGTTTTGATTAACTAATACACTCAGCGGTTTTGTTTGATGTCAGGATATATTTAAAAGCAAAACTATGAATTTCTAATATATTAAGAATGGCGGTGCCAGGACTAATTCTGATTAAATATGGCACAGTCACAATTGCCATTTAAATCGGGTAATACTCTCTCGGGTTTTTGCTTGTTACAGGCTATAAAATATTAGAAGTAAAAATATTTATCGCAAAAAAAGTGTGTGATAAAAACATAGCCCAGAAACACATAGATTATGTAAAGCACATATAGATGTCCACGCCAGAGATGAATACCCATTATTTCGAAAGGACACTTGCTTAGAATTTCTAGGATTTAGTTTCTGTGATCGGGTTAACGGAAATACCAACATATATACGATCAAATGCTAAACATATACAGAATAATTATTGGGGGGGGAGACATGAGAAAAAAACTGGGGATACCAATAACTTACGCTGGCCCATCACGAATTACCGGGCTAACTAAGATAAAATTGAGCGGCACGGACAGTTTGTTTGCGACTTCATATCATTGGAATCTGGTGTCCAAACCAAAAAACAGCATGGCGATGCTTAATAATACTAAGGTAGAACAACCTACACTGATAGCCGATGTGATTGGCGATTATGTAGTTGAACTCACACTTGGTAATGATAAAGCAAAAAATTCGCCCACCACAGTGACCATTACAGTCTCGAACGAGGTTACTTTTCATCCCACCGCAAAAAGTGCGAGCATACACTAAAAAAAGGTGAATACTCGGCATTAAAAATGTTTTCCACTATAACCGGCGTCGAAGGGCAAGGACGTTCTAATTTTTCTTCGCTGGTTTTTTTTTCTTGTTGTTATAGTTAGTTATAAATGATTAAAGCCCAGTCCCATTTACCGCATTTAGAAATAATTCAGTATACTCCTGTTGCGTAAACAAAATCGGATTTCCTGCCGCTGACGGATCAAGCGCTGCCATTTTTCCAATCTCTTGTTTGCGAGTCTCGTCAATTTGAATTGAAAGCAAATTATTTGGAATGCTAATTTCATTTCTCAAATCCATAATAAAAGTAACGACACCATTGAAGGAAATATCGTCCAATCCAAGGTAGCGTGCCAACTGGCTCATTTTTTTCTCAATTGAAAGTCGATTACGCTTAAGTACATAAGGCATTAATATCGCATTCAATAAACCATGATGGGCATCGTAAAGTGCCCCCAATGGATGAGCCAAAGCGTGCATCGCGCCCAGGCCTTTTTGAAAAGCCGTCGCACCCATACTGGATGCAATCATCATTTGGCTACGCGCCAATAAATTGTCTGGCTTCTTGCAAGCCGTTACAAGATGCTCTTTTATTAACCGCATTCCTTCCAAGGCAATTCCGTCAGCCATAGGATGATAAGCAGGCGAACAATAAGCTTCAAGATTATGCGACAATGCATCCATACCCGTGGCAGCCGTTAGGTTTGCAGGCAACCCAATAGTGAGTTCAGGGTCGGCTATAACAATCGTCGGTAACATTTTGGGATGAAATATTATTTTTTTGGTCTGTGTTGCTTCATCAACGATAACGGATGCACGCCCCACTTCGGAGCCGGTTCCTGACGTTGTCGGTATCGCGATAATGGGAACAACGCCTTCCGATTTAACGCGCTTCCAGTTATCAGCAACGTCTTCAAAATCCCATATGGATTGCACTTGCCCCGCCATTAATGCAATGGCTTTGCCTGCATCCAAAGCACTACCACCGCCGAACGCAATCACACCATCATGTTTATTTTCACGGAATTGTTTTAAACCAGCATCAACATTTTCGCCATTGGGATTAGGCTTAACACCACAAAATAACTCAGTCTGCACACCAGCCGAATTATTTGCCTCTATTGCATCCGTTACCATGGATCGTTTCGCAAATCCGGAGCCAGTTACTAGCAAAGGTCGAGAGATACCCGCCGCTTTGCACGCTCCAGCCAGTTCCTTGATGCGTCCGCATCCAAACCAGATGCGAGTCGGGTAATTCCAATTTCCGTGCAACTGAACAACGTTATTTTTCATGATTGCTCAACCAGCCGCTCACAAGCGAGTACGTAAATGAAATGATTTAGGTCGTGTTAGCCTTTCATAGCCGACTTCCGATAAAGAGCAACCTTTTCCTGATTGATTCACTCCCGTCCAAGCCATGGCAGGATCAAGGTAATCACAACGATTCATAAACCAGGTGCCCGTTTGTATTTTATTTCCAATTTCAATCGCCATTTCTTCGTCCTGAGTCCAGACTGATGCTGTTAGCCCATACTGACTGTCATTCATTAGCCGAATGGCTTCATCATCTGAAAATACTTTCATTATTCCAACAACAGGACCAAAATTTTCTTCTTTCATTAGCGACATTGAATGATCGACATCAAGCAATACCTGTGGCGCTAAGTAAGGAGAGAAAGGTTTATCCTCCTTAAACATATTTTTATCTATACAGGTTTTGGCACCTTTTTTCTGCGCCTCTTGAATTTGTGTTCTAACAAGCTCAGCCAATTCCGTTCGCGCCATCGGCCCTAGCGTCGTATTCGAATTAAGCGGGTTCCCCAATTGATATTTTTTTACTTGACTGACAAACCCGCCTACAAATTTGTCATATACATCTTGATGAACATATATTCGTTCTATCCCGCAACAAGATTGACCCGAATTAAAGAAAGCACCGTCGACCAAATTTTCGATAGCATGATCGATATTCACATCTGCCCGCACATAGGCTGGATCTTTGCCACCGAGCTCCAAACCGACATCGATAAAACGGCCTGCTGCAGCTTGCTCTACGAACTGGCCACCCGAAATTGATCCTGTAAAAGACACATAATTTACCTCACTCGCCTGTATGACTTTTTCAGTCGCTTCATGAGTCAATAACAGTGAATGAAAAAGCCCTTTTGGTAACCCGGCTATTTTAAAAGCATCAGCAAAACGTTCGCCTGTTAACGGGGTTTGCGATGAGGGTTTCATGATAACGGCATTACCCGCCATAATTGCTGGAATAATCGAATTTACTGCAGTGAGATAAGGAAAATTCCAGGGCACAACAGTAAAAACAACCCCTACAGGCAGCCGCTGGATGTATCGTGTAAACCCTAAAAGCTCAGCTACTTTAATATCCTCCAGTTTTTGACTTGCGATATCAATCATATAACGTGCACGCTCAACGAAACCGCGTATCTCAGCGGGTGCATATTGGATGGGCCGCCCCATTTGCCAACTGATTTCTTCACTGATAATGGCCTGATTATCGATAATCGCCTTTACCGCTTTCTGGCAAATCGCTTTCCTTTCCTTAATATCCGTTTTTTGCCATTGCGATTGCGCGATAACACTCAAGGCTAACGCATTTCTGATATCAACATCCGTCGAATAGGGCCGCTCTATATAAACTGCACCATCAACTGGCGATATCGTTTGTAGTAATGCTGACATAGTGCGGTGATCCTCATTAATTCTGCAAAAGGTAGCTCTTCAAAGTAGCTCTTCAAAAACGGTTCTGCAATATCGGTTTATCAGATAATTTCAAAATACCGATCCATTTCCCAATCTGTTATGTGCCTTCGAAATTCGCGCTCTTCCCATTCACGACTCGCAACAAAGTGATCTACAAATTCATTTCCGAAATAGTCTCTCGCAAACTCGGATAATTTTAATTTTTGTGCGGCTTCGAACAAGTTAGCAGGAAATTGTAAGTGTTGAGAAAATGTTTGCTCATAGGCATTTCCTTTTACCTGTTGTTCCGGTTTCATTTTTTTCTCAATACCCACTAACCCAGAAGCAATCGCAGCGGCCAGAATAATATAGGGGTTAGCATCTGCTGCACCAACACGAAATTCCACACGCTGTGATTTTTCGCCACCACTGATAACCCGTAATGCGCAAGTGCGATTATCCACACCCCAGGTGGCTACCGTAGGCGCCCAAAACCCGGGAACAAGCCGAGTATAGGAATTAATCGTCGGTGCGATCATCGCCAGAAACTCAGGCATTAATTTTTGCTGACCCGCCACAAAATGACCCATGGTATCACTCATGTTGTCAGGTTTATTGGTATCGTAAAAAACTGATTTACCTTCATCGCCCGTTAATGAAATATGAATGTGACCACTCTGACCAGGCCAATCAGGTGACCATTTAGCCATAAACGTAGCCATTAAACCATTTCGCTGTGCAACTATTTTCGTAAACGTCTTAAATAAAGCCGCTTTATCAGCAGCGTTCAATGCACTGTCAGCGGTTATTGCTGCCTCTAATACACCCGGTCCAGTCTCCTCGTGCAAACCTTCTATTGGGAAATCCATTTCGTCGCAGGTAGTCAACAATTGCTGGTAAATGTCGCTATCCACACTGTTTCGCAAAACCGAATAACCAAAATAACCCGGCGCGAGTGGTTTTAAGCTATGATAACGTTTGTCGCGAATCGACTCTCTGGTTTCGTTAAACATAAAAAATTCATATTCGAAACCAACGTGCGCAAAGAGCCCCATCGATCGCGCTCTTTGTAATACCCGTCGCAATACGCCACGAGGGCAGATTTGCGCTGCCCGTTCAGTAAACTCACCGAGGAAAAATAAACAATCTTTTTCAAACGGAATATCCCGGCAGGATTCAGGAATGATACGCACGGCTGCATCAGGATAACCCGTGTGCCAACCCGTATAACTGGTATTGTCATACAATTGGTCTTTTGAATCCCAACCAAGCACCACATCGCAAAAACCAAACCCGTTGTCTAACGCCGACAAGAATTTTTCACGGGACATATATTTGCCCCTCAATATGCCATCAATATCAAACACGCCCACTTTTACATGCTTTAATCCGCGCAAATCGACTATTTTTCGAGCATCCTGAATACTTTTTACTTGTCTCGCTAACATAGTATTATCCATATAAACAATTAGTTATTACGATTCACTACTAACATACGCGGCAATCACCTTATCGGCAAATTATCGATATAAAATAGAGCGCCCTACTGCAAATAACGATTGGTGGATAACGCAAAACATGATTATAGGTATTTTACAATGCGATTCAGTCAGACCTGAATTTCAGGATCAATTTGAAAATTACCCCGAAATGCTGCAGACGCTTTTCAAAAAAGTGAACCCAACGCTTACCTTCAAGATTTACGATGTTCAACACGAAAATTACCCAAATAGGCTCAATGAATGTGATGCTTATGTCACCACGGGCAGCAAGGCCAGTGTCTACGACAAGGCACCCTGGATTGATATATTGCAAAAATTTATTATTGCGTTAAACATTCACAATATAAAATTAGTAGCAATTTGCTTTGGCCATCAGTTAATCGCTGAGACCTTTGACGGTAAAACAGAAAATTCGAACAAAGGCTGGGGGGTCGGTGTACACACAAGTCGAATTCATAAGTCACCACTCTGGATGAGCCCGGTCTTGCAGAATTTTAATGTTCTCGTCAGCCACCAGGATCAGGTAACAAAACTACCGATTGATGCAACATTAATTGCTGGCAATGAATTTTGCACAAACGGAATGTTTCAACTGGGAAATAATATTCTCGCTATACAAGGCCATCCCGAATTTAATAAACAATACTCAGAAACGCTTATGCGATTTCGTGGAAAGATAATAGGAAAAAATCGACTGAGTGAGGGTATCGCATCATTAAAAAAACAAACTGATGAATTAATCATCGCACAGTGGATGCTTCAATTTTTATCTGAAAACCGATAAATTTGTCTCCAAATTTCAATATATTCAAGGTATAACTCAACCTTGAAAAAGATTCTGCCCCCTCAGCTTATAAGGTCATTTAATATGCGTGGTTCCTCAATACCATAACCTTGGGCGTAATCGACGCCAATGTCCTGTAATTGTTCGAGTATTTGATCGTTTATTACATACTCGGCAACAATTTTTTTACCCATGAATTGACCAATTTCACAGATTGATTTTACTAAGGCATAGTCGTAAGGACTATTGACTATCCCTGTAATGAAAGCACCGTCTATCTTGAGGTAATCAACAGGCATGTTCTTCAGATAGGCATAGGATGACATGCCTGTGCCAAAGTCATCCAGGGAAAACATGCATCCAGTATCCTTGAGTTTTTTGATAAACTCAGATGCATTAGAAAGACTATTAACACCCGCGGTTTCAGTTATTTCGTAACAAATTTTTCCTGTTGGTACTTTCGTTGCTTTCATTTCCTCAATTACAAAATCCAGGAATGACTCATCACTGAGCGACAATCCAGACAAATTGATTGAAAAGACTTCAATATCGCCTGCTTTCTCATGATTTTTAGCTATCCAACGAAAAGCGTTCTTTAAAACCCATCGGTCGACCTCTGGCATGCGATTATAGCGTTCCGCGGCTTCAATAAAATCAGACGTGGATATTTCTTCACCCTGCGGATTACTGACACCGAGTAATATTTCGTAGTGTTTGCCAGAGTCATTGTCACCAATAGGTACAATTTGTTGACATCTCAAATACAGCGTTTCTTCATCTAGAATCCGGTCGATTTCTGCTGCCCACTTCATAACAATGTTGCGATGAGACAGTTTTTCATGTTCAGCATGATAAATCTGGATACGATTGCCCCCCATATCTCTGGCAACACGGCAACTTGATTCAGCTTGTTGTATTAATGTACCTGAGTCTTTTGTGTTGCGACGCGATATGGATACGACACCAGCGCTACATGTAATAGATAATTTTTTATCTTCCCATAACAGCCGATATTCACTTAATGCGTCCAGTTGTTCCTCAATGACGTCAAGGCCATCGTCAAGTGCACAATCGTTTAAAAGAATAGCGAATTCATCACTGGTGATACATGCGACGGTACCCTGTTCACCAACACCTGTTACCAGTAAGTCAGCTACATCCTTCAATAATTTATCACCGCCTTCATATCCGCAAGCATTATTGATAACGCCAAATTGGTCAAGTTTTATAAAGCAGATTACATGTTGCTGTTTTTCGTGTTTCGATTCCGCTATCGAATTATCTATTTTCTTTTGAAAATCCCGGCGGCTTATCAGGCCCGTAAGCTGGTCATGTGTAGCTTGATAGATAAGTTTTGTATGTAAGTCCTGAAATACTGAATACTGTGCTCGATCCATTGCGGGTTCATCGGCGTTCTCCAGTACTGAAACTGTGCCATTATGTAGTTGCTCGGCGAGTTCTTCGCTGTGAAGTATCCGGTTCTTAGTCCCGGCAAGGTTTACCAGGACAAACCTCAAGGTATTAGGTGCAAACCAGGCAACACGTAATCGGAGCGGTTTATTCGATTGCGGATAAAATAATAGCCAGTCTCCTTCTTTTATACGTTGAGCTTTTTTGATCCAACTCTGGCGTTCACCTTCATCTATCGCTTCCCATTCAACATTTATTTTTTGTTTAACTTCATCAACCTTATTGTTGAGCGTTATTTCATGCTCTTCTGATTTTGATTCACTAATGACACGATTTATGTTTCTGAAATAGGTGTCATCCTGCGATTTTAACAAAATATCCAGTTGATAAATGGCACGCGTAAACACTTCGGTAGAACCATTGAATTCATCTGTAACCAGCTTGATGATCCAATCGATAACCCGTGGCTGATTGAGTCCTTCTGCCTCTCCAGCAAGCATCTCTAACTGAGCAATTTTATTGATGACCTGGCGAACTACGTGATCGCGATTAACAAAAACAGTGTCATCAATAAGTGACATTTTAAGGACAGGAAGTTCAAGTTGTTGTATCCATTTACGTACTTTTTCTGAAACCTGCAAATCGGCAATCATGGAATGAAAAATATCTCCCGCGACGTCTATAATATAATGCTCACGTACACCGACATTCTTAACTTCTTCGCTATTTTCGCTATTTTTCAGTGCAGCCATGACTACAGATTTATAGCCTATCGACTGTTTATCGCTATTTTGACTGGATGTGTTTGCAATATCTAATTTGGAAAGCGCATTGAGGATTTCATCAGGAGTATACGTCGCTGTGTTTTCATTGTGTTGTTTGTCGTTAGAATCAGATAATACATCTAATTTAGATTTTATCTGCTCGGGGGTATTCCGCTGGTCTGTTTTTTTTGATAATTCCCTCTGCAAATC
>VAPK010269465.1_pt1 | contig 23364 bp, 23 predicted proteins | sample 3395031 | NCBI WGS metagenome assembly VAPK01 (sample SAMN08290443, study PRJNA428436) | hydrothermal vent metagenome | isolation source: Deep-sea hydrothermal vent chimney 1 | place: Pacific Ocean: Juan De Fuca Ridge
AAAATTCAAGTAGGAGGCTGCCCGAGAATAGAGAACCTACTGAAGACAGCTAATGCACAGAAAACAAACGCTTAGCCTTTTCGTCTGGCCCTAGGATGGGCTTCGTCGTAGATTCGTGCCAAATGTTGAAAATCCAGGTGGGTGTATATTTGTGTAGTTGAAATATCCGCATGTCCAAGCAACTCTTGTACGGCCCTCAGATCACCACTGGATTCGAGTATGTGGCTGGCAAAAGAATGCCGCAGCTTGTGTGGATACACGTTACTATCCAACCCCTGCTTTTCTCCCCATTCCTTGATTCGAAATTCAACGGCTCGTTTCGAAATACGCACACCACGTTTACTTACAAAAAGTGCAGGCTCATCCATTAGTACCATTTTGTCCCTGACGCGCATCCAATCGGTGACCGCTTCTTTTGCAAATCGACCGATGGGCACTATCCTTGTTTTTGTTCCTTTTCCTGTAACTCGCACCTGTTCTTGTGCGAAATCTATATCACCCAGGCTCAAGGAAACAAGTTCTGCCAAACGCAAACCACTAGAATATAATAATTCAATCATGGCCCTATCGCGTATAGACAGTAAATCATCTACCGGAATTTTTAATAATTTTAATACCTGATCAACATCCAGGGTTTGTGGTAGTTTGCGTGTAGTCTTAGGCGCACTGACGCTAATGGCGGGACTGTTAGTAACGACATTTTCACGCTCAAGGAACTTAAAAAAAGACCGTATGGCGGAAAGCTCTCGCTGCAAACTTCGGCCACATAAGCCACCTCGGTGCCGCTTGCTTATATAGGCGCGCACATCATGCACCTTCAATTCATCCCACTTGGCTACCTGCCTGTTACGACAAAAAACAACAACCTTGTTTAGATCCCGGGCATAGTTACTTACTGTATGAGCTGACAATCGACGTTCATTGTGCAGATAACTAATAAACTTGGTTATCCACTCAGTTTCGCGTGTATCCATATTTTTGGTTTCTTATATTTCTTGTGTTATACGGTCGTTTAATACGAACTGTTATTGTAAATAGGCGCTGCAAATATGAGCTGTAAATACAGGTCATTAATACTAATAAAGGGCACTAACTAATAAAGAGCGCAACCAGAAGATTGCTAAACGCACCGTTTATAAACGTGCGCTCAATGAACAGCTAATTAATTCCGAGAGCTTTTTTAGAAACTCGGTGCCCTTTGTCGCATGAAACCAATGCCCATCATGGCTACCAATACATAATAAACCAAAACAAGAACCGCTTACTAATGGCAGCAAAGCCGCCGATTTAACCTGCGTCGCCACGCTACCAAAAAGAGTTTTTGTTAATTCCAATTTAAATTGACCGCATACCGGCTTGCGTTCACGGATAATTTTTTCGATATCCTTGAATTCAGGGTCACGATTATCGACAAAGGAATCAATCAGTCCTGGGGGCAACTGAGAAGGATCAATAACAGCACCTTTGCCCTCACCAGCACTCTCTCCAGCAAAGAAGAGGAAATTGCTTTCATCCACCTGATAATCGTTTTTTAGTCTAGCGCGCGACACTTCCAGCACGGCTTCGACCGAGTCAGCCTTATATAATGCCATAGCTAATTTGTGTAATTGCTTGTTTAAAGAGTCATTCTCTTTTGCTATTTGAACAAGCTCCTGGAGTTGTCTTTTAAGCTGCTTTTTTTGATCACGAAGAATAGAGACCTGTCGCTCGACCAGGGAAACCGCTTTACCACTTTCGTGAGGTATTTCAAGAGCAGAAAGTAAATTCACATGCGACTTAAAAAAATCTGTATTATTCGCTAAATATTGCTTAACATCACGCTCTGAAATAGCTTGTTTTTTTACACTTTGCAATGTAGTCATAATTCAATATTACCTTCAAAAACTGTTTCTGCAGGACCGGTCATTAACACGGCCTCCCCTTCGCCACCCCATTGTATCGTCAGGCGCCCCCCTTCCAAGTCTACCCCTACCGTCTCATCCAATTTATTAGACACACGACCATAAACAACCGCCGCGCATGCACCGGTACCACAGGCCATTGTTTCACCAACGCCTCTTTCGTACACGCGCAGCTTGATATGATGGCGATTTATAATTTGCACGAATCCAACATTAACGCCTTGCGGAAAAGACGGGTCGGTCGCTATTGATTTACCCGTCGTTGCAACAGGTGCACTATTTACATCATCCACAATAATAACTGCATGCGGGTTCCCCATAGACACAATACCCATCTCTATTTGCTGTTGGTTGACTTTAAGTATATAACTTTCCTGCACTTTGTCAGCAACCATCGGCAAATCTTTTGGTTTAAATCGAGGCACACCCATATTTACTGTTGCTTGTTCATCGGGCTGAAGATGTAATTCGATTATCCCCGAGTCAGTTTCAACTTTAACAGTCTCTTTTCTACTCAACGCCTTGTCCCGAACGAAACGGGCTAAACAACGCGCACCATTACCGCATTGTTCCACCTCTGCGCCATCCGCATTGAAAATGCGATAATAGAAATCTGTATCAGGCGAACGCGGTGACTCAACAAGCAACACCTGATCACAACCTATGCCAAAACGTCTATCGGCAATCATTTTGATGCTATCGCTTTCCAGGTTCACAGATTGCGAAACACCATCGATAACGACAAAGTCATTTCCCAACCCATGCATTTTGCTGAATTTTAGATTCATGATAATTTCAGATTAATAATTAATTACTACCGCGTCTATTAAAATCATTTATTAACTATTTATAAAGAAACAAGGAGCTATTTGGTCATTGGCTTTTTTACAAACGAGATTGGCTGAATAATTCTGGTTGTAGACTCTGGTTGCAGTGTAATATGTTCAACTCCAAAACGCGTCTTTAACATTTCTGATTGCTCATCCAGTATCGACTGCCATTTTTCAAACTTTTCGATCACAAGATGTGCCGACAATGCGTACCGACCACTCGAAAGCGTCCATATGTGCAAATCGTGCACTGAATTAACATTTTCTATCGCTGCCATTGCATTGCCCGCTTCAACTATATCAATATTCAATGGCACACCTTCCATGATCACTTGCAACACTTCGCGCAACAAATGCAAACTTGAATAGAGAATCAGGGCGCTAATCAAAAGAGAAAGTATCGGATCTATCGGCGTCCAACCGGTAAAATAAATCACCGCCCCGGCAATCAATGCAGCGACCGACCCCAGCAAATCGCCCATAACATGTAATAATGCACCACGGGTATTAATAGTCTGATGTCCGCGGGTCAACATAAACGCAACCAACAAGTTTATAAGTAGCCCAATCGTAGCGACCCACATCACTGTGCTGCCCACCACTGGCTGCGGCGACTGAATTCGTTCGACAGCGGCAACGACGATACCCACTACAATCGCAATCATAAACAAACTATTGACCAACGCCGCAACCACTTCCGCTCGCCCGTAACCATAAGAATGTTGCGCCGAGGGTGGCTTTACAGCTATCCAGGCTGCAAATGACGCCAAACCCAATGCAGTCGCATCTGACAGCATATGCCCCGCATCGCTCAATAAAGCCAATGAGCCGGACCACCAACCGGCATAGGCCTCCACCCCGGCAAAAGACAGCGTCAACAGCAATGCCCAAATTAACAGCCGACCCGTTGCAACAGACTGGTGAGTATGTTGCGCGTGGTTATGCATAAACGCTTATGACTCTGAGCGCCATGTCCCGGACTTGCCACCTTCTTTTCTTAACAAACATATTTCACCCATCGTCATGCCTCTATCGACAGATTTGCACATGTCATATATAGTGAGCAAAGCAATATGCACGGCAGTCAGGGCTTCCATTTCAACACCGGTTTTACCGATCGTTTGCACCAAAGCAACGCATACAACCTTGTTATTTGCCTCGTCTATCTCAAAACTGACCTCAGCGTTATCGATTAATATTGAATGGCAAAGCGGTATCAATTCGGACGTTTTTTTCACTGCCATAATGCCGGCAATACGCGCGACACCCAGAACGTCTCCTTTTTTATGATTGCCTTGCTTAACCAATAACAAGGTCTCGGCTTTCATCGCGATACAACCGCGAGCTTCAGCAACACGATGAGTTTCCGGTTTAGCGCCCACATTAACCATGTGAGCCTCACCAGAATCGCCAAAATGGGTCAATTTTGTCATATATAAACCTTGGAATCCCCGTAATACGCACTATGGATATTTCATTACGTTACCTAAACGACTACCATACACCAAAACACCTTTGTCGATAATATAGAAATATGACTATTACGGTTAAATACTTCGCCAGCTTGCGGGAACAAATCGGGCGATCTCAAGATGAAATTAATGCTGCAAACATTAAAACTGTTGCGGATGTCTGGGATGCAATTGCAAAGGGACAACCATTAAAACCCAATACGCTTATGGCAGTAAACCTGGAGTATGTTGATGTCGATTACGGCGTTAAAGAGGGAGATGAAGTTGCGTTTTTTCCACCGGTAACCGGGGGATAATCGTTTTGCTGAAGCAAATAAACAATCACGGTAACTAAATTGGGTGATGCCGAGCCACAAACCTTTATAATTCGTTTAAATGATCCACATTCGCAGCGTACATTTGCCCGCCTCTTTCAATTGATTCCCGAGACGGGGCCAAGGAAAATCAAATCTGCTTGAACAATGGTCGCATTCGCCCCCAATAAAAATACCACCACATCAACTAAGGTCTTGATCTTCCTGCCTACCTCTCCATACAACCCATACAACAATTGATTTTGAAATAAATCGACAAGCAGGGTGTTTGACCCCCGAAACCAGAATAATCGTTGCTTCTTAGGCGCAACTGAAATAGGGTTTGAATGCTAATTTGCATATAATTTATTTATTGACGTAATAACAACTTCGGATTAAAAAAACCTGGTTCAACTAATAACCTAAGTCTGTTCAGTTATAACTTAAGTTATACAATAACGGCTTAACACAATACGGAGCCTGTCCAATGGAAATCACCAATCTACCCCCTTTTTTTGGTCTCTTAGGTCTGGTCGTTGCATTTATCTTATATCATCAGATTAAGGCCATGCCCGCTGGCGAAGGGAAACTAGCGGAAATCGCAGAAGCCATTCACTTGGGTGCAATGGTTTTTATGAAACGAGAGTATTCAATTCTCGCCCCTTTTGCCGCCGTACTCGCCATTTTGCTCTATATATTCCTGGGAGCACAGACAACCATCGCATTTATCGCAGGTGCGTTCTGCTCGGGCATCGCCGGCTATATCGGCATGTTCACAGCGACAAAAGCGAATGTGCGCACAACAACAGCCGCCCACGAAAAAGGCGCTGCTGCTGCATTAACCTGCGCTTTTTATGGCGGCTCAGTCATGGGATTAACGGTTGCGGCCGTCGGATTACTTGGACTGGGTATCCTTTATATGGTTTATGGCGGTGACCCGGAAACCGCCCATGCCATACACGGTTTCGGAATGGGTGCATCCGTCGTGGCATTATTTTCTCGTGTCGGTGGTGGCATTTTCACTAAAAGTGCGGACGTCGGCGCGGATTTGGTTGGTAAAATTGAAGCGGGCATTCCTGAAGATGACCCGCGCAACCCTGGCGTCATTGCAGATAACGTAGGTGACAATGTCGGCGATGTCGCAGGCATGGGGTCAGATATTTTTGAATCCTACAGCGGGTCAATCATCGCCACAATCGCAATTGCGTCGACAATTAGCGCAGCGGCTATCGCCAACTTGGGACAACGTAGTGACCTTATGTTTTTGCCTCTGGGCCTGGCTTCTGTCGGTATAGTCTGTTCTATACTCGGTATATTTTTAGTTAAAGTCTATGCTTCAAAATCACCCGAAGTTGCCCTAAGAATCGGCACCATCGGTGCAGCGGTGTTATTTATTGCCTCCTCATACTTTGTCATTACCGCCATTGGTATCAGTGTCAATGTTTGGGGCGCAGTCGTCGTCGGCGCGGTCGGTGGCATCATCATCGGCCTGATAACCGAATATTACACCGCTGGAAAACCAGTGCGGGAACTCGCCAAAGCCGGCGAAACCGGCCCGGCAACCGTCATGATCAGTGGGCTTGCATTGGGCATGCGCTCTGTTGTGGTTCCCATACTAACCATTTGTCTCATCATATACATATCAGATCAACTGGTGGGTCTTTATGGTGTGGGTATCGCTGCGGTTGGCATGTTAGCAACAGTGGGTATCACAATGGCCATCGACGCCTACGGCCCGGTCGCCGATAACGCAGGCGGCATTGCTGAAATGAGTGGACTTGGTGAAGATACACGAAAAATTACCGACTCGCTGGATGAACTCGGCAATACAACGGCCGCAATAGGTAAGGGCTTTGCAATTGGCGCTGCCGCGCTGGCAGCACTGGCCATCATTACTGCATTTGTTGAAACCGTTTCAGCGAATAACCAGGACTTCACGCTGGCACTTAATAAACCGGAAGTACTGGTCGGCCTGTTTATTGGCGGCATATTTCCCTTTCTTGTCGCTTCTCTGACAATGACTGCGGTCGGCGACGCCGCGTTTGAAATGATCCAGGAAATTCGTCGTCAATTCCGTGAAATACCCGGACTACTGGAAGGCAAAGCCCAACCGGATAATGCGCGTTGTATCGATATCGCCACGCGCGCCGCATTGAAAAAAATGGTGTTACCCGGTGTACTCGCCGTTTCGGCGCCCGTGGTGGTCGGTTTTGGCATTAGCCCGTCGGCACTGGGCGGCATGTTAGGCGGCGCACTATTAGGTTGCGTGTTGCTGGCCATCACCATGGCTAACGCGGGTGGCGCCTGGGATAACGCGAAAAAGTATGTCGAAAAAGGCAATTTAGGTGGCAAGGGATCAGACACGCATACCGCCGTAGTGGTTGGTGATACTGTTGGCGACCCCTTCAAGGATACGTCTGGCCCATCGATGAATATTCTTATCAACGTGATGGCGATCGTCAGCTTGGTGATTGCACCTATTCTTTAAACAAAAGATCAGTTTACCGCAAAGGCGCAAAGAGATCGTTTTGAAAAATCAAAAACTTTGCATCCTTTGCGGTGAATTCGTACTTAAATAGTAAATTCAGATTGTAAATTCATCCTTCAGTTTTTTCTGCACAGCTACATTTTTTAGTACAACATATTGCGGTAAGCCGTTTTTATACGGCGGATAATCTTCGCCTTTGATCAACGGTAGCAAATAAGTACGGCAGCGCTCCGTGATTCCCATGCCATCCTTCGATATATAATTCCTCGGCATCATTTTTTCGACATTGGCCACTTTTGACAACTTGGCAACGCCAGTGGTCCATTTATAAGGATTATTTGATTTGCGCACAATCGTTGGCATAACGGCATTTTGTCCTTTTAGCGCCAACTGAACCGCCGCCTTACCCAGCGCATAGGCCTGATCAACGTCTGTTTTAGACGCAATATGACGCGCCGCACGTTGCAAATAATCTGCGACAGCCCAATGATACTTATAACCTAGCTCGTCTTTTATTATTTGCGCAACAACCGGTGCAACACCCCCTAACTGCGCATGGCCAAATGAATCTTTACCACCGGCTTCAGCGAGAAACTGGCCTTGCGGATTCCTGATACCTTCTGAAACCACTATCGCACAGTAGCCATACGCCTTAACACATTCATCAACGCGTTTTAAAAAAGCGACTTGATCGAAGGTAATTTCCGGAAACAAAATAATATGCGGTGCATCGCCTTTATTTTCGGCAGCCAAACCACCCGCTGCCGCTATCCAGCCAGCATGGCGGCCCATCACCTCCATAACAAATATCTTCGTGGACGTTTTACACATCGACGCAACATCAAATGCAGCCTCTCTAATCGAAACCGCGACATATTTGGCAACCGAGCCAAATCCAGGGCAATTGTCAGTGATCGGCAAATCATTATCGACTGTTTTGGGGATACCAACACAAATAATCGGGTATCCCAATTTTGCACCTATTTGTGAAACTTTATTTGACGTATCCTGGGAATCCCCGCCGCCATTGTAAAAGAAATAGCCTATATCGTGCGCCCTGAATACCTCTATAAGCCGCTCATATTGCGCTCTATTTTCCTCCAGCCCCTTTAATTTATATCGACACGAGCCAAAAGCACCAGACGGCGTATGACGTAGCGCGGCGATTGATTTCGCCGTTTCCTTACTGGTGTCTATCAGGTCTTCGGTTAACGCACCAATAATGCCATTGCGGCCAGCGTATACTTTTCCAATTTTGTTTTTGTGTTTTCGTGCGGTCTCGATAACACCGCATGCCGATGCATTTATTACGGCGGTGACGCCCCCGGATTGGGCATAAAAAGCATTTCTCTTGGTCATAAAACTCCCCCCTTAACAATAATTTCAAAACAACCGTTGCAACACAATTGTTCATACATTAAAAAGATTAATCGCAAGACTAATGGATACCCGCGTCCGGCGCCTGCACACAACATGTTGTGCGACACCTCATTCAGTGTGATAATTAACTTTTTGTCTCGGAGCCTGTCAGACTAATGAAATAGTTGGCACATACAAATTGGTACAGCGATCCACGGAATTACTGGTCAAAAAATACGCAATATTTATGTATTTCATTTTCCAAATTCATGGATTTTTCGCTATACCGGTATTATATGCCTTTTAAGCGAAATAAGTACATGATATAAAAAGGGGTGGCGAACATGTCGTACAAAGCTAACGCCCAAAAACACAAACAATAAAGTGATTTCGAAATGAGCGAGGAAACAACATGAGAATCGTATTACTCGGCGCACCAGGCTCAGGCAAAGGCACCCAGGCAAAAAAACTGGTTGAAAAATATAATGTGCCCCAAATCTCAACAGGTGACTTGCTGCGAGGGGCGGTACAAGAGGGTACAGAATTAGGTATCCAGGCGAAAGCCGCTATCGATGCAGGGCAATTTGTTTCTGACGCCATCGTACTCGCTATGATAGAGGAACGCTTGAATAGCCCCGATACAGACAGTGGATTCATTCTTGATGGCTTCCCTCGTAATCTTATCCAGGCAGAAGCACTTAATACGATGCTCGAAGATCTCAATAAGCCAATGCAAGCGGCTATTTTGATCTCGGTTGATTTTGATATCATTGTCGAAAGAACAACCGGACGGCGCACCTGTGAATCTTGCGGCCAACTATATAATGTTTATACCAGCCCATCAAAACTGGAAGACCAATGCGATCGCTGTGGCGGAAATTTACATCACCGTTCAGATGATAATGAAGAAACGATCAGCAACCGCTTAAGAATATATGAAGCGCAGACCACCCCGCTAATTGCTTATTACAGAAATAAAAACATGCTTCGCACTGTCCAGGGCGTGGGTGATGTTTCAGAAATTTTCGACGAATTGTGCAACGTAATCGATGAATTACCGGAAGAAGCCATCGAAACCATGTTTACTGCACCCGATGTAGAGATACCTGACACACAACAACCTGTATACCAGGAACCAGAAGAAGAAAAAGAAGAAGAGGTAGTTGAAGACGAGCCTGCACCGATTATGACACCCGTCAAGACGTCCACTAAAGAAGAGACTGTTACAAAAACTGCTCCTAAGAAAAAAGCCAAGAAAAAAACCACTAAGAAGGCTGTTTCGAAGAAAACTGTTTCGAAGAAAAAAGCTAAGAAAAAGGCCAAGAAAACTGTTGCTAAGAAAAAGGTGAAAAAGAAAACAACTAAGAAGGCTGTTTTGAAGAAAAAGACTAAGAAAACTATTTCGAAGAAAAAAGCGAAGAAAAAGACCGCTAAAAAGAAAGTAGCTAAGAAAAAGACTAAGAAAACAGTCTCGAAGAAAAAAGCTAAGAAAAAAGCCAAGAAAAAGGCCACTAAGAAGAAAGTAGCTAAGAAAAAGACCAAGAAAACGCTTGCTAAGAAAAAAGCTAAGAAAACTGTTTCGAAGAAAAAAGTAGCTAAGAAAAAGGCCAAGAAAACCATTTCGAAGAAAAAAGCTAAGAAAAAGGCAAAGAAGAAACGTTAAGCAGCCCGTATTAACACGCATTTATCCCACCTGAGTTTAACAGCCCCAGGTGGGGTTTTTCATTGCAACAAGATTACCGCCAATACCCTGCTTTTTAATCCGATTCCACTAGGTAGGAGGCTGTCCGAGAATAGAAAACCTACTGCGGACCTCGGTACCCCCTTGAGGGGTGAAAGTCATTTTAGTCAGATTTCCCCTCGCGACGGTTTCTATTCTCGGACAGGCCTCCTATAGTGGATTTCAGCCCAATTCTGTACTATTGGGTACATGGCATTTAACCTTGTATTAATCAGGAGATTTTATTGTGAGTCGTTTGGAAACTGGACGAGGACAATTCCCAAATGTGCGTATGCGCAGAATGCGGCGCGATGATTTTTCACGGCGGCTTATGCGCGAGTCCAATCTCACGGTAGATGACCTGATTTGTCCAATGTTTGTACTCGATGGCACATCTCAGCGCGAAGCAATACCTTCGATGCCTGGCATCGAACGCGTGTCAATTGATGAGTTAGTCAACGAGGCCAAACAATTAGCTGATCTGGGCGTACCTGCTATCGCAATATTTCCCGTTACACCTGAAAAAGTGAAAACGGACGATGCACGCGAGGCGTTTAATCCTGACGGCCTGGCTCAACGGGCAGTTCGCGCAATTAAAAAAGAAGTCGCGCAGCTCGGCGTGATTACTGATGTCGCATTAGACCCCTTTACGACGCACGGGCAAGACGGTTTGACCGATGACGCAGGCTACGTGATGAATGAAGAAACCGTTGAAGTGCTGGTCAAACAAGCTTTATCCCACGCAGAAGCCGGCGCGGATATTGTCGCACCTTCGGATATGATGGACGGTCGTATTGGCGCTGTGCGACAAGCGCTCGAATCGGCTGGCCATATACACACTCGCATCCTCGCCTATTCTGCTAAGTACGCCTCCAGTTTTTATGGTCCTTTTCGTGATGCTGTTGGCTCGTCGACCAATTTGGGCGCGGGTAATAAATACACGTACCAACAAGACCCGGCAAATACGGATGAAGCCCTGTGGGAAGTGAGCCTCGACCTGGAAGAAGGCGCAGACATGATAATGATTAAACCCGGTATGCCTTATCTGGATATCGTTAGGCGGGTTAAAGATGAATTTGGCGCACCCACATTTGTGTACCAAGTCAGTGGAGAATATGCCATGCTGATGGCCGCCAGCCAGAATGGCTGGTTGTCAGAAAAAGAAATAATTATGGAATCGCTTTTGGGCATGAAAAGAGCGGGAGCAGATGGTATTTTAACCTACTTTGCCAAACAAGTTGCTCAATGGTTATCTGAAAAATCGTAATTAAAAACATGATTTGATTAGTTATTCTTTTATAACAAACTGGTGTAACCGAAAAATAATGTAAAAAGCTTGTGTATTTTCGTTTCTAATTTATAATCCCGCCAACAAAAGAATCAAAGAGTATAGCTTAGTAAATGATTACTAAAAATTATATTGGTAGTTTGTTTGGTGCTTCCCCGGTTCGACCACTTCAGAAACACATGGACAGTGTTCAAGAATGTATTCTAGTCCTTCCTGATTTTTTTCAAGCAGTATTGAGAGAAGATTGGAAAGAGGCAAAGGACCTTCAAAAAAAAATTCGCAAACTGGAACAGAACGCGGACAAGCTAAAAAAAGATTTAAGATCTCACTTACCTAAAAGTTTATTTCTGCCTGTATCCCGTCGGGACTTACTCGAAACCCTTACCATGCAAGACAAAATTGCAAACAAAGCAAAGGATATTGCGGGACTCATTTATGGGCGCAAGATGGTTTTCCCTGACAATATCGGCCCCAAATTCGAAGATTTTGTCGCGCGCTGTATAGATGCATCAACACAAGCGCAAAAAGCAATCAATGAATTGGACGAGCTTGTTGAAACAGGATTCAGTGGCGGTGAAATTAAAGTTGTGGAATCTATGCTATCCAAACTGGATAACATAGAGAATGACACTGATAAAATTCAAGTCGGTATCCGCGCTGCATTATTCAAAATCGAACGCGACCTCCCCCCTATTGATGTGATGTTCCTTTACAAAATCATCGACTGGACAGGTGAGCTCGCTGACATCTCCCAACGAGTAGGCAGTCGCCTGCAACTTATGCTGGCACGCTAATTAATTAATATAACTTTTTATAGAGAGTCGTAATAATGGAGTTTGGAACAACTTTTATTATTCTTGCCTGCGTTTTTGGTTTATTCATGGCATGGGGTGTCGGTGCGAATGATGTTGCTAACGCCATGGGCACATCAGTCGGCTCCAAAGCTGTCACGATAAAACAGGCCATTATCATTGCCACCATTTTTGAGTTTGCTGGCGCTTATCTTGCGGGTGGCGAAGTCAGCGCTACAATTCGCAAGGGCATACTTGACATGGACATGTTATCCGACTCGTCGGAGCTGGTTGTTTATGGCATGTTGGCTTCTTTATTGTCTGCCGGCATCTGGTTAGTTATCGCATCACGCGCGGGCTGGCCGGTTTCAACAACACATACTATTGTCGGCGCTATCGTCGGCTTCGCTGCGGTTGGCATCGGTGTTGAAGCCGTAAAATGGGGCAAAGTTAGCACAATAGTGATGAGCTGGGTTGTGTCTCCGTTACTCGCCGGCACTCTTTCTTTCGCGCTCTTCAAAAGCGTACAACACTTTATCTTCGACACCGACAACCCCATTAAAAATGCGAAACGTTATGTGCCGGTTTACATCTTCTTGGTCGGCTTTATTATCGCACTTGTCACCTTGTACAAAGGTTTAAAACACATCGGGCTGAATCTCGGAAATGCAGAAACATTCGGCATATCGGTTTTAGTCGGCATTGTTATTATGTTAGCTGGCATCTATGCAATTAATAAACTAAAACTGGACCCGAATGCGGATAAAGAGTTTCATTACACTAATGTTGAACGCATTTTTGGTATACTCATGATCGTGACCGCCTGTGCGATGGCGTTCGCACACGGCTCAAATGACGTCGCCAATGCAGTCGGCCCAATAGCTGCTGTCGTCAGTATTGTCGGAAATAATGGAATAATCGCAGCAAAATCCACTATGCCCTCCTGGATACTATTACTTGGTGCCATCGGTATCGTTATCGGACTCTTAACCTACGGCCACAAGGTAATTGCAACTATTGGCACGGGCATAACCCAACTAACCCCTAGCAGGGGTTTTGCAGCCACATTAGCCGCAGCCAGCACTGTCGTTATCGCATCAGGAACGGGGCTGCCTATTTCAACTACGCATACATTAGTCGGTGCCGTTCTTGGCGTCGGATTGGCACGCGGTCTTGGCGCACTCAATATGAATGTAGTACGCACTATATTTTTATCCTGGATAGTTACATTGCCTGCCGGTGCGATATTATCAATAATCTTTTTCTTTACGCTCAAAGGTATATTTAGTTAGTAATTTATACCCTGCACGGACCTAGGAGGCTGTCCGAGAACAGAGAACCTGCTGCGAACCTCGGTACCCCCTTGAGGGGTGAAAGCCACTTTAGCCAGATTTCCCTCACGACGGTTTCTGTTCTCGGACAGCCTCCTAGCATTATCAACATTGAAGCTTTAGACTGTCTGAATGTCTTCATTATTCGATTTCGAAAATAAAACCGATCGCTATACGGTAATGGGTAACCCTATCAACCATAGCAAATCACCTCGCATTCACACCTTATTTGCACAGCAGACAGGGCAAAATATCAAATATACGGCTACGCAAGTAGATCCAGGCGGGTTTGAGCAAGCAGTAGGAAACTTTCATGCGAGCGGCGGCAAGGGATTAAATATCACCGTTCCTTTTAAACAAGAAGCCTGGCGTTTAGCAAACGAACGCAGCACACGCGCAGAAATTGCCGGAGCCGTTAATACTATTTTATTTAAATCCGGCAACATACTCTATGGCGACAACTCGGATGGTATCGGGCTGGTTAAAGATATTCGAGACAATCATGAAGTCACCTTTGATAATAAACGTATACTAATTCTAGGCGCCGGTGGTGCGGTTCGAGGGGTGTTGCTACCCATACTGGAAGAAAATCCAAAAATAATTGTCGTTGCCAACCGCACCACGGGCAAGGCAAAAGAGCTGGCAAACATTTATAGCAATAAAGGCAACATAACGGGTAACAGCTACCAGGAAATTGACAAACTGCAGTTTGATTTAATAATCAACGGCACCTCTGCAAGTTTACATGGGCAACTGCCCCCCTTGCCAGACAACATACTTGCAGAAAATGCCTGTTGCTATGACATGATGTATGCAAAAACACCCAGCTTGTTTTTACAGTGGGCATTAAAACAGAATGCCACCAAAGTGATTGATGGTCTTGGTATGTTAGTAGAACAAGCAGCTGAATCATTTTATCTTTGGCGGGAGAAACGCCCGAATACTGCAGATGTTATTGCAAAATTGAGAAATGAATTGTAGATAGTGATTTTTAGTAAAAAAGTTAAGCCTGATAGCTCGTCCGCAACCCCTGCGTCCGCACGCGTGCAGGGACGCACATAGTTAGAGCAACGCAGGAGCAGTTGCCGAGTAGGTTCGTCTACAGGGAAGTAGGCGAGGGGCAGGAGCGGAAGCTTCAACTGATTTATTTAGGTTAAACAAGATAATTATTTTTTAATCCGCTATAGTGTGCTGCAGAATATTCGATCCACGCAATTTCTTCCTGGGTCAATTCCCTGGATTTTTTTACCGGACTTCCTTTCCACAAAAAACCACTCTCCAGTACCTTTCCCATGGGCACCAAACTGCCCGCGCCAAGCAGGACATTGGACTCCACTACCGCACCATCCATCACAATCGCCCCCATACCAATCAAGCACCGATTATTTATAGTGCATCCATGCAATATGGCTTTATGACCTACCGTTACATCATCACCTATGAGCAAAACATAACCATCCGGTATGGATTCGTGCCGATGGGTCACGTGCAGTATCGAACCATCTTGTATATTTGTTCTCATACCAATGACTATCGAATTAACGTCACCCCGCACCACTGTCATTGGCCAAATTGAACTGTGTTCTCCGACAGTGACGTCACCGATGACAATGGCAGTTTCATCGATATAAACATGGTCAGCGATAGTCGGCACTTTGTTTTGGTAAGGCTTAATCGCCATATCAACGCAACGTCACCAATTCTTCGGCACTGGTTGGATGTATCGCGACAGTATTATCAAAATCAGCTTTAGTTGCACCCATTTTTATCGCCACAGCGAAACCTTGCAACATTTCATCTGCACCCTGACCAATGATATGACAACCGACAATTTTTTCCCTGGCGCCCACTGTCACTAATTTCATTACTGTTTTTTGACTATGTTGGGTAAGCGCATAATACATATTAGTAAATTGAGTCGAATACACTTTGACCGCATCGCCGTGCAATTCTCGTGCTTCCTCTTCTGTCAGGCCAATCGTACCGATAGGCGGGTGGCTGAACACAACGGTCGGTATGTTTTCATAGTCAAGGTGCCGCTCGGACTGCTGATTAAACAGCCGATCAGATAAACGACGACCCGCTGCAATCGCAACTGGGGTCAACGCCGCCTGTCCGGTTACATCACCCACTGCATAAATACCCGGTACGCTGGTATTTTGAAATTTATCAACTGGAATAAAACCGGATTTATCCAATTCAATACCCGCTTTATCTAATCCCAAATCCTGGGTATTGGGTGCACGACCCGTCGCCCAAATAACCGCGTCAAACCCCTTTAACTCGTGCCCCCCCTGGCAAACAATATTTAATTTGCCAGAACCAGACTTTATAATACGATCTATCAATATGCTTGGCAGAACATTTACACCACTGTTAAGCATTTCTTCCATTAAAGCGTCTCTAATCGACATATCAAACCGAGCTAGAAAATGCTGTCGGCGTAATAACAAATCAACTTCGGTCCCCAGTGTGTTTAACACCCCTGCCAACTCAACCGCAATATAGCCGCCACCGACGACCGCGACGCGACTTGGCTGCTCGGTCAGTGCAAAAAAACCATCTGACGTTATTCCCAGCTCAGCACCTTCTATATCAGGTACGATTGGAAAACCACCGGGCGCAACTACGATATGATCCGCTGTATATTGCTGGCCATTGACCGCGATGCTGTTGTTATCAATAAAGTGTGCTGTGCCATTGATTTCATCAATATCGGAATCTTTTAAATAGGTGTGGTACCAATCATTAATGCCAGTGATGTATTTCTCTCGTGCTTTGACAAGCTTTTCCCAACTAAAGCTTTTGAGATCAACATCAAACCCATAATCTGCTGCAACGCTTATCGTGTGAGCAATGTCAGCGCCCAACCACATAATTTTTTTCGGCACGCACCCCACATTCACGCAGGTGCCCCCCATCAGACCTTGCTCAACCAATGCGCATTTTGCGCCATACTTGGCCGCCCTCTCAACAGCGGAAATACCACCGCTGCCGCCGCCAATGGCAATTAAATCATAATGTTTTTTCATTAGCCGTTGTCCTGTAACTTAAAGTTAAAAGAGTGTACGCCAATGATACAGCCGGTGTAACCCTGCTGCACCCGGCCCTTATTAGACACACACACGGCAAAATACGTTTCACAGGCTGAACTAAAGACAGGCAACAACCATGCAATAAATAATGAATTTAACTGATTAGGCTTGAACAGATCATCAATGCGGGTTCTAATTCTTCTCTATTTGTAAAAGCGACACAAAAATCGCCCTGTATATTGATAAAGCTCATTTTTTGTAAGCCGATATAATATAAGGGTGTGGACTGACAGAACTACTGGAGAGAAAACTATGGCGGAAGATACGGTCACCATAAGAGATGACGCGACGGGCAAGGAAGTTAAACTTCCCGTGATACGCGGCACAATGGGTCCTGCAGGCTTTGATATCAGAACCCTGCAAAAAGAACTGGGTTATTTCACATATGATCCAGGCTTTATATCGACCGCGAGCTGTCAAAGTGGTATCACCTACATAGATGGTGAAGCCGGCGTTTTATTATACCGCGGCTACCCCATCGAACAACTGGCCAAACACAGCAGTTACCTTGAGGTCTGTTATTTGTTGCTCCACGGCGAACTGCCCAATACTAATGAAATGGCGCAGTTTGAGTCCGTCATCATTGACCACACGATGATCCACGAGGGATTGCGGCGTTTTTACTCCGGTTTCAGACATGACGCACATCCCATGGCGATTATGGTGGGTGTTGTCGGTGCGCTATCAGCGTTCTACCATGATTCAACTGACATAAATGATCCACGTCATCGCGAAATATCTGCGCATCGCTTAATAGCAAAAATGCCATCGATTGCCGCAGACAGTTTTAAATATTCAATCGGCCAACCGTTTATCTATCCAGATAATGAACTCGGTTACGCAGAAAATTTTTTACGCATGATGTTTGCCGTACCCACAAGAAAATATGACGTTCACCCTGCTTCGGCAAAAGCGCTCGAACTGATTTTAATTTTGCACGCTGATCACGAACAAAATGCCAGTACCTCCACGGTGCGCCTGGCAAGCAGCTCGGGTGCGAACCCATTCGCCAGCGTCGCTGCGGGTATCGCTTCTCTGTGGGGGCCAGCGCACGGTGGCGCGAATGAAGAAGTTATCAAAATGTTGGAAGAAATTAGTAACCCTAAAGAAATATCAAAATTTGTTAAACGCGCAAAAGACAAAAATGACTCGTTTCGTTTAATGGGGTTCGGCCATCGAATCTATAAAAATCATGACCCAAGGGCCGTCATCATCAGACAAATGTGCCATGATTTGCTTAAAGAACTGGATACAGTCAATGGCCCCTTATTTGAAACTGCGCTCGAACTGGAAAAAATCGCGCTTGAAGATGACTATTTTATAGAACGTAAACTTTACCCAAATGTCGACTTTTACTCAGGCATCATCCTCAAAGCCATCGGTATCCCGCTGAATATGTTCACCGTTATATTCGCCATGGCCAGAACCGTTGGCTGGATCGCGCAATGGATGGAGATGATGGAAGACAAGGAGCAGCGTATTGGCAGACCCAGACAAGTCTATACCGGCCAACCAAAACGCACACATCCGGCAGAGAAATAACACAGGGCGGATAATCCTAACACAATTAGTTGAACCTACTACGAACGCCTACTAATTGCGCGCTCATAATTAGCGTACCTAGGAGACTGTCCGAGAATAGAGAGCCTACTGCGGACCTCGGCACCCCTTGGGGGGTGAAAGCCATTTTGGCCGGATTTTTCGATAAAACGCGTTCTCTTTAAGAGAATATACCCAACTACGCCTTATTTTATCGAAAAATCCGGCCAAAATAGCTTCCCCTCGTGACGGTTTCTATTCTCGGACAGCCTCCTAGGGAAACCCCTATAGACATTAAAAATTAAATTATCCCTAAATGAATATTGTATTGGACAAAGTAATCGATTGATCCTAAATTAATATTAGTACATGTTAATGAATTAATTCAATCTTTAAGGGGTAATTATGTCAGGCACCAAGGTAATTCCTACTAAATTAGTTTACTATTTACGGCATCTGCATAAATTCAACATACAAACATTCAGTACTACCACGACTACTGGCGTAACACCCAACCCATATTCGCTTGTTCCAGTCGTTTTTCTGTTTTTTTCTTCTATCGCCCATGCCGCCCAACCCAATAATGACAAAATTCTTCAACTGGATAACACTGATATCAACAACTTGAGGTACTAGACATGAACACAACATTAAAATATTTTTTATTAATTTCAACAACCCTAATATTATCACCCGCATTAGCAGGTGACATTGCCAAAGGAAAAACGAAAGCAGTATTATGCGCGGGTTGCCATGGCGAGAACGGGATCAGTATTAGTCCTATTATACCTAACCTCGCAGGACAAAAAGAAGAATACCTTGTCAAAGCATTAAAGGAGTTTAAATCTGGCGTGAGAAAAAATGGCATCATGTCGCCTATTGCAACGACCATTAACGACGATGATATTAACAATCTTTCAGCTTATTTTTCCAGTTTAAAATAAGTCAGAAATACAGTCTAAATATGAAAGGTGAATTCGCATGACGGATGAAAGTAATCCTCCAATAGATGAAGATCGCAGAGATTTTATATTAAATTCCGCGACCAGTGTTGTTGCCGGCGCAGGCATTGCAACCGCTTGCTGGCCTTTTATCAGCAGCATGAACCCAAGTGCAGACGTGCTTTCAAAAGCAACCAGCGAAGCCAGTTTGAAGGGATTAAAACCAGGCGAAGTGAAAACAGTCCCTTGGCAGGGAAAACCAGTCTTTATTTTTCATCGAACGAAAAAACAAATTACCTCAATGGAAACCTCAGACGGCGGCGGCAAGGACCCGCAGGCTGACAGTGAACGCGTGCAAAATCCAGATTGGCTGATAGTCGTCGGATTGTGCACTCATCTAGGTTGTGTACCATCACGTAAAAAAGAGGGTTGGTTTTGTCCTTGCCATGGAAGCATTTACGATAATAGCGGCCGAATACTGTCCGGGCCGGCGCCCCGTAACCTGGATCTGCCACCCTATGAATTTATTTCGTCTGAAAAAATTATTATAGGTAAAGCAGAAACCTAAAACGGCATCTATAGATTTTTGCTAGAGGCTACTCCACCCTGCCTTTACTCTAACACAGGAGAAAGTAATGAAGCATGTCATTAGCTGGATTGACAGGCGTTTCCCGTTGACAGCGTTTGTGAAAAATGAACTCACTGAGTACCCTACGCCACGGAATTTGAGCTTTTGGTGGAATTTTGGCTCACTCGCCGGCATTGTATTGGTCATACAGATTATAACGGGCATCTTCTTGGCGATGCACTACAAACCAGATGCTGCATTAGCATTTGACTCGGTCGAGCATATAATGCGAGAAGTAAACTATGGCTGGTTAATCCGTTTTATGCATTCAACCGGGGCATCTGCATTTTTTTTAATGATCTTTATTCACATGGCGAGGACGCTTTATTACGGTTCTTATCGCGCACCTCGTGAACTAATGTGGTGGACTGGACAAGGTTTGTTGTTATTATTAATGGCAACGGCATTCACGGGTTATTTATTGCCCTGGGGACAAATGTCTTATTGGGGCGCACAGGTTATTACCAGTTTATTTGGTGCCGTACCCTTTCTAGGTGATGAACTGGTCACTTGGTTGCGTGGTGACTTCACCGTCGGCAATGCTACTCTAAATCGCTTTTTTGCACTTCATTATTTAATTCCCTTTATTATCGTCGGTGCCGTCGTGATTCATTTAGTTGCGCTGCATTCGGTGCGCAGTAGCAACCCATCCGGCATTAACCTGGATGACAAAAATAATATACCATTTCATCCCTATTTCACGATAAAAGATCTTTTTGGCATCAGCATATTTTTTGTCGTATATAGCTATTTCGTTTTCTTTAATCCGAACCTTTTTATCGAAGCGGATAATTATGTCCCCGCCAATCCGATGCAAACACCGGCGCATATTGTACCCGAATGGTATTTTTTACCGTTTTATGCAATATTGCGTGCTGTGCCGGATTTACTCGGCGGCGTTATTGCCATGGGCGTTTCCGTTATGATTTTTGCCGCGATGCCTTATCTTGACCGGTCAAAAATACCAGGTGGCGCCCGCTATCGCCCAATCTTTCGCGTCATGTTTTATTTATTCATAATTGATGTATTAATCCTCGGGTACGTAGGCGCACACCCACCAGAGGGATTTTTAGTTCCTTTAGGCCAAATCGCCACCTTCTTTTATTTTGCTTCTTTTGCATTCCTCCCATTCTTTTCAAAATGGGAGGAAACATGGCTGCGAAAAAGAGGGTTGCCCGCAGAAGTCGAAGCAATGCTTTCCAGTGAGAAAATACAACTATCGGATCGGCGCCATAAGAAAAAAGAACGCAGAAAAAATAATACAGAAGCCTCAGGATCTACTCACAATGATTAATCGAATCAGATTTATTTCACTGATATTGTTTTCAACCTGGCTTGGCGTTGTTTTTACAACAATTATTTTTACAACAACAAGCTACGCATCAACAAGCAGTTTTCCGCTAGAAAATATCAAATTTACTCAGGACCAAGCGAGCTTACAACGTGGCGCAAAAATTTATTACGACGTCTGTCGTATGTGCCACAGTATGAAATACATTAAATATAAAACCCTGGAAGAAATTGGTTTTAATAGTAGTCAAATAGACGCATTACGCGGCGATAAACCAAAAAATACAGCGCTAGGCAAAACCATTTCCGATCCCGTACTAAACACTTTATATGGTCAGGTTCCACCCGATTTGTCCTTAATGGCGAAAGCCCGCAAGCGCGGACCCCAATACATCTACACCTTGCTAACAACGTACAGCGAAACAGAAGGCACCTATGAAAACGCGGTTTTTCCCGGAATTAAAATGCCTGACGCATTGAATATTGCGATCACGACAAACGACTCCCGAAAAGAAGAAATTAAAAACCAGGCTAAAGATGTAACAGAATTTCTGCTTTGGAGTTCAGATCCACGCGCCGCGATCAGAAAAAGCATCGGTGTCTACGTTGTTATTTATTTTATTATTCTCAGCGCTATGCTGTTTTTAATCATGAAGCGCGTATGGAGCAGGTTAGACAAATAAATCACATGCGTATTGATGGCATGCCTATGAGGAGTTATTTTTTTGTTACGTATTTTAAAATCTCAACAATCTGCTTAGTTGTTTTAGCCCAAGACATAGCGGCCGCATCGACTTCTTTAAGGGGGTGTATAATATCTTCGTCATGCAATGTTACATAAGGTATATTCATGGCAGCGCAGTAACCAGCATCGAATGCGGCATTCCATTGTTTATATTTATCGCCAAATCGAATAATAACGAGGTCACTTTGTTGAATAAGTGTTTTTGTCCGAATGGCATTAATTTTTGAAGATTTATGATCGCGCCAAAATGAATCAGGCTCTTCCCCCAAGTGGTCGCCGGCCGCATCACTTGCTTCATGATCGATCACAGCGGATGAAAAATTAACATTCAAATTAAGTGCGTCAGCGCCCTCGATGATTTCATTTCGCCAATCAGAATGTATTTCACCTGATAAATAAATATTAAGACTCAATGTCGTTCTCCAATTTTTTTATGTCAGAATTTTACGTTGTTTAAATCATTTTTCTTACCAAGAAATATAATACTTGCCGCTGTTATTGAAACCAATACACCGCATAAATAATAACATTACAATCAGCGACGACATAACAACGGGCGCATATTCACAAGCGCATATTCACAAGTGAGAGAGTAATCGACGCGATGTGAAAATGACGCTTTGACGGTTACGAAAAACCACAAGGTCCGTGCTCCATTTCTTCTTCAACATTGATGGCCGATCTCATGCTTTATTGTCAATCTATCAAGCCTGCCTTTGAACCGCAACTTACAAATAATAGCAGCCACTATCATTTACTTGGGAAACGCCAAACCTCTATTAATCTACTCTCTGATTGAACCGTTCGATCTCGCTGTGGAACTAATTTGTTATGCAACGTGCTGATGGGGCACGGGGCAAAATTTTATAATGGTATAATGGAGGGTATAAATAATGAGACATCATTTAGAAGGTAAAAACTTAAAAAGTAAAAGTGAATTATTAGACAAACATTCAAAAAAAGCGGTTGCGCTATTCATCGCAATCGCCTCCGTTTCTATCGCTGAATCATCTGCTTCCAGCGACGCACTTGAAGTGACTAATGTACAATCAAAATTCATCAGTGCGAATACCGATCGAGCAATTAAAGATCAATATATTGTGGTATTAAAAAATCAATATGTCGATCAACAGATATCCACTCTGTTCGGACAGGCATCAATCAACTCAGTCAGTGCGATGGACTATCGTCGCTACGTTGTCGCAAATACCACAACGGAAATGGCAAATTCACACAACGTGGCAATAAAAACACAATATCACGCGGCACTTTCTGGCTTTACGGCTCAAATGACACAGACAGATATGCGTGCTTTGCTCGCGGATAATCGCGTGGCCTACATTGAGCAGGACCAGATCATGAGAGCAAATATCACTCAAAGTAACGCCACCTTCGGGCTGGATCGAATAGACCAGGCCAATTTACCGCTCGATTCATTCTATAACCACGACACCGACGGCAGCGGTGTGCGGGCTTACATCATCGATACCGGCATCTTTGTGTCACACAGTGACTTTGGCGGTCGCGCAGAAAATGGACGGGATTTTGTCGATAATGACAACATTGCAAATGACTGTAACGGTCATGGCACCCATGTGGCCGGCACTATCGGCAGTTCAACCTACGGTGTCGCTAAGAACGTCACACTGGTCG